>Ga0209208_10006324_pt1 | contig 16330 bp, 11 predicted proteins | sample S1TSphfallax_3_FD_187694 | JGI IMG/M metagenome (GOLD analysis project Ga0209208, IMG submission 187694) | Host-associated microbial communities from peat moss isolated from Minnesota, USA - S1T2_Fd - Sphagnum fallax MG (SPAdes) (version 2) | ecosystem: Host-associated > Plants > Peat moss >...
TGCAGCAATATCTGGTCGCGTTTCCGGATGGGCGCATCCAAGCACTGTCGATTGCCTGGGATGCTCGCCCCAAGGAGCAAGGCGGTGCGCGCTGGTATCACCTTTATCCGAACGAGCACGTCACTAACAAGAGCCCCTTGCACTGGACTCGGCTGGACCAAAACTGGAACTGGATGTGCGCAAACTGCCACTCGACCAAACTCGAGCGCCACTACAATGCGGCTAATAATACCTTTGCAACCACGTGGTCGGAGATCAACGTCGCCTGCGAGGCCTGTCATGGGCCCGGCTCCGACCACCTTGCTTGGGCGAACCACAGGCCGGGCTCGGCGCAGTTAGCCTCGCATCCGCAAGGCCTGATTGTGGCGCTCGACGAGCGCGCGGGCGTGACTTGGTCCGCCGTCCCCGATACGGGCAATGCCGTGCGCAGCACGCCGTTGACCTCGATGCGCGAACTCGGCGTGTGCGCGCAATGTCATTCGCGCCGTACGACGTTTGCCGCGGGGCTGGACCACGCGGGGGAGTTCTGGAACACGCAGGCGATCTCCTTGTTGACGCAGGGTTTGTATTTTCCGGACGGCCAGCAGCGTGACGAGGTGTATGACATCGGCTCGTTCTTGCAGAGCAAGATGCACGCGCACGGCGTGACCTGCAGCGATTGCCATGAGCCGCACTCGGGCAAACTGCGGGCCGTGGGTAATGCCGTCTGCGCGCAGTGTCACGCCTCCGCCAAATACGATGTGCCGACACACACACTCCACACGGCGGGTTCGACGGGTGCGCAGTGTGCGGAGTGCCATATGCCCACGCGCACTTATATGGTCATCGATGCGCGCCACGATCATTCGATCCGCATCCCGCGACCGGATTTGAGTGTGACTCTCGGTACGCCCAATGCCTGCACGAACTGCCATCGCGATCGGGACGCCGCGTGGGCGGCGAAGGTCGTTGCGCGCAACTTTGGCCCCCAGCGCGAGGGATTCCAGACCTTTGGGTCGGTGTTGCACGACGCGGCGATCGCGGCTCCCGGGAGCGTTCCCGGCTTGATGACGCTCGCCGCCAACGCCGAGCAACCGGCGATCGTGCGTGCAACCGCGATTGCCGATCTGCGACCCTACCTGAGTCCAGGCGTGCTGCCGACACTCGAACTCGGCAGCACGGATGCAGACCCACTGGTACGCGGCGCGGCTTTGGATGCGGTGCTCGCGGCGCCGCCCGGCGTACGCGTCCAGATGGCAGCGGGGCTCATCGACGATCCGAACCTCGTCGTGCGAATCAAGGCCGCGCGCGCGCTCGCGGTCGCGCCCGATTCGGGCATGGGCCCCGAAATGCGCACGCGTCTCGACAAGGTGTTCGCAGAATATGTCGCGGCTCAGCGCGCCAATGCCGATCGACCCGATGCACATATGAACCTGGCGTTGTTCTATGCCGATCGTCGCGACCCGATCGCGGCCGAGGCGGAATATAGGCTGGCGATTTCGCTGGCCCCGGAGTTCACGCCGGCCTACGTCGATCTTGCCGACCTGTATCGCAGTGGTGGTCGTGACACCGACGCGGAAGCCACGCTGAATGCCGGTCTCGAGAAGGCTCCCGGCGATGCCGGGCTCTCGCATGCGCTCGGCTTGCTGCGCATTCGCCAGCGACAGTTCGCGGCAGCGCTGCCTCTGCTCGCGCAGGCCGTCGAGGCAGCGCCAAACAATGGCCATTACGCCTATGTCTATGGGGTGGCGCTGCACGACACAGGTCAGGCCAAGCAGGCAACGGCGGTTATGGAGCGGGCACTCGCGCTTTCGCCGGGCGATCAGGAACTGCTTTCGACGCTGGCGGCTTATGCACGCGATGCCGGGGATACGCGGCGCGCGGAGGCTTATGCGCGCAGGCTCGCCGGACTGGGTCGCCCGTAAACTCCGATGGTATTTCCGGCAAACCGGCGTATAGTCGAATTGAATTTATTACAAAGTCGCGGGGAAAACCCTAGAACGCGACTGGGATGCGCTTAAGCGGTGCGTTATAGGCCTGCCAGTGCGATTTCGTATCGCGCACGGCATTGCTTCGTCGCGCGTCAGGATGACGAATGCGTTCACTTCCGCCCAACACCGCGGGAAAAAGACCGAATAACAATCAGGGAGACTACTTGTGCCGACAATTTATCGCTGTTTGATTCTGTTTCTCACCGCACTTGCGCTGCCGGTCATTGCCTCGGCACAGAGCAAGCCAAACATCCTCATCATCTGGGGTGACGATATAGGCCAGTTCAACGTCAGCGCCTACAACCGCGGCATGATGGGCTACAAGACCCCGAATATCGACAGCATCGCCGAGCAAGGCGCGCTGTTCACCGATTGGTACGGCCAGCAAAGTTGCACGGCCGGACGCGCCGCCTTCATCACGGGCCAATCGCCGATCCGCACCGGCCTTACCAAGGTGGGCCTGCCCGGCGCGCCCGAGGGCATGACGAAGGAGGATCCGACCATCGCAACCTTGCTCAAAGCCCAAGGCTATATGACGGGTCAGTTCGGCAAGAACCACCTCGGTGACCGCGACGAAATGTTGCCGACAGCGCATGGATTCGACGAGTTTTTCGGTAATCTCTATCACCTCAATGCCGAAGAGGAACCGGAGAATTCCGATTATCCTCAGAGCCCCGAATTCAAAAAGCGCTTTGGGCCGCGCGGCGTGATCCATAGTTATGCCGACGGCCGCATCGAAGATACCGGCCCGCTGACGCGCAAGCGCATGGAGACGATCGACGATGAGGTCACGGCCAAGACGCTGGACTTCATGGATCGAGCCAAGGCGGCCAACAAGCCGTTCTTCATCTGGTGGAACTCCACCCGCATGCACATTTTCACGCACTTGAAGGCGGCGTCGGTCGGCAAAACGGGACTTGGCGTCTATGCCGACGGCATGGTGGAACACGATGCTCAGGTCGGCCAACTGCTCGCGAAGCTCAAGGCACTCGGCATCGATGGCAATACCATCATCATGTATTCGACCGACAACGGCGCAGAGACCTTCTCTTGGCCGGACGGCGGCACGACCATGTTTCGCGGCGAGAAGAACACGAACTGGGAAGGTGGTTATCGGGTTCCGGCGATCATCAAGTGGCCCGGCGTGATCAAGCCCGGCACGGTCATCAACGACATTGCTGCCCATGAAGACATGCTCACCACGCTCGTCGCAGCCGCCGGCGACAAGACGGCGGTCGCAGATCTCTTGAAGGGCCGCAAGATCGGGAACATGACTTTCAAGGTTCACCTCGACGGCTACGACTTGGGGCCGGCCCTGCGTGGTGAAGCGAAGTGGCCGCGGCACGAGTTCATTTACTGGACCGACGACGGCGATGTCGCCGCCCTGCGCTACGATAACTGGAAGCTCACCTTCATGGTCCAGGAGGCTTTGGGCGTGAAGGTTTGGCAGCAACCGTTGACCGTGCTGCGCGCCCCGCTGCTGACCAACCTACGCATGGATCCGTTCGAACGCGCGGAAGAAGAGAATGCCCTTGGTTACCAGCAATGGTACTTGGACCGCATGTACATGGTCGGGCCGGCAGCAGCTTACGTCGGGCAATGGCTGCAAAGCTTCAAGGAATTCCCGCCGCGCCAGAAGCCGGGTAGCTTCAATCTGGAACGCGTGATGGAAGAGGTCACGTCGAACGGCGAGAGCAACTGACCGACACCAAAGGCGCGATTCGCGACAACGCGGATCGCGCCCGTCTTCTTGCGGGCGCGTTAGTCGCGGCCTAAGACCCGTGATCACTCACGCTGGAAGGGATTTTCCATGAAATTGCAAGCCGCGCTGGCGCTCTGCCTGCTACTCGTGACCGTCTCACCTCCTCGTTCACAAGCAGCCGCGAGGGACGCGAAGGCCCTGGCAATCAATCCCCTGCCGGATTGGAACGACGGTGCCGCACGATCCTCCATCATACGCTTCGTCGAGTCGGTGAGCCGCAAGGGCAGCCCCGATTACGTGCCGCCGCCTGAGCGGATCGCGGTGTTCGATAACGATGGGACGCTCTGGGCCGAGCAACCGCTGTACGTCCAGGTCTTCTTCATCAGCGATCGCATTCACGCTCTCGCACCCGAACACCCCGAGTGGCAGAACCAGGAGCCCTTTGCCTCCGTGCTCCGCGGCGATATGAAATCCGCCTTGGCCGGCGGCGAGCACGCCATCATGGAAATGGCCATGGCCACGCACGCAGGCATGACTAGCGAGGAATTCGACAAGATTGCGCGCGACTGGATAGCGCACGCGCGGAACCCGTCGACCGGCAAGCTGTACACCGACATGGTTTATCAGCCCATGCTCGAACTGCTCACCTACCTGCGCGGCAAGGGCTTCAAGACCTACATCGTTTCCGGCGGCGGGGTCGAGTTCATGCGTCCCTGGGCCGAGCGTGTCTACGGCATTCCGCCGGAACAAGTCATCGGCAGCAGCATTAAATTGAAATTCGAGCTGCGTGACGGCAAGCCGGTCCTGGTCCGGTTACCCGAGATCGATTTCATCGACGACGGCCCGGGAAAGCCTGTGGGTATTCAGATGCGTATCGGTCGACGGCCCATCGCGGCCTTCGGCAATTCCGATGGCGATCTGCAAATGCTGCAATGGACGGCCGCGGGCAGCGGACCGCATTTCTGCCTCTACGTGCATCACACCGACGGCGTGCGCGAATGGGCCTATGATCGTCAGAGTTCAATCGGCCGCCTGGATAAGGGCCTCGATGCTGCTGCGGAAAATGGCTGGACCGTCGTGGACATGAAAAGCGATTGGCGACGCATCTACCCGGCGGTTGCGACACGCTAAACCCCGAGACAATGCCGGTGCCACGCGATCAGCGCTCACTGCTTTGTTAGGGTGGATGCGGAATCGTTTAGGGAAAACGGCCCATCCAGCGCTTTCAGCAGCACGGGGTCGCGTTCATAGGGATCCGGCTTGAAGATCACTCCCTGATCGCCCCGATCGAGTGTCCAATACAAGATCAGAACGGGCACCGGAGCCGGAAGCCGGATCGTGCGCGTCTCGCCCGTCGCAAGCGCCGCCTCGATCGCGGCCCGGGTCCAGCGTGGATCCGGAGCCAGCAGCAGTTCAACGAGTTCGAACGGACGATCGACACGCACGCATCCGGAGCTGAAGGCCCGCCGATCGCGCTCGAACAAGGCCTTGCTGGGGGTGTCGTGCAGGTACACGAGGTACGGGTTCGGAAACATGATCTTCACGCGCCCGAGCGCATTCGTTGGTCCCGGGTCCTGGCGAACCATGTACGGGAAAGACGCGCCCTTCGAGAAGTCGACGCCCGCTTCGTTCACTGGGCGGCCATTGCGGTCGATCAGTCGCAGTCCACGCTTCGCGAGGTAAGTGGGATCGCGGCGGACTGCGGGCAAGATGTCCTTGGCGAGAATCCCGGGCGGTACCGTCCAAGTCGGGTTCAGCACGATGTGATCTATCGCGGACTTGAAGATCGGTGTCTGACGATAGGGTTGTCCCACCTGCACCCGGCTGCGCCAAATCGGCGCGCCATTGTGCAGGTAGCGAATCTCGAATCCCGCGACATCGACGATCACGAGGTCATCATTGCCGATGTCATGTAAAACCCAGCGGCCGCGCTCGAGATTGACGCGAATCTGGTCGATGCGCTGCGCGACCGAGACATTGAGCTCATGCAGCGTGCCAGGTCCCACAGCCCCGTCGGCAGTCAGGACATGCCGTTTCTGGAACTGCTCGACGGCTGCCTGGAGCTGCGCACCGAAGAACTCGTTCGACCCGGAATCCTTGGCAAGTGTAGCCGCGTCGGACGCATCGTCCTCCGCCGCCAAGCGCGCACGCAGGACGGCGACTCGCGGATCGGTCATGCCCGGCTTTAGCGTCGGACCCGTTGGGATCGTCGGCCACCCGCCGTCTGCCTGAATGCGTCGATACTTCGCAAGCGCGTCCATGGCCATGCGGTACATCGGCTGCTGAGGTCGAGCAGCATCGACTGTCGCCGTGGTATCGCCCTTCACGAGCCCATCAAAAACGAATTGCAAAGCGTCGCGGCCCTCGATTTGGCGTGGCTCGAAGTTCCAGCGCGCATCGATCTTGACCGGATCGACCTTGCCAAAATAGAGATGATAGAGAAGCGCGACGTAAGCGTCCGTGGCGAGCAAATCGAGTTGGGCCGCAGCGGGTGGCATGGCCGCAGACGCATTTGTGAGGCGCTCCAATTCAGTCAGGTGATAATCGTTCGGGTTGAGACCGTCGGCAGCGCTTCCCCGGATGAGTTCCAGTAGCTTCGCGAGTCGAGGCGGCTCCCAAAACGGCTTGAAACCATTCTTCTCATAGAGGGCCTGCAAAGCGGCCGGCGCTGCGAACGGCGTTCCTTCGACGCTCACCGGCACGCCGGCAGCCAACACCTCGATTCGGCTCTGAATGGCCTCGATCAGGGGATCGACCGCTTCCGGCGCCTGCGCCCAGCTTACCGTGACAAACAAGCACAGTAAGAGCGCAAGACGACGGGCAAAAAACGGGGTCATGAAAATCCTCTTGAGGTTCTGCGAATCGGCGAGCAGGCAAAATCCATAATTGTGCTTTTCAAGCTTGCTGATACTAGGTTATCGTGGCGCAAGCCTGAGCGAACAACGATAGCAACAACAGCATAGGGGTGTGCCGCCATTTTTCGCAAAAACCCAGCCCTTGCGGCCCAGGCGAACAGTCGATTTTCTCGGCGTCTACCCGCAGCCTTGTTGGGCCTCATGCTGGGCGCTTCGATCGGTATCGCGGTTGGCGCCGATGCCCCGCCTGAACCCGCTCCCACGGCATCCGCAGAGGCGATGGCACCTGCTGAACTCGACGAGTTGCTCGCGCCGATCGCACTATACCCGGATGCTCTGCTCGCCCAAGTGCTCGCCGCAGCGGCTTATCCGCAAGAAGTAATGGATGGAGCAAACTGGCTGGTCGACAACGACAAGTTGACCGGCCAAGCGAGACAAGAGGCCGCCAAGGAATCGGGCTTCGGGCCGCCTATGCAGGCGCTCGTGATGTTCCCGACGGTCGTCGACATGATGGCGCAGAACTTCGATTGGACCACGCAGTTGGGTTCCGCGTTCAACACCGACCAAGCGGCAGTCATGGCGTCGGTGCAAAGATTGCGCGCACAAGCCGAGTCGGTCGGCAATCTGAAGTCGAACCCGCAGCAAACCATCCAGACGCAAACGGTCGATTCACAACAAGTGATCGTGATCCAACCGGCGGATCCGAAGGTCATCTACGTGCCGACTTACGATCCGCAAGTCGTCTACGTCAAGACCGTGCCGCCGCCGGCACCGCCGGGCCCGACCTCGGGCGATGTCGCAGCGGCAGCGTTCTTCGGCTTTTTCGCGGGCGTCGTTGTCGGCAACATGTTCAGCAATAACAATTACTACCCTTACCCGAACTGGGGTGGCGGCGGATTCTGGTACGGCGGCAGACCTTATACCCGCAATGTGTATGTCTATGCGCCACGATACGGCCACGGTTATCGGCCGGGTTATCGTCCGGGCGGCGGCTATCGTCCGCCTCCCGGCTACGGCAATTCCTGGAATCGCCCGGGCTACAACCGTGGCGGCGGCTACTACAATCGTTTCAACGGCAATCAGAATCTACGGCCCGGAAATAGGCCACCCGCCCTTGTCGGCAACAAGATCACCAATCGTCCCGGTGCCTACAAGCCGCGCAACAACTCCGGCAATGGCAATCAAGTGACGATCAACAAGAACAATAACGTCAACATCAATCGGCCCGGCGCTGCGAACGGGCAGCCAGGACGTCCCGGCGGCAATACCGGCGGCCAACTCAATCGTCCCGGCGGCAACAACGGCCAGGTCGGGCGACCCGGTGGCAACAACGGCCAAATCGGTCGACCCGGTGGCGCAGCCACGACGCGACCGGCGGCACGGCCGGCACCCGCTCCCGGATTCTCCAAACCGAATGGCTCTAATCGCGGCACCGCGTTCGGCGGTGCAGCCAGCCGCCCATCGCCAAAACTAGATCACGCAGCGGCGGCGCGAGGCCGTGCAAGCGTCGGCGGCGGCGGAACTCGCCCCATGCCGAGGCAGCAATCGGCACCGAAGCAACAACGAGGAGGCAAGAGATGAGTAAGCGCTTAGCCCCTCACGGCATCCTGTTGTGCTGTGTCGTTCTATTCGCAGCCGGTGCCTGCTACGCACAGACGTCGAGCTCGCCTGCGCAGACGGCAAGTGCGGATTCGGCACCGGCCCATGAAAGCTTTGCGAAGCCCTGGCAAGCGGTGCGTGCGCTGGTGACCGCGGTCAAGAGCGGCGACACAGACCGGCTACGCGCCATCTTCGGACCGGGCTCCGACGAGCTGATCGATTCCGGTGATCCCGTTGCGGATAAGAAGGATCGCGCCGGCTTCCTGAAGGCTTACGAGACGAAGCACGTGCTCGTGGCAGACCGCGCCGACCGCAAATTCCTAACCATCGGTGCGAGCAATTTTCAGCTGCCCACGCCGCTCGTCCAGCATGACGGCAGCTGGCAGTTCGACGGCGCAGCCGGCGCCCAAGAACTCATCTACCAGCGAATCGGTCGCAACGAGATCGATGCGATCGAAACCTGCCGAGGAATCGTCGCCGCACAAGCGAAATACTTCGCGCGAAATCCGGAGAAACTGCCTGTCAAGAGCTACGCCTCCAAGTTCATGAGCGACCCCGGAAAGCGCAATGGCCTTTACTGGCCAACGAAGCCCGGTGCACGGCCGAGTCCGGCAGGTCCTTTCGTCGCGCAAGCCGAAGAGGAGGGCTACACGGCTGATGCGAAGACCCCTTACCGCGGCTATTACTACCGGCTCGTGACTGCGCAAGGCCCCGCGGCAACAGGCGGTGCCAAGAGCTACCTTGTGGATGGCGAACTGAGGGGCGGGTTTGCAGTTGTTGCGTGGCCGGCTGCGTATCGCGCGAGCGGCGTCATGACCTTCATCGTGAATCAGGATGGCGTCGTCTACCAGAAGGACTTGGGCGATGATACCGAGAAGCTGGCGCTCGGCCTTGAGAGCTTTGATCCCGATTCAACCTGGACTGTGACGGACGAACAACCTAGCGGCTGAATGACGTCTGTAGAGCCGAAAGGCCATTCATGACGCTTCTGCGACGCGCTCTTGAGTGGCCGCATGCGGTGCTCATGCTGGTCTCAATCTGTATATCGGGCGTCGCGTTAGCTGCAGACAATACGGATGTTGTCCTTCTGAAGAACGGCGACCGACTCACGGGCGAGATCCGCCGCATGGATCACGGCCAGCTCGAACTCAAGGCAGCCGCGCTCGGCACCATCTATATAGAATGGCCCGCCGTCGCGGGCGTCGCGAGCAACGCCCCTTTTGCGGTCGATGAACTGAGTGGCCGCCGCTACTATGGAGCACTTGCGTTTGCCGATGACGGCGTTGCCGTGATCAATGGCGATCAACGCATCGAATTACCACTCGCGCAGGTTTCCCTGCTGGGGCCAGTTCGTGATTCGTTTCTGGGGCGGGTTCGCGGCTCGACATCGGTCGGCGTCAATTACGGCAAGTCGACGAGTATCAAGGCAGGCAGCTTTCGCTTTGACGCGGAGTACAACGGACGCAAATCTCTCGCCTCCTTATCGAGTTCGGTGGACGTCAACTCGAGTCCCGAAAGCGGTACGAGTCAACGCATGCTCGTCAACTATTCACAAAGATTCTTCCTGGAGGGAACTCGGTTTTGGTCCGTGCTCAGCTCGTTTGAGCGCATCCAAGAGCTCGGTATCGATGGACGCTTGCAGGTGGGCCTTGCGGTCGGCCGGAGTCTCATCCGCAACACTGACAGCGACTTCGTAGGCTATCTCGGCGCAGTCGTCAACGAGGAAGCCACCAAAGGAACCGGCGCGTCGCAGTCCGCTGTCGAGGGCGTTGCCGGCCTCGACTGGCGAGTGTATCGATTCGGCAGTCGCGACACGACCTTGACGTCGACCTTCCTGGTCTATCCCAGCGTAACCGACTTTGGCCGCGTCCGCTCTCGCCTGGACCTGACCTTGACGCGTAAGTTCACCAATTCCTTCACGCTGAATTTCTCCGTTTATGACGACTTCGACAACCGTCCGCCCGGCACCAACTCTCTGAGGAACGACTACGGAATCGTAACCTCCCTGGGCTACACGTTCTGAAGTGACAGGCGCGCACCAGATGCGCTTTGCGCGCCATTGGCTCATCATCTACATTATGAGACGAAGACAGCTCGATCGATTCTAACAACTCTTACAATTGGGGTGCTCTGATGTCCATCGCTCGCCGTCGATATCCGTTGGGTCTGCGTCGTCGCTATGTCTCCACCGCGTTTCTGGCTTTCTCGGCCATCGCATCGTTCGCCGTGCCTGCGCTCGTCTGGGGCCAAACAGCCACGCCGATCGTCAACGAAAAATTCGCCGATCTCGACCCTGCGATCGCACAGCTGCGTGAAGAAGTGGGTCAGGAAAGACGCGAAATCGTCAAAGCAAACATGCTGCTGACGGAGTCGGAAGCGAAGACGTTCTGGCCTCTTTACGATCGCTATCGGGCAGCGCGCGTCAAGCTCGGAGATCGGAAGCTCAAGCTGATCACGGACTACGTCGCGGCGCTCAATACGATGACCGAGGACGACGCGGAACGCTTGACCAAGGAGTACTTCGCGATCGAAAAGAAAAAGATTGCGATCAAAGAAGACTATGTTGCGAAGATGTCGAAAGTCCTGTCAGCTCGCACTGTCGCGCGCTTCTTCCAGATCGATCAGAAACTCGATGCGACGGGCGACATGATCTTGGCCGCCAAGGTACCTCTGATCCATTGATTGCGGATGGCGATATATCCCGCGGGCGGAGGCAACCAAGGTCACAAGAAGAGCGAGCTGGATGTTAATCCCCAGTCCCCTTTTCTTAGCTTCCGACGCGCAATAATCCCTAGGATCACTCTACGTCATCCACTATGCCGCTAGCAAGCGAGCGAATCACCCGATCGCCGGTGGTTCGGTGAACCGGATACACTGCCCGACAGCCATGACTGAATCGACCGAAATCACGGTTGAGCGCCGCGGGGGCATCGCGTTCATCACGCTCAACCGCCCGCGCGCACTCAACTCCCTGTCGCTCGCGATGATCCGCCAACTGCACGGCGTACTGCGCGCCAGTGCCGATGACGCGACCATCGCCGCCGTGCTGCTGCAAGGCGCGGGCGGCAAGGCCTTTTGCGCGGGCGGCGACATCCGTGCGCTCTACACGAGCCTGCTCGCCGGCGATCCGGTACACCAAGAATTCTTCGTCGAAGAATACGCACTCGACTATTACCTGCATCGCTATCCGAAGCCCTATATCGCCTTGCTGAACGGCATCACCATGGGTGGCGGCATGGGACTCGCGCAAGGCTCGCCGCTGCGCATCGTCGGGGAACTGACGCGCATCGCCATGCCGGAAGTCGGCATCGGACTGTTCCCGGATGTCGGCGCGAGCTTTTTTCTGTCGCGCCTGCCGGGCGCCCTGGGCCAGTATCTCGCCCTGACCGGCACGACGATCACGGCGAGCGACGCCCTCTATTCGGGGCTCGCTGATCTGTATCTGGATCAGGCGGGTCTCGCGCAGCTGGAACCGGCTTTACTTGCGGCCTCGATAGGGCCTGAGTTTGGCGCCACCTTGAAACAGATCGTACGCCGTCTCGCGACGGCACCGCCGGGCGGCGCAAAGCTCGAGGCGCATCGCGCCGCAATCGATGCGCATTTTGCTGCTCGGCATGTACCCGAGATCATGGCGTCCTTGCAGGCCGAGCAGAGCCCCGAACACCGCGACTGGGCCCAAGAAACCCTGGGCATTTTACACAGTCGTTCGCCGACGATGCTTGGCGTGAGCCTGCGTCAACTTGAACGCGGTCGAACGATGACGCTAGCCGAGTGTTTTCGCATGGAACTCGGCATGGTCCAAGAATGCTTTGTCCATGGTGATTTGCGGGAAGGCATCCGCGCCACGATCATCGACAAGGACAAGTCGCCGCGCTGGCATCCCCGCGACTTGAACGCCGTCACCAACGTTCAAATCGACGCATTTTTTCGTGATCGATGGACGGCGGCCCGCCATCCACTCGCAAATTTGGAAACGAACTATCCGTAGCTGCTACCATGCGTGCGAATCATGACTAGTTCCGCACCTATCCGCTCCTTTCTGTTTGTTCCGGGCGACAGCGAGAAAAAACTGGCCAAGGCCGATGCGGCCGGCGCTGATGCTTTGGTGCTCGACCTCGAAGACTCGGTGGCGGCGAGCAATAAACCCGTGGCACGAAAACTCGCGGCGGCCTTTCTCTACGATCGACCGCGCGCAGCGCGCACGACACAGCTCTGGGTGCGCATCAATCCCCTCGACACCGAACTCGCGCTTAGCGATCTCGCCGCGATCGTAGCCTCCGCACCCGACGGACTGATGCTGCCCAAGGCGAACGGCCCTGCGGATGTGCTGCGATTGTCACATTACCTCGATGTCCTCGAAGTACAGTTCGGCCTCGAGCGCGGCGCGATCGGCATTCTGCCGATTGCGACGGAAACGGCGATCGCACCGTTCCGACTTGGCGAGTATGCCGCTGCGGATCTGCAGCGACTGCGTGGGCTTACCTGGGGGGCCGAGGATCTCGCGGCCGCGCTCGGCGCGAGCACAAACAAGGACCCAGTCGGACAATGGGCTTTTACCTTCCAACTGGCCCGATCGCTGACCCTGCTCGCGGCCCATGCCGCAGGGGTCCAGGCCGTTGACACCTTATTCGTCGATTTCCGCGATGAGACCGGTCTACGCACGGCATCACAGGCATCGCGTGCCGAGGGCTTCACGGGCCGGCTGGCCATTCATCCCTCCCAAGTTGCCGCGATCAATGCTTCTTATCTGCCGTCCGCCGATGAAGTGGCGCATGCGAAAAAAATCATTGCGGCCTTTGCCGCCGCGCCCGGTGCCGGCACGGTGGGGCTCGATGGCAAGATGATCGATGTTCCGCATCTGAAACAGGCGGAGAGGCTTCTCGCGCTGGCTGAGGCGCGCGGTATTTAGCGCGCCAGTAGACGGTTAATTCTGGTACGCGCCGCTCAGCGCTGCCCGGCCTTGCGCATGGGCACGGCATCGATGACCGTTTCCAGCTGCCGCCCGGTCAACGCCGTGTAAGAGCGCAGCTTGACGTGGCCGTCCTTCCCAATCAGCACCACGGCAAAGATGGTGGCCGGAAGATCATAACGGCGATGGCCGACACCCTATTGTACCCGCGACCCGGCACGTCCAGTGAACGTGCCGGGTCCAGACTAAAGTATGCTCGTCAGCCTATTGCATGACCACGATGTGATTGTGCACGTCGGTGACGCCGTCCGTGTCTTTGGCAATCATGGTCGCCAAATCGCTGGCGTCTTTGGTCGGCGCGGTACCGCTCAGCCAAACGACCCCTTGGTCATCGGTGTCCACTTTGATCTTGGTCAAGGTCGACAAGTGCTTCTCCGCCAGCTTCGACTTCACTTTCGTCGTGATAACGGAGTCCTTGACGTAGTTTCCGGCGGTGGACGACTGAGTATCGACAGCCGGATCCGCGGCAGAAGCCTGGATCGAGTAAAGCCCGCTGACCGTGATCAACGTGCTCAAAATTAGGGTTTTCATACAATCTCCTCGGTTGAATCGACGCGCTCAAGATAGCAAGCACGGCAGCCGTTGCAGACTAACGGCGGCCCCAAAGCCGTGGTAATGGGCACGCGACGTCGCGTCAGACAAGGACTACAGGCGGGAGTTGGCGACTAATAGACGCCTTTAGGCATCAAGGCGTTCAATCACCATTGCAATACCTTGGCCCACACCAATGCACATCGTGCAGAGTGCGAACCGGCCCCCAAGGCGCCCGAGCTGTTGCAAAGCTGTGGTCACCAGTCTTCCGCCACTCGCGCCTAAAGGATGACCCAGAGCGATTGCGCCGCCGAGGGCATTGACATGCGGCGCATCATCGGGAATGCCCAGGTCTCGAAGCACGGCAAGCGCCTGGGAGGCGAAGGCCTCATTGAGTTCAATGATGTCAATATCCGCAAGCCTGATCTTGAGCCTTGCGAGCAGTTTACGCGTCGCAGCCGCAGGGCCCATCCCCATGATGCTTGGGGCAACTCCGGCAACCGCTGCGCCGACGACGCGAGCCCGCGGCCTGAGGGCGAACCGGTCGACAGCGGCCTTTCCCGCCACCAACAGAGCACAAGCACCGTCATTGATTCCAGAGGAATTGCCTGCCGTCACGGTCCCTCCCTCACGAAACGGCGTCGGTAATTTGGCAAGAGCGGCGTGGCTTGTCTCGCGCGGATGCTCATCGACGCTAAACAACGTAGTCTCATTGCGCTTCGCGGCGATCGGCACCGCGACGATCTCGGCTGCGAACAGCCCTGCAGCTTGGGCAGCCGCGGCACGTTGTTGACTGCGCAATGCGAACAAATCCTGGTCTTCGCGCGAGATATTGAATTGCGCAGCTACGTTCTCCGCCGTCTGACCCATCGTGTCGACGCCGTGTAGGCGCTCGAGCAATGGATTGACGAAACGCCAACCCATCGTTGTGTCATACATTTTGACATCACGCGCGTATGGTGTGGACCCTTTGCCGACCACAAACGGCGCCCGGCTCATGTTCTCAACACCACCGGCAATGACGCACTCGGCCTCGCCGGCTTGGATCATGCGAGCGCCGGTCGCCAGTGCATCCAGCCCCGACCCACAGAGGCGATTGACCGTGACGCCAGGCACCTCAACCGGCAACCCAGCCAGCAATGCAGACATTCTCGCGACGTTGCGGTTATCCTCGCCGGCCTGGTTGGCGCAGCCAAGAATGACGTCGTCGATTCCGCGGGGGTCCAATTTGGCGTTTCGCTGCACAAGCGCACGCAGAACCAGCGCCGCCAAATCATCGGGCCGAACGCCGGCAAGCGATCCACCATAACGGCCAAATGGTGTACGTAAAGCATCGCAAATATAGGCCTCAGTCATCGGCTCATATTATCGCGGACTTGGCCGTAGTTCAGAACTAGACCGTCCCCTGACGAAACTGCGGATGTCCACTGATAGCCTCATGCCAAGAGGGATCCTCAGGGTTGGCGCCGAACGGCACGCGCGCATCGCTGCGCCGCCACTTCAAGAGCCAGTCCTCGCCCAGGAGCTCATGCGTATGGCCGCGCGCGACCGCCCGCGGGGATAGCGCAATCGTGGTCTCCGCCTTGGGACCCGTCGGCGACCCTTTGGCCACATAGAAGCCCGCAGCCAGCATGGCGGCCCGCACGCTGGTCGAATAGCTATAGGTGAACAATTCGGTTGCCGACACCGCGCAAATCCCGGCAAGCTCGCGAAATGCCGCAAGTGACCAAAGACCGCTATCGGTCTTGAACGAGAACGGGTCGAAGTAAACGATATCGGGCGGCGGCGCCGAAAACTTCAGGCTGGCGAAATCGCCCAACAACAAGCGCCACTCGATCGCGGCGCGCGCGCTGCGCCAGTGATGCGCCTCGACGAGCCGGTGCGGCGCCGCATGGCGCAAATAGGGAAACGCGTGAATCTGACGCAGCGCCAGCTGCAGGGAATCGAGATCGTTCTCGAAACTGACCAGCAGCAGCGGCCGCAACGGGGGATCGGAACCCGCCGCTTCGACCGCGGCAATCGTGGCCATCGCATTTGCGGCGGCCCCGAGGCCCACATCCCAAACGACCAAGGGGGCGGCCTCATCGGTCCGCAGCCGCTCGACCACACGCGCCGGCCCCACATACAGGGCCAGCGCCTCTTCCTCCGGGTCGTTGACCGAGTGCATGACTTCGCCCGAGAGCGTGTCACGAATCCGTCCGACCCCGTCCTGCACCAAGACTTCGTAGCGGCCGCGCCGCTCGGCGAGTTTGCGCCGTTGCGCCTTGGTCACGTGCGTGACCGCGGGGCCGTAACTGTCGCGTGCATCGAGCACCTCGCGCTGCGCACGATAAAACTCGAGCCAGGTCCCGGCCAAGATGTGCGCGCGCATGCTGCGCATCAACTCCTGATAGAAGTGAATATTGTGTAGTCCCAGCAGTTGCCAGCCCTGGGTCTCATGCACGCGCTGCAAATGCCATAGATACGCGATCGAGTAGGTCTTGCAGGTGTAACAAGCGCAGGCGGGATCGATTGGGGCATCCATGCCCCGGTAGGCCGCGCGGCGCAAATCGCGTCGACCGAGGCTCGTAAAAGCGAGGCCCTGCTTTGCGAGCGCGGTGTGGATGGCGGCGTCGTGGGCGCGCCAGGCGGGTTCGTGGGCGATACCTGCGTGAACGCTTTTGGCGCCGAGTTCGGCGGCCAGCGCCGGGATAATTTCGCTGGG
>Ga0209208_10006325_pt1 | contig 16328 bp, 16 predicted proteins | sample S1TSphfallax_3_FD_187694 | JGI IMG/M metagenome (GOLD analysis project Ga0209208, IMG submission 187694) | Host-associated microbial communities from peat moss isolated from Minnesota, USA - S1T2_Fd - Sphagnum fallax MG (SPAdes) (version 2) | ecosystem: Host-associated > Plants > Peat moss >...
ATCCATGGTTTCAAAACCCTAATTGTGATTGTACCAACATAAAACACAAGCAACACAATCTTTCACTACCTATTTCATGAAAATTGCAATTGCAACAATATTTTTGTATCTGACAAGGTGGGCTTTACTATCCAAATAAACATAAAGGACAAAGTAAAATTAATGATGAAATTGCAAAAGGAATTCCAATATATTTTGAAGGTAACCACTTTGCATCACTTTTAGCCAAACCAAAATAAACATGACAAGAATAAGTGCCTCATAACCTTGTGAATGCCATTCACAAAATATTAGACCATCACCTTCATCATGGTCTCATTAACTTAATTTCATTCCAATAGTGGGTGTTCATAAACATTAATGATATGCTCAAGACCTAAGGAAAATAATGATATAAGAATCTACATCCTAAGTTTGTCACATTCCCAAAAATAACAAGAAGATATGTTCATGATGTCATCAAACATTTGACAAAAGGCACAACAAAAAGATACAATTACATAGATAAAAACATTAATTTGAAAGACAATTGATTCATTTTTTAACACTTGACCTTGGGGTCTTGTTAAATGCCCTTGCTTGGTTCCTCTAGTGCAAATACATGGAACTCCTCTACTTTGCATGACAAGTAGATGCATGTGAGCTTGCCCCATACCATAACATGATGTTCCATCCTTTTTTTTTTGGTTATTGGTACTGTTCAAATTGAAGAGTACAATATAACTTAAGAGCTCTATATATGGCCATATGTATACTTACATTACATGCTAGAATAATATAATAACATAATAATTTATTGATTAACATTTGTAGCAAATAACATCTCTTGGACATCACAAAATTCACATTATGTGTTTGGGTTCATGCTCTATCATAGACCACTTCTAATAGAATTGCTTGAAGTACATGATGGCAATTGCCTAAAACACAAGTAATCAATCACCAAAAAGAATATTCATTTAAGGGAAACAAACTTTACGACAAATTTTAAAACTATTACCACTAACTTGCTTATAGTTGTTCTATCAAGCACAATGGGCTTGACTAGTATAGGGTGTTATTGGTGTACATGTTACATATAATGAGAGCACATTTATTTTCCTATCAGTGAAAAATTGGGGTTGAGCTCCAAATCACAATACCTCATGGGTCCTACATAACGGTTTCAAGGGAGTCCATCTAGATTTATATTTTGTAAGGGAAGGAGAAAGCTATGTTGATTTGCTAAATCTTTTGTTCATAAAACCTTCACAAAAGAAGCTCCTCAACTATAGTCAAAGGCCATGGTAAGGATCCTTGTTTTGTTCCAAAGAACCATAAAGTTGTTTTAAAATCACATTCATATGACCAAAAGAAGTTCATAGATGGCAAATGCAAACTACTGAAGGAAAATTGAACATGATTTGCAACTATACAACTTTACAACTATGTAGAACAATTGGAGAAAAATCAAATACTTTTCCCTACTTCATTGTTCCCATCCTACATCACATTTAGATAATAACAACCTTCATTAGACCAATTGCCACATAGTTGTTTTTTTACAAAAAATGTCAATTCTCACATTCCCAAAAAAATATGTATTTTGTAGAATGAGCAATATCATGAACAACCCTTCACCAAGATTCTTGACCTCCTTCAAAAGCCAAGCTCCCCCCTTTGATCCATCATCTATCATTCCATAAGTATTTTTCTAGTTCATGGACAAACATTTGCAATCTTTTAGGCACACTTTATTGGACATAACCTAACCCTAAACTATTTGAGTTTTTGCCCCACCCTCATACAACAAACTCTTGTGTCTTGAATGAACCTTCATGTTGCCTTCCTTTTTCACTACTCTTATAGTAATGATCTTCTTCAACTGGTGTCGTTGCCAAGTTTTTTTACTTTGTTTTGCTACATGGTGAGACCATTGCAAGCTATAGAAATGTTGGGCAACAAGATGCGAACTTGTGTGTCATAAGACAATGTAGAATGTCCAAAATTTTAGAAAGAAGAAAATTAAGAGTTTTTTTTTTTGAATTACTTGTTGCTCCTCAGAAAACAGGTTGTGCTTTTGCAAATTGAGAGCCACTTACTTTTCCACATGTGTGTGTGTTATGGAGCTTTTTCTTCTTCATTCAAAAAATCAGGTTCTTTGTTCTTTTTCTCTATGTCAAGCTTGGATATGATTTCTTGCTAGAGGAAGAGAAGCATTTGTGTCAACAAAATGGGACAATTGGAGTGACAAGACTATTGTGAACAACAACATCTGCATCTCCATGCACAAACAATGTGTCTTTTCATACAATTAATCAAAGATGTGGCTTAACAATGTGGCTTTTCATATCTAATACTCAAAAAAGTGTCTTTTCATATATATAAAATTAGGTTACACAAATATACATGGCTTGAAGCCATAGAATTTGAATAAATCCGAAAAATAGGTATGATGGGCAAGTAAATTGTGATTTCAAGTTCAAATAAATTCATACCAAAAAAATTGAACCCCCAAAAAATAATGTAGAGTAATGTAGAATAGAATAAAAATATTTTAAAAATTAAAAACAATTTAGCAATATTTTGTTGATTTTGAGTAATGTTATTCACATTTTTTGGGACATTGCTGGACTTTTTGAACAATTTCATAAATTTCCTAAGCAGATTTTTATCCTTTAAAACTAGCTTTTAACCATTGTCATCATTAAGACTTTATATGACCTAGTTACCATGTTTGATACATTCTAAAAATTAGGTCAAAATAGTCCTTAAAGCATATGTGGGGCAAGATGCAATATAACTTTGAACAGGTTTAGGGTTGCGTTTCAAAAATGCAATAATACCTTTGGAATGGGTTGCAAAATAGGTCATAAAATGCAATAAAAACAATCTTTACAGCAAAATTTTGAAGAATATATAACATATGTGAAAATGCAATAACTTCGAAGGGTTTAGGGTTGCATTTAAAAATGCAATAATACCTTTGGAATGGGTTTTGATACATGGGTTGCAAAATGCAAATAATAAATGTGGTTTCTTCCCTTCACAATCAAATAGTATAATACTGTGCCATTATCAGAAGCACCCCCAGAGACAGGAGAGACACAGAGAGAGAACTTATCATCATACAGCAAGTTTACACTGAAGAAGCTTGTTGCAAGTTTTTGTTGTGGCAAGCCAATCACTCAGAGTCTTCTATACGTTGTGTCCAGTTCAGTAAAATTTCGTAATGAGCAAATGGAAGCAACATTGGATTGGCAACCATCACTCGCTACAACCTGATGACATATCAAAAGAACCATGACAAAGCTGGATAAGCACCAGATTTAGTCTCCTCAAAGTCCTAACCCAAAGCTTTCTCCGAGTTTTTGATCAATACCCTCTTGTGCCCTCCAGCATTGTGTCAACAAATCCTCCAGGTCTTTCACACCTCCATTCAACCAGGTCCATGAAGGCAGATGATTGCCTTCATCTCTAATCCTTTCCTGTTCACCCTCTACATGAAAATTCACTGTCATGCTTTGTGCTGCATCCATACTGAGACCATCCCCCTCTACCAATCGAATATCTGAAGTAAAAAGAGTGTCTGCAAAACACATATCTGAGCTAGCCCTGCGCACAGAACGGTCAACATCCGTCTGAATCTTTACTACCATGTTTTCAATCTCTATCTCCTCTGCTGTAAGTGGCAACTCAAGCCTTCTGTGAACTCGAAAAGAGTTATCCTCATAATCCTCTAGGGTACCTCTGTTTGAAGCCATTTCTTGAGAGCTGTTGAATCTGTGCTTGTGATTCAACAATACTGACAACTCATTGGCAGAATTCTTTACATCTGTAGTGGGCACTGAGTTCTCAATAATCTCAGGGCTTAGAGTGAGCTTGCGCTTTTTGAGTGTATTTGGAAAAAAGTCATTGGTAGGCTGTCTTCTCAACTTCCCTTGATGAACTTGACGAATGTCATCATTGGGGGAAGTTGAGAAGACAGACCAACCACATCCTGGTGAAGAAATTCCTGCATCTCTTTCTGTTCTGTAGGAGATCAGTGGTTCTTCCCTTGTACCCTCCAATTCCAGTCCAAGCCTGCCAAACGGCTCTGTAGAACTGTTATGATTAGATCTAGACTCCACTTCTGCTTTTTCCACAAAATCGTTGAGAATGAGGCTTGCATGGGGTGGAAATGCAAATGAGCTGCCTGCAACTATGTCATTGGCAAAAGGAATGCTTTGTTCAAAATCATCCAGCTCCAGATGATGCTCAGTTTCTGCTGCAAGTACAAATACAATAGGAGGGGGTTCACTGTTGAGAAGCAATAAGCGAGCTTGATACACAGCTTGGAAGATACTAGCCCAGCGAGGAACTAGCACACGGCCTGAGGCAGTCCACTCCAGTGAGCATGCTCTCTGTACCATCAGCTGTGCTTGACGAATGGTGGCTGCACTCTCTTGTCCTGTGCCATCAAGAAGACCCAAGTACTGCCGCAATGAATGCTCCACTATTGCCTGAAGCCAAATATTCAGAAAGCACAGAGAATTAGCGAACTACAGCAGTGAAAATGGGATCCTTGCTCAGCAAATCAAACAGCCCTACAAAGACCTACTGAACAACATTGTTAATCGCAGTTTAGGTTCTTTGGTATCAATTCCATATACCAGAATATACCACACATCCTTAGAAAACTCCAAGAGAAACCACATAGGACTATCCAACTTACAGTGCAATTTCTTGCTTTATCTTACCTTCTGGTGCCGAACATTCTCCCAGTCACTTGTGGGTGAACCTGGCCTCTGCTGCTTCATGGTTGGAAAAGGGGGCAGTTGTGCCAAACGTAGAGCAGTAAATATTGGGTCCAGATTTACAGGATCATTCCATCCTTGTCGAGGTAGAACTTGGGACAATAACCCATTCACCTCAGCATCCACCTCTGGGGGTGGCCAATGAGGAGGAGCACTGTCAACAGCACTGCGGATTCTGCTCATTGCTGATTCCAGAGCATGATTAAAAATCAACACACATCGCTCAGGACTGACTTTTGAAGCAGCAGTCACTGAGAGCAGCTTGAGATGCCCGTCTAGGTTGTTCAAGACAACATCTCGAATGTGCTGACATACCAGATTCGGTTGTGAGGGCATGTTATTTGCTAACCACACAAGCCCTTCCTTAAGATAGTGGTCACTGTAAAGACCTCGCCCAGCCAAAGTATTTCCATGAGATTTGACAAACATGGGTGAGATGTAATGGCACGCTATTCTGGTCCTATCCAGGTCCTCTAGTCCCAAAGACCCTCTAAATCTATGTTCTTCATTTCTGAATGTGTCCCTCTGTGGAGTAAAAACAAGCAGGAGAGGCACCCGGGCACCAACAGGCAACGACTGAACCACTGCAAGTAGTCGAGCACGTTCCTCACTAATTGGATGGCCTTCCCGAAGTAAAAACACAAGACCACTGGCCCCATATCCATCAGTAACCCCCAATTTTTCCCTGCTCAGATCCATATCCTTGGCCTCAAACCAGAAGCCTAATGAATCCCCTTCGGGAGGGAGAAGTTGTCTCCCTGAAAGCTTAGTGTGCAGCCACTGTCCAGCTGAATTTGATGCATTTGGCTCACCCACAGATAGTAAGAGCTTGAAGGTGATAAACCTTGGTACTGGTATTCTCTGCTCAAACATCGGAATGACCACAGATGCAATGTCTAAGGGCCTCCACATCTCCCAGAGTTTATCTCCTCTCTCCCTTGCAACTTGACTCAATGATGTGACACTGAGAATAGGCTCAGTTTTTGATGTCAGCACCTGTTGATACCGGACAAACAATGGAAGTAAGTGTCATTCTATCCACATCATGGAGATCACACTCCCATTCACACTGACACTATGGAAATTGAACAATCCACTAAGCACTCACATTGGATTTGCAATTTACTCACCATGTCTCTGCTCAGCTGTGAGCTCACAAGAGCAGGACCTGCTGAGAGAGAGCTTAATGCCGCCTCTGCCTTCTTCCTTCGACGTACCTTTTCTTCAGCCCTAAATGTGGCTCTGCGTTTCCATCGTCTGAGATGACACAGCAGGCAAAGATTTGTAACAAATGGTTAGATCTGGGACTATCAAAAAACTGAGATCTGAAGTGATATGGAGTGCACTGAAAGGTTTGCACCTCAGCCATAGGCGCATCCTCCCAGCACTTGCTTCTGACCTGTGAGAGGCCAGTTTTCTCTCCTCTGCTTCTAGCCTCTTGGCTTCAGCTGCGGCTGCTTGCTTTGCTGCCCATTTTGCGGCAGCAGCTTCAGCTTCTTCTGTTAAGCGACGCCTTCTTTCTTGTTCTCTATCCTTTTCCCGTGCTTCCTCCTTCTCCACCTCCCACTCCAATGCTCTCTTTGCTCTCAGCTCTTCAGTGGTTGGATGGCTCTCTGGCATATCATCATCATCTTCTTCCACCTCTGCATCAGATTCTTGTATAGGTGCTGAATGAGTTTTGTGCATGCTGCCTCTCCAAAGGTTTGTCTCTGTTGAGGAATTCACCCCAGGGGAGCTCTCTCGTGCAGTGGGCCATGCAGATCTAATCCCGAAAGGGAACTTTGCTTGCAACAAAACTTCTGGTAACGCACTTGGAGAAGGAGAAGCTGCTTTAACAGGAGGGGAAACTCGGCTTTCTCCAACTGTTTGTATTTCCCGACGGCCAGGTGATGTGCCAACAAATCCCCTTCCGAGAGTAGTTTCCTCCTCTTTTGATTCCTCAGGAGACTGCAAATCATCATCTTCATAGTCTGGCATTTCCTCTTCATGAATGACGGGTGTGGTAGGGGTTACTGTCCAGCCGTCAGCCACAGCCTGGTCTTGTCCTTGACCTTCGACATCTAACTCTACTTTAAGAGACCGTTTGGCTTCAACAAGCCGGGATCGTTGAGCACGGTAAGGAGCATCTCGATTGAGAAAAGGCCCCTCTTTCACAGCATATGTTTTCTCGAAGACTTTGATTGTGAAACCATGGTACTCCATTAGAGCCTCAATGTCCTCTCCCTAGATGCCGCCAGAACACACAGCATGTATGAAATGCCAATAGCATAAAGACCCAATACAGAAAATCACATGCTAACAAAAAAGGTAGAAATGAAGATTCTGTAAGAGAAGGATGAGCATTCCAGAGCCTGACATCTGATGCTTTACAAATTCAAGCATGGAAAATATGTTGTAGAAATGCAAATGTAGATGGCAATACCTCCATTGCTAGCCACTTGGTAACCACCATAATGGGAATACTCTGGTTCCTCTGCAGGCCACTATGAAGCACTGCCAATGCCTCTGTCCGGACCTACACATGGGAAAACAATCATTTAACAAATGCCAAAATTTTGGCACATGGAAAATGTCTATAGAGAAACACATCAGAAACACAACCCTATAGAGAATAGAAAATGAAGACTAAAAATGAAACTGAGGAGCGGCTTGAACAACAGGGATGCACATACACATGCCTTTGCCAGCAACCTACCATGGTATTGACCATTGCAGAAATACTAAACAGATATCTTTCTTTGCTACGAAAGCCTCTGGTTCAGATTAAAACAAACTTTGAATATGAAGCTTTTTTCTTCAGCATACCAATAGAGCTCACCATTTAACTCACCATTTGAACTACGAGAAGCTCATTCAAGCCACAAAACCTTCAAGAACATATAGAAGTCACTAGTGACTATTCCAAGTTTTGCAAAACCCGAAGTGTTCGAAACCACATAAACCTACCTTGGAAAAGTGTGCATGCATGAGACAAGCTTGAAGGTAGGTGGCCTTCCTTGCTAAACGAAAAAATGCTATATAATTGCCTCCTCGACATGCCCTGAGAAATCCAGTTTCAAACCCCCACCAAGAGAAAATAATTCCATGTCACAACTCCAGATCTGCTAGAAGCAGACTTCCATAAATCTGAAGATAAGCCTTCCTCCACCCTTTTGCTGAGCAGCATGAATCCATTTTACTGGCCACCACAACATTGCAATGCAGTGTGGCTAACTTCTTTGGTGGCCTGGCAGCTACCAATCCTGGAAATCCAAATGACTATCCAGTGGGAGCAAATCCCCAAATCGCCATGTAACTCCAACTGAAATCTCATCAAAACTACTAATTGCCATCCTGCAACACTTGCTACCAGACAACACAATGCTTGATCATGTACAACAGTGATCATGAACCATCCCAAATGATCTGATCACATCTGAAATTCCTTCCTAAGTTCATCCAACCAAAAGGTCCAGGTGGGTCAGCAGCAAGGTTAGTGCGTATGTGGCCTAGAATCTGTAGTGCCCAGTGTTGAAAAGTAGTATGTGCAAGGTGGACTATGTTGTCCACTTTACACATTCCAACACACAGATTCCAAACAAAAGGAGCAAGTGCTGAAACATGAAAGCACCAAACTCCTGTAACTTGGTGTGGGAGCAAGCAGCACACCTGGCAACCTCTCGAGCAAACAAGACTTGAGGGGTGTTCCGCATCTCTGATGTCATCTTTGCAAGATCTAGAGACAGCTCCGCAGGCTCCACCTGTACCCAGAGTGAACAGAGATGAAGGATTTCAAAAGACTCCACTTTTACAATGATATAAGCAACAGAGAGAAGTGCCTTTTGTAGTAGGGGAATGATATAATCCAAACAGTTGAAATGTGCAAACATAAACAATTCCCAGTAACATGAGTGAATGCTGAGAGAGCAGGGCAAAAACTTCTTCATTAGACTTCCAATTGAATTGTCAGCACCCTACTTCTGCAATGGCAATCTCTTCTCTGCCTAATGCACCTAATTCTTTAGCATTGTCAGTGATCCAGTTTGCAGGCTCCCTTACCGAGTACCCAGGGTGCTTGTCCAGTTTCAGCAGTGCATAGTAGCCTCTGAACTCAGCCTCTGTTGGGACAGGTATGCCCCTCTTCCGATGGTCATCATACATTTCAAATAAATCTACAGATGCCTTGTTCATCTGCTCAATATTGAGATGAGCATCAAATCCTTCATTGAATCCCTCCCCTTTCGCAAACTCACAGAGTTCATGCATTGCAAGGATGTGAAACCGGATCTGGCATGAAATGAAAGAAGCAACGTCCCTGTCAGAGGGTTATTAATTTATAAAGGTTCTAAACAAACTACCACTATGAAAGTTTACATTCTGTTCACAGGAATAACTGGCAAAACCAGCAAAGAACACACCATCTGCTCATGCATGGTAATGGCCTCCCGGTTGAATATATGCTGCATACGTAGATCCATCCGAACTGCCCTCATCCGATCCCACAGGAAGCTATGGATTTTGAGAAGCTCCTCACTGTACCCTTGATTTATCAGGGTCAAGAGATGGTCCATGGTCATTTGCAAAACAGGTAGTGGCCGAATCAATGGTGGTTCCCGTGAAGCAGTTCTTGTATACTGAAAATTGCCACAAACAGGGGCAGCCTCATCAGCTCAATTTCAATCCAGCCACAGCTGCATTCTTCACAAAGAGACCCCAATCCCCATTACAGCCTCCTGATCCTGATCTTGGAGGGCCTTTCTGAAATTTTCTTCAAGAGAGACAAACCCAAACAGATCCTTTGATCAAGGATTTGAGTTAGGTTAAGAGCTAGGGCCTCAGGGAAGCATTGAAGCACGAAGGTGGGAGATTACCTTCTTCACAGCCAAGTTGACACTAGTAAGGTTGCGATCACCATCCACTCTTTCAAACCTGTCCAGATCACCTTTCCTTTCACGTTCTTGGCGTTCAGGCTCTGTTCTCAACACAATCTTGACATTAAAGCATGGACAAACACAAGGAATGATAAGCTTCATGCAAATCTAGAAGATTGCAGAGAAAAAAATTCCAAAATAATGCTTTGAAGTTCAACTGCTGTATCAGTTCCAGCAAAACCAAAACTCGCATGACAAGAATGAGAGCAGTCATAACCTTTTGAATATCACTCACAAAGTATCGGACAACCAATTGCCTTCATCATGCCATGAACAGCAGTGACTGACCGCCATGACCCACCACTGACTTCATCAGCTCCCAACAAAGAGCTTCATGCATATGAGAAAACCAAGCACATGATGACTCTTTTCTGCTGCTAAGGAAAAAAGAAAGTAAGAGACACAGAAGCAAAAGAAATTCACCTGGACACATGTCAGTGCAGGTCCCAATAATTGCCTCCACATTGCGAAAATCATCACCAAGAGCTTCAGGTCCCTCCATTTCCATGGCCTCATCATGAGCAGCAAAATCAACCAGTTTTCCCTGAGGTCTCCTTGGAGCTTCAGTTCTCGTTTGCCTCACTACTAACTCACCTTTAGGTTGCCTAAGCTCTCGATTTGAGACGCCATGCTCTTCAAGCCTGCCTGAGGCAGAATCAGGTTTGTCACCAGCTTGGGCAAATCGTAGAAGTCGCCGAGCTTTGGCTTGTTCCTCCCTGCATCAAATTATTCAATACCCAACTCTCCACATGAACTTTGTCGACCACTTCCAAGAGGGGAAGGAAAATTCCAATACCCAAAAGTGTGTACTAACCTTAGCAGCTCAGAGTTTTTCACTGAAGCTTTTGGTGGTGCTGCCTGTTGTTGCTTAGGCACAGGCTGTTGTTGTTTTGCCACCACAGGAGGCACCTTGCGATTGCGGGAGGGACTGACATTTCTGTTACTTCCTCCATTCTGAATAGGATGTGCAGCAGCTCCAGCTGCAGCTCGCCCAAATACAATTCCATGCGGAGGGGGTACAATAGGACCAGCCCCTGCTCCTACTGATGGAAACGGAGCAGGCCGGCCAAGCCCATCCATAGCTGCTGCTGCTACCTCCCTCTATTGTTCTCTGACCAAAATTGTACTATGGCTCCAGCAGCTCACAGAGGACTTCCTTCTGCTGCAACTGCTCCTACTTCTATTGCAATTGCTCATCCTCAAAGCTACCATCTCCGGAAAACATGTCCATAGCATATCTCCCAAACACCAAAATGCTTCAACGTGCTTCAACGCAACAATCTTAAAAGCTCCTTGCTTCTAAAAAAACCTTTCTTGTTGAATTCCTCCACCACAATACTCATCTGAAATCCAAAGATTCCAGAACGACAAGAGCTGCCAAAACACCACCAAACAAAACAAAAACACAAGATCTCTGTCTTCCTCCAAGAGCAAAACTCCGATCCTAAACCCTAAAACCACCCTGCCCCACCAAAACCCAAAGATTGCTCAAAACAGGAAAATTTTCCTGGCCTTTTCGCTACAGAACTCAATAAAATCTTTACGACAACGAGGCAGAATTGTGATAGGACCTAGTGCAAAATCCCGCCTCCGTTCTTCCTTATTTCAATCTCGCAACGCTGCCATGCGATGCGTTTTGCTCATCTCTCTCTTTCTCGCTCTCTCTGCGGATTCTTCAGCTCCAGAATTAGGGTTAGGGTTTCAGACCAAAGCTAGCAACGAGAATTCCTGAACCCTACTCTTTTTCATAATAATAAAACCTCTTGAAATATTAACAGATTTAATTATTCAAGTATTTCAAGAGGTTTTATTTATATAATTAAAAGTATGAGGTTTTAATTGTTCAAGTATTTCAAGAGCTTTAAAAAGATCTTACCACATTTAATTATTATTGAATTATATTTTTGATCAAATTGTTTTATGTGTAGGGTATTTCCTAAACCCTAAAAATTGACATATTGGTTTTTTGGCCTTGCCTACCAAGGCAAGAAGGATATTGTGTTTAGATTCATTATAGAGTATTATAGTAGCTTCATGGATTTTGGCCCCAGCTAGGTAATAATAATAATAGGTCTACTTTTATATGAGAATTTCTTAAAGATGATATTTTGGCTTGTGTTGAAACTTGAGATTTGTTATAGATTTATAACATTTTGAAGGATTTTGGTTTGTTTTAGAGGATTTTTTTGAAGATGATTTATTGTGAAATATTTGAGTTTCCATAATTCTTCTTTTGCCTTAAGATACTTTTTAATGTAAATGGCAAAGGCCACAATGTGACACACCCATTGTTTGTATTGTGTTGTCACATTGAGATGTTGCAAACCACAATGTCCACCCAAGCCACTCTCTTGGTATTGTTGGAAAGCCTTTAATACACACACACACACACAACCCCAATTGGCACCTTGTTCATAGCCCAATGTATTCTTGAGATTTGTGTCTTTGCATGCCATCATCCAAATGACTCAACCCAACAAACTTATTCACTTTGCACCCCAATGGTTTGTAGTTTGCACACCACTAGAAAACGAAAATTTCACCACTTGAAACAACTTTCACCATTGCCTTTTTCATGCAATGGGTGAAAGAAGGGGAAAAAACATTTTTCTCCATAAAGCATAGCACCCACTACAACAATGCACAATAGTGTGTTTTTCAATAGTGCATAGTAGAGAGCTTTGCAACAAAGTGTAACCGAATGTTTCTTCTCCTTTATAGAGTTTGCTTTCATTTAACTTTCCAAAACCATGGATGACATTCCTACTAGTGGGTTCATGGCGTTCATTGTAGATTAAGGGACTGAAGTGTCTTAGGTCACCCAAGAGTTTGTAGAGAGAAGACCTACAACTACAAGGAAATTTAATCGAAAGTGAACATACAACACAAAATTCCTTACAAACATGTGTGAAAAAATAAATTGGGAGTATGATCATAAGCCTTTTAAAGAGAAAAATTGGATTGAGTTTACAAAAAAGATTAATGTTGAGTTCCCAATGATACATAAAGGATGTAATGGAATCAAGTATAGGACAAGTCATTGAGGATGAGCAAGAAATATCAAGAGGAGAAAGAAAACTAGGGAGAGACCCATGTGGCACCTTCAACATGAATTTCTTGGTATGAAATCTTTGATTACGTTTTTCGTGGGATGGTTAAAATTAAAGGTGTGCCAAATGGAGAAGATCAAAGGATGCATTTGTAACATGAGGAGGTCAATGTGTTGAGTAACGATGAGAAAACCATCTTGAGCATTTATGGCAAAACAATCCCATTTTGTTGGACATGTGAACAAGAATGCAAATAAGAAGAGGAGGAAATTGATTACAAGGGACCATGCAATTGCAAGTGTTATCATTGAATTTTCAAATTTAGTCAATTTTTTTTGAAAAACTAAAGCTACAAATGATGGAAAAGATCACATCACAAATTCTAGAAAGCAAGAACAAGGCAAGGAGATGATTTTGCAATGCCAAGTACAATTGGTAGCATTATTTGTAGAGGTCCTAATGGCCAAAAGGGCTTTTGGATCTTCTACCTAGTTCGTTATAATTAGTTGGATTGGATTTGAATTTGGTTTGGTTTGAATTTGAGTTTAATTTGGATTTCAATTGGTTTGGATTTTCATAATGTATTTGAATTGATTTGGATATGGATTGAATTTTGTAATTTGATTTGATTTGGATTTGGATTCCATTTGGATTTAATAGGGAAATGGATTTGAAATTGGATTAAAAATTGCAATTGAAATCTTATGGAATAGAGTTGGACGTGTATTTGAAATTGGATGGGAATTTGGATTTGAAATTAGTGCATGGATATTGGATTCGAGTTTTTTTAATATATGGAAAGTGGAGTTAAATGGAATTGAATAACAAAATTGATTTGATTTATAATGGTATTGGATTTCATTATCTTTATATCAAATAAAGTTTGAAGTTTATTTTCTGTATGAAACCAAGTACAATTTTCATTGTCATTATTAATCATTTGAGTGTTTAATGACCCATTGTTCAAATAATTTCTCCCTTAACCTCTCTCCTTCAACTTTTGCATGTTCTACCTCTCTAATAACATAAAGTTTCAAATGATCAAATCCCATGAATGGATCCTTAATAGGTGTTCAATCAAGCCTAGACTTGTTTTAATTCCCGTGCTCATAATAGGTATGCAACCAACACCAAGCTACATTGATTTTTGCTAGTCTATTTACTTTAGAATGAAATGCTTCAAAAATTCACCACCTATTTTTCAAAGTCCCAAAAACGTTGTATGCCCACTATTAGACGCCTTTCAGAGAAGGTAAAAAACCCCATCAAAGATGACACGTGGAAGACAAAGAGAGGGCCAAGTGTGCAGAAATTGCATCTCTGATTAAGATGGAAAAAAAAATCAATTTTTTTGGTTGGTTTTCATTTTTTAAAAATCAAAATGAAAATAAGTTTCTAAAGCCAAAAGCAACTGAATTGATTAGTTTACTTACTAAACATCCCACGATTCACTAAACCACCCGGTTGGCTGCCGGTAATAGTAACTCACTAGCATAATCCTTGCTTGATAAACAGCTCCCTTTCCTGCTTATTTACTAAATTGTTTTCTTTCGCTAATTGAGTCACTAATCGTGGTCTGTTAGTTTACTATTCTCACTAAACGTCGTCCGTCTCTCTCGGTTCCTTTGTTTGCTCGCAGGATACGTTGCTGCGCTCATTTCTCCTCTCGACTTTTGCAGCTCGCTTTCTGTTTGTGTTGCCTCCTCTACTTTCCTTCTGCCGTTTTCTCTTCTTTGCGCTGGCATATTCTGAACAAAATCACGCTGATATTCGGATTCCCTGACTTCTCAGGTTTGTTTTGATGTTTACAATTCCTGTATTCGTGCTTGATTCAGTTCGCATTGGTGTGAAAGTTTCCTGTGTTTTGCCTTCTCTTCTTTCCACTGGCAAATTCTGCACAAAATCATGCTGATATTCGAATTCCTTGACTTCCCAGGTTTGTTCTGATGTTTCCAATTCCTGTATTTGTGTTTGATTCAGTTAGCATTCGTGTGAGAGTTTCCTGTGTTCTGCCTTCTCTTCTTTCGACTCGCACATTCTGAACAAAATCATGCTGACTTTCGAATTCCTTAACTTCTAAGGTTTGTTTTGATTTTTTCAATTCCTGTATTTGTGCTTGATTCGGTTCGCAGTCGTGTGAAAGCGTGCTTGCCTAGCAGTGTTTTTGTTCTTATCGGTGGCTATAATGTTGATATTCGGATTCCCTTATTTCTGAGCTTTGTTTTGCTTGCTTCAATTCCTGCATCTGCGCTTCGTACTGGTGTGAAGTTTGATTCTTAATTGTTTTTCTGTTCTGTTCGTAACAATAATTCGGATTCCTCAACTTCTCTCCCAGCTTTGCGTAGGTTGTTGTTTCAATACAAAGAACTGAATCAAGCTATACCATCAAGTACCTCCCACCTTTTCCAATCTGCATCTTTGCCGATAGATTTTCATTGTCGGATCGATAGATAAAAGATTTCGACTTGAACTCCTGTTTTAAACTAAAGAAGGTGCTGCATCCAGGGATCCCCCACAAGTTCATCAGTATGCAAATTCCCAGACCTTGAATCCATTCAAGCACTAAGTAACGATGAGATTTGTGGAGATGCACTTGCAACTATGTTGCACATAAATACTGAACCAACATGTATAACTCTCTTGTTGCAGGAATTGGAGAACACTTTCCTGACTGGAACGGTAAAAGAAAAGCCAGAGAGCTTGCTGCACAAGGTTAATTAAGCTTCATGACTAAGACATTGCTTTTGCAATTTTGGGGTTCAGTCACAAATAGACAAATCATTGCAGATCCTTTTGTCAAGGAACACCAGTGATCGTCTTCTTCATACTTCTCATCATCTTCTTCATCCATATAAAGGCAAATATCTGTTTCATAGTTTCCACGTTTGCCTTCATGCAGATACTGTGGATCTTTGAGACTCATGGTGGACTTTAAAACGAACAATTTTGTAGTGGACCGACAATCTTGCCAATGTACATATCTCAAGTTTGGAATTTGACAGACTACAATTGTGCAGTTTCACAAAGCGTTTGGGACCCTGAAAGAAGATGCCAAGGGACAGCTCCATGTGCCACTTTTGAGATATGTGTGTATCAATCTGCAGTCTCCTAATGATGTTTGAATCTATTGAGCTCTCATCAAACTGCAACAGATATTGTCACAAAACAATGAGCTGCAGAGAATGATGATCAACCAACAATTTGACTACATGTCAGATTCGGTTCAAGATTTCTCTCCTAAACATTATCTGGTTCATTTTCTCCTTCCCTACTCCAAGTTGCCACTCAATTCACAAACCTGAATCATGAAAAGATATGTGCAATAACAAATCCTGAAAAGGCATAGCCTTAACTGGCTCAATTAGATGGCATTTGTATAAGCTGACAATGGTATTTGCCCATTGCCAGCTTTAAAAGTCTCTGATGATTTTTACTGCTATAGACATGCCTCATCATCCCTCTGAGCATCAATAACATGTGTCTGCTGCAGCTGTGGAAGCAGCAAAGAAAAGCATCTGAAACATGTTCTCAGAATCAGGCATTACTGAAGGAAGGGCTTGGAAACCTCGAAGTTCATGCAAATCACCAGAAAC
>Ga0209208_10006326_pt1 | contig 16328 bp, 5 predicted proteins | sample S1TSphfallax_3_FD_187694 | JGI IMG/M metagenome (GOLD analysis project Ga0209208, IMG submission 187694) | Host-associated microbial communities from peat moss isolated from Minnesota, USA - S1T2_Fd - Sphagnum fallax MG (SPAdes) (version 2) | ecosystem: Host-associated > Plants > Peat moss >...
TTCTATCAACATCTTGATCACCTATCCCTTTGGATCTTGAAAACACCCACTTTGACAAACTCCAAATGCATCAATTATTATTTGTTTGCCATTGACATACACTATACCTATGGTGATGCTACAATTAACTATTGTTTTGTACCAATATTTTCTTCCTCCTTCTCATCACTTGAATCCATAATCTCCACCAAATTTTCCACTATTACACTAGGTCCTAGGGTGTTTCCATGGTATGATGTACACATTTTGTGTCAAAAATAAAAATACATATAATATCAAAAATAATAACACATAAAATTTCATTCATTTTCAATTCTTTTAGAAATTACATTAAATTGATTTGGGCTTTAAAAATAAGACCAATTATATAAACCATGAATATGAATTTGATTCATAATTTTGTTTTTACATAAATGTACACCAATAATTTTATAAATGTTATTTAAAACACCTTATTTAACAAAAGAAAATTTTTTTCATTAATTTTAAATTTCCACTTTATTTTTGTAGGATGATAAAACAACACCCTACCCAACTACATCTTTAGTGGAAGAACATTTTACAACTTTAAAATATCATGATCATCAACATTATAATAACATGTAATGTACTATCAAATGATTTTATATCATTTAATATAAACTTCTTGACTTTATGACAAATTGAAATTTTGATGTGGAAGATTATTCATTATGCCGGTTTCTTTGTATGTGCAAAGTTTCATGGACAAATTCCCATTAAAACTAGTATTTCTTAGTCCTTTTTTACATTAAAATGTTTGTGACACACTATTGCAAATTTAAAATGTATTTTAATTAATAATTGAATTGTTGATATGTGCACCAATTTCACAACATTATGACAATTTAGGTTATCCACCTTTAATTGCACATTTCCATAAAAAAAACCTTCTCCAAATATTTATAGAGACATAAAAAATGAATTGTGGTGAAAAATGTCAAATTATACTCTTTCACATTCTATAACTCTCTACACTTCTTCTATTCCTATTCTTTGTAATTTTTCAAATGCGCTCTCTTCATTCATGTTGCAACACAATTGCAAACGCGAAACACAAATGCATTGCCAAGAAACTTTAAATGCCAAAAAGTTCAACGGCCATTCCCTCTTCCCATTTTTTCTTTTAGGGTAGCTTGTCATTTTTATATTAAATAATCATTTTTTCGAGCACCCCATTCAATTGATAATGACTTTTCTCTTATTCGTCTATGTGGAAGCAATTAATGTCCATCAATGGTCCAAATGCATTGTTATTTTCTTCATTCATCCATATGCCATCATAGCCACTTGTCCATTCATCCTTCGTTTTCTCCGCCATGTGTACTATGATGCGTCCCAACTCATCAATAAGTTAACCAATTGAGTTGTTGAATCAATTGATTCTTTTGTGGTTGTGATTGCCAAGCTATCATGCCTCATCTATGGTTAATGTGGTACTACTTCATCGCTTGCATCTTTGTTTACATCATTATCATTCCCAACTCATGTTTGTGATTGATTTGTTGTATGTGGTTCTTCCTAATAGATCATTGTCTCTACTTCAAAATCTTGCACCTCATATTCAATAAATTTATGTAGTTTCAATTTGTTAGTATCAACCAACACAAGATGAGGTTCAAAATTAATGAATGCCACTAACAATATTGTATTGTTAAACAACACATACTATATTCTATATGGTTCGATCCATTTCTTAATGAACTTCCCAAGATGTGATTTACTCCCCTTCAGAAACCAAAAAAGAAAATCACCAAATTTGAATTATTTTTCTATATATTTTGTGTTAACTCCACAAAGCCCTATTCTATTGTTGTGTTCACTAATTTCACCTTAGATTATAATTTGTTTTCTTATAGCTTTTCTAACTTTGAAATTCTACTTGTTAAAACTTTCACATGATCCCCTTCTCTATGGTCACTATTGATTACTAGCATGATGTATTATGTAGGCATTAAAGGATGTAACCCATAAACAAGCTAGTATAGTGTATATCCTATAGCTACTTTGTATGTTTTTCTATAAGAAAAAAAAACTATTAGTAGATCTTCATGTCCCAATCTATTTTATTTTCACTAACCAATTTAATCAACAATGTTCCCAATGCTTTATTAGTGGATTTTGCCTTACCATTCCCCTATGGATAATAAATAGTGGAACAACATGTTTTAGTAAGAATTGATTTATCAAATGTTTGATAGCATCATTAATAAAATGCACGCCCTAATTTGTGGCTATAGTTAGTGGACATCCAAACCTAGTAAAAATGCACTCATACAAAAAAAAATATTGTTATTGTTGTAGTATTTGTCCTTAATGCTCTAGTTTCCACCCATTTTCTTGCATAATCTATGGCCACCAATATGTATTTGTTCCCTACATACCTTCCTACTAATTTTATTGGTCCCACAATATCAAATCCCCATTTCATAAATGGTTCCTCTAGAAGAGTTGTGACTAGGTTGACCAAACTTTATGTATTAAACCCTCTAGTGGGTTGACACACATCACATCATTTATAGAAATCACTAACATCTTTATACATTGTGGGCCACTAATACCATGTATCCAACATTTTCTTTTGTGTGATCTTGATTGCAAATTATTATTTTGTTGCTCCCTCATGTAACTCCTTTGTCCCCTTTTGGGCTTCTGTGGTTGAAAGGGATCACCTCAATTTGTTGTCTTGTCCCATCTTGTACAAAACATCATTCTTCACTATAAAGGGTCTAACCTTCATGGCCAACCATTTATTTTGTCACGTTGACAATGATTTTTCCATTTGTCATGTCTTTAAAAAAAATTGATATAATTCAACCATTTTGGTTCTGTGAAAAACAAGTTAACATCTATGGTCTATTTTGGGACTCCTATCAGTTCTATGATATCAAGCAATCTAAACAAAACATCTACAATTACATGAATCGTATTTAACTTGTATACTATTGTGAAATCATATTTTAGAAACAATAGTAACCACTTAACTATTTTCCTTAAGACCTATGGTTTGTTTACCAAGTAAACTAAAATGATATGATCTACATAAAACACAAATTTATTCCCCAATATATATTGCATGAACTTATGCAATGCAAAGACCATAACTAAGGCTTCTTTTTTGTGGTGTTATAGTTATGTTCTGCACTATAAAAAAGTACTGAAACATACACTATTGGTTGATCACTCTTCCTTGTGATGTTTTATGTTAGTAAAACTCCCACAACTGAATGTATTCACAATTGGAGTACTAAAAAGGAGTGACTTATATTGAAAGGACTACGAAATATAACTTTGGATTTTTATTTATCTTATAATTGTAGTGGATTGTTGTATGCCAATAGATGAAATGGCATCTTGTTAAATTAATAAATATATTTAAAATTAATTTGGATATTATGTAAATGTCATTTTGAGTCATGTAAACTAATTATATCAAATGTGTAAATTGCACTTTCTTTTTAAAGGAATCAAAAGGAATGCATAAAGTTATGTAATCAATTTGAAACTTTTTGTACAACAAAAACATGTTTCCTTCTATGAAAGCACATGTTCATTAGAGGAACTTGATGAAAAACCAAATTATACGAAAATTTTTAAGTCTTGAAATTTTGAAGGAAAGGTCTGCAAGGAAAAGGATTCATTTTTTTGACCATTTGACAAAAAATTATGTTCAATGGGTTCAAAATGTTTAGCTTTAGGTGTAGATCACATGTGTAAAAAATAATCTTGCCAAAAAACATGTTTGGTTATCCATTGAGATTCATTTTGGGATTTTTTGGGGATTTTTTGCATTTTTGTCCATAAACCAAAATATTCGTACACAATTATGTATGAATGTGAAAATTCACCACTATCACATGAATTATTTTAAATTGGAATATTTAATTTTCTCACTTAAATTTATTTCAGATAAATTTTATTTGCAAAAAGTAACCCCACAAAAGTCTTGGAATCCCTTTTCCTTTTTTTGGAACCCCAATTATGAATAAGCCCAACCACTAATGATGCATCCATGTGAACATGGAACTCGACACCCCATTTTGGTGGTATTAAAACTAGTGCTTCAATGTATTTTTACTTTATAAGCTCCTAAGCTCTCTAACACTATTTTATCCACCAATTTATTTATTTTTTCCTTGTGCGTTTAGTAATTGGAACCATAATTGCTACAAAATTCTTAATAAAACATTTGTAGAATTGTGCCATGCCATTACTTGTATTTATAGTGAATTACTATGGTATAAGCATGTTCATTATCGCCTATATTTTCTTTGGATTGGGTAACTTATCTTCCTTTTAAATAATAAATCCAAAAATTATTCCAGAAAAATATTATATTATAAGCACATGTTTCTAGGTTGAAACTGATTATGTCCTCCCTTCACTTTTGAAAGCATAATTTGAGATTCTACAAATGAATCTCCATGTCACTATATCATGTGAAATCATCCATAAATATCTTCATCAAATTGTCCAATTTTTTTCCGAATGCCTTTGTCATAGCTTTTTGAAATGTTGGAGGTCCATTCTTCATTCCAAAAGGCATCACCTTCCAAATAAATGTTCCCCAATATATGACAAACGATGTTTTGTATCTATTTTCTAAAGTTATGGATATCTAATGATACCTAAAATATCCATCCAAAAATGAATATGCTTCACACCATGCCATTGTGTTTAGTACCTCATATGTGAATGGTAATGAAAAAGGGTCCTTTGTTGTTGCATTTAACTTTTTGAAATCCACACAAATTCTGAACTTCCCATTCTTCTTTAGTATTGCCACAATTGGTGATAGCCATGCAACCTCTTCCACATGTTGTATAAAACCATGTTGTATAACAATTTATCAATGTCTTGTTTCATTGTTGCAACATAATTTGGATTTAACCTAAACATGGCCTAATATGTTGTGGTATGGTTATATCCAATTCAATTTTGTGCTAAGTTAACTCCAATGGAATGCCATTTAGATCTTTGTACATCCATGCAAAAACATCATTGTATTAATTTTGAAGAAGTTCCTCCAACCTTAGCACCTTTTCTAGTTGTAATTTAAAATTCACCTTCACCATTTGTGGTTATTCCTTAGTCCCCATATTGAATTTTGTTAATTGTAGTTTTTTTGTTAACGTCTAATCGACTATTTACAATTCTTGAACCTTGACCTTTGCTAGGGTTTCATCTATTTAAACATTCCATGGTTAGTGTTTATAGTATTTTTTGGACATTATTTGTAGTCTCCCTCTATTGAAATAGAACAAATAGATTTTGTATTACTCAATTTTGTACTTGGATTTTTAGCTTCAATACTTTTGTGGTTAAACTCTACGACTCCTACATACTGAAAAAAATCTAGTAGATTAATGGTGCCTATGTGAAACAATTTTAGTTATGTAGCAAATTTGATATCCTCCTCCTCATCAGTGATACCATTCTCGTAATTATGACATAATAACATTTTTGGTCTTTTCATCTTTGTTCCCAAGTGCTTACTCACCACTATGGTTTTGACAATTCCATTCCCTTGAATGGTCATTGTATTGTTTCCCAAATCATGGTCTCCCTAACAACATGGAATAACTAGTGTCAATTACAAGGTGAAAACACACTTAGGTGTAACATTTTTACGCACATGTGGAAGTCCATAATTGTTTAAATTAAATTACCAAGGCAATGTGAAGGCAAGATACCTTGAATCACACAAGTCACTTTATAAGTTCTCATTAGAAATTTATTATTAAAAAAAACTCAGCCTTAGTTTACCTTATGGAAATTTTTAATTTGAAAGATGAACTTCTAAACTATTACATTTGTTAAATATAAGACTTAATAAGAAAAAACCATAATTCAAGGTACATGGAAATTTTTGATCAAATTTCTTCCAAAAAATCCTCCTTGGTATCAATGTTATCACATCATATTATTGTTGAGTCCTTTATTCATTAAAAAAAAATTATGAAGGTGCATGGAGTCCATACTTATTGATTATGGATTGTTATAGGTTTTTAGGTATTTATTTGAAAGTCCATTATGTTATGGTTATTCAAAAACTATCCATGAAATTCATACAATGTGATTATAATATATATAACATTGTAGTGTTGAGTCCTTTTTCATTCCAGCTGATTGTATTTAATCACATGGCCAATTACAAATTCCAAAATCTTACAAAAATTTCTTTGTGACAACATTTTATGGACAATGTAATGTGCTTTCACCCCACATTATTCTATAACATAGTAAACATAATAATATAAGGTATGATGTGAACATATATCTTCAAATCATGAATCAATCCCACTAGCTTTGTAGTGGTCTGATTTACCATCTTCAAATTATATGGTGTGGGTTTAAGCTTTGGTAACCCCAACTTCAATTTTCATTGTTATGTAATGATGTTGACTCTAAATCCACAATCTAACAAAACTTCCTTCATAGTATTTTTCTCAATATATACTTGAATGACTGCCATATGGTTATCAATAATTATAGCTAATGTTGTTACCTTTGGTATTACAAATGGTATTGTTTTTTCTATAGTTATTTTTGCTACACTATGTGGTTAATCCGGTTTCATTTTCTACCATAAATATATCTTCAATTTAAAAGCCATTTTAGTAATTACCCCAAATTCAAAATATAATTAGTTTCCAACATCTGTCTATTAGTACTTTGAAATATTTCTTCTATCGATATCAACTTATTCTTTGAAATTACAAATTCCTAAAACTTTGGAGTTTTTATAGAAGGTGTAATATTGAGCATACCTAACCACGTTGTGTTCCAACCCTCCATTGATGTAGAAAAGCCTTTGCTTATAATATGTGCCTTTTGCAATTACTATATGGTTTCTACCATTGTCTTTTTTAATTTCCCCTCCTTCCAATCTGCCATACTTTCATTATAAAAAATCACAACTTCTTTGACCAAGAATTTTGGTCAAAAAAACTCCCCATGCGGTTTTTTGCCCCCATGTCCAACTTGACCAAAGTGTCATTTTGGACAAATCAATTTCGACCCAACCATTTTGACTAGGTCTTTTTGGTTGGTTTTTTTACTAGATTTTTTTTACTAGGTTTCTTTTACTAAACCACCATGACAATAAAATATTTTGTGCAACAACCAAAAATGTATATTACTTGAATTATTTTACTTAAAATAGGTATTAAAATATTAATTAATTACCCTACCTACTTACCTAGTTAATTAATAAACCTAATAATTAATGCCAAAAAATTATTTATTTATTTACCTACCAACCTTATGTCCTAGGCCTAAGTTAAGCCACTTAACTTATTGACATAAGTAAACCAAACCACTTAGGTTAAGCCAAGCCCCTTAGGCTAGGCCAAGTAGCCTAAACTAATTGGTCTAATAGGTTTTGCAACCTAGGTTATCTAATTAGATCACCTAAGTAGCCAAGGTAGCCTAAGTTACAAATGTGGGGACTTGAATTCCTCGCCTCCACATTGAAAAGTCAAATCCTTAACCATTGCACCACCACCCCATAAGGTGATTTATTTGTAATGAACATGATTTTGAACCAACATATTGTAATCAACTTCCATGAATTTTTTTCAACATGAATATAGTATTAAATGAACTTGAATTTTTTTTACACTACTTACATAAATAGGTAGGTTAACCTAAGTAAGTAGGAGATAGTCTACTAGGCCTTATAGATACCTACTAGGTTTATGTTTATACCTACCTAATAAACTACCTATGCATATGTTATTTAATAGGTTATGTAGGTATGCATTATCCTATTAATAAACCTAGCCTAGGCATATTAATAGGTAGCTTAGCAGATAAAGTATGTTTAAGCTTAGGCTACCTACCTAATAGGCAAAACTACCTACCTAGTAGGCCTAGGTGGCATAGCTTAAGTTAACTACATACTTAATAGGCCTAGGTAGCCTAGGTTAGGCTACGTACCTATTTAGTAGGCCTAAATGGCCTCGGTTAGGCTACATACCTACCTAGTAAGCGTAGGTGACCTAGGTTAAGCTACACTATGAGAAAAAAAAGTGTTTTGCAATTGGCTTTATAATTCAATTTTTGAGTTACAAAGGACACTTGCAACTCACTATATTTATACATTGTGAATGTTAATGACAAGTTGCATGAGTTGTAGAGTTGCAACTCAATTGCAAATTAGTCAAAATAACTTGTTTTCACCTACTATGCAACTCCATTATAACTCCACCCATGATGTCATGTTGACATCATTAATTGTCATCCATTTATTAAAATCTAACATGTGGCATTATGAAGATTCTTGGACATAATTTTTTTTCAAAATATTGATTTCCATTGTCCATTATGATTATTAATAATGGTCTGAGAGTATGACACATGGCACAATTTTTAAATGCCACATGGCATATTGATTGTATTTTGGAATTTAAAAAAATTATTTTAGTAGCTAGGTAGATTGTATATAACCATAAGTAGGTAGGTTGGTAGGTCTTAAGACCTACATGTACCTACATATTAACCTACTACCTACCTACTTACATAGGTAGGTAGAAAAGTAGGACCTCTTTATTTACTTAGATAGGTAAATAAGTAGGAAAGCAGAAGACTAAGTGCACTAAAAAATAGCCATGAAACTTTTTATTTTATTTTATGTTTTGTCTTTAAGTTAAGTTATTTTTAATTCATCCCAAAATAGCACATGTATTTTAATGTGAAAACATAAGATAACAAGCCTTATGTATATAGTTTGTAACATGGGATTCAAAAACAAAACATATGGGTTAAATCTTTTAGTTGTTCATTAAATGCAAATTGAGTTGCCCAAGGTTGCAACATAGTTGTTGGTTTAGTGACATGTTTATAATACTTCTAAAATAGTTGCCACATGCAACTACAATGGAACTCTTGAAAAAGTCAAACATGGTTGACTACATATGTATGTACGATGTGTATAAATTAATGTATAGAATATTTATTTTCAACTCACTTGCAACTATAATATAAATAACTAATTTTCTAACGTGGCAATTTATTTATTTAAACATTATATTTTTAAGGGATAGTTGCATAACAATTGTATATGAGTTGTTTTTTGAGTTCTAGTTGCAAGGTAATGCGGTTTCAACAAACGTAATTTCTCATAATGCTACCTACTTTGTAGGCCTATGTGACTTAAGCTAGGCTACATACCTAGTAAGCCTAAGTGGCTTAAGTTAAGCTACCTACCTAGTAGGCTCAGGTGGTTTACACTACAAATTTAACTACTGAGTAGACCACAATAGCCTAGGTTAGGCTACATACCTAGTAGGCTCAAGTGGTTTACACTACAAATTTAACTACTGAGTAGACCGTAATAGCCTAGGTTAGGCTACCTACCTAGTAGTTAGGCCTAGGTGGTTTAGGCTATTAACCTCATTAGTAGGATACATTACCTACCTACTAAACTTAGGTGGCCTATGTTACTTAGTAGGCATAGGCTACGTACCTATAGTAGGCCTAAGATAGTGGGATACCTACATGGCTAATAGGTCTACCTAGTAAGCCTAGGATACCAACCTAAAAGGCTTACACTACCTAGTGGGCTACTTAGTAGTCCTAGGTTACGTTTTAAATAGCCCACTAAGTAGGTCTAGGCTATGTTACCTAACTAGGCTACTAACTAAATTATTACCTAACAAATAGCCTACTAGCCTATTAATTATGTTAGGCTAAATAAGTAGCTTAGGCATAACCTAACCTACTAGCTATGTTAGGTTAGGTAGGTAACCTAGGCTTAACAAGTAGGCTAAGTTATCAAATGAGTATGGTTCATTTGACTAAGGATCAAATTAGGATGGTCAATTTGACTAAACCCAATCCATTCAATATGGCCAATTTGATTAACCCATGGCCATTTGTCCATTTTCACCAAATCTTCAACTTGACACTTGGTCAAAAATGTCACTTTAGTCAAATATACTAGTCAAATGTAAAATGTGTTTTTCATGATCCAAACTTTTTCTCATACCTTTTGGTCAATGTGGACACTTTGATCAAATTAGCCTTTTTAAAAGCCATGATTTTTTGTAATGTTTTGTTATTTTGTGGTTATTTCTCCTAGAAGACTTGTTTTTTTATGATTTTGCTTTGAGTAGGAACATTTACATCTATTGCATTCACGATTGCAGTGAGTATTTTAACATCAACTAACATTTTTCCATTTGAGTTTGATGCATTTTTTCCTTGGAACATCTTTTGCATATCTACAAACTTGGGACAATCTGTCATCTTATGCCCATTCAAAGCATAGATATGGCATGCATATGAATCATTCTTCTAAACCTTTTGAATTTGAATGGGAACATTTGTTACCACTATAGTTGGTTCTTCTTTCTTCTTTACATGTTTCTACATTATGGTTATATCAACCATAGTTTGTGCAATGTTTGCTAGTCTTTCATGTTTCCATCTATGGTTTTGATGTTGTTACATGTTTACTAATATGGTACCGACAGTGCACATTAAGTTTTTGTAGGTGTCATCCCTTTTTCACACAACAAAACCGCCTCTTTATGCAATTATAATATGGTCCTTTTCATTCCTGGAATTACAATCCTCATATAAGACTATAATCCCACCCAAAACATAGTGGTTAAAAAACTATTTATGGTTGGTGTTTGCAATCCATAATCCAATTATGGATCCTTACAAAAGGCATTGTCCTTCTATATGTATTCATAATATACCTTGACCCAGGGTGCAGTCGCACTATCATCATTACTACAAAATGCATCCTAGTTCACTTTGGGTTTCATTAGATTTTGAATGAATTTTGACATTTTTACCTAGTGAAATTGTTTAACCCCCTAATGAACAGGGACCAGTTGCTACGGACAATGAATTGTTTCACTAGTATCGAGTGAAACAAGGTTACTCTCAAGTGAAATACAAATTTACCAAATCATTCACGTGCTAGTTAATTAATGAACCAACATGGAAATCAATTAAATTTTAATTATTCAATATATAATATTATTGATAATTTCATTATTTTTTAACTTATGATTTATTGACGCGTGTCATGATAGGTAGGTCAGCCACATAATAAACCTAGGCACCTATATTAGGAATTCCATAAGAGAATATTTGGTCAACATACCATTGTTGACCACACACAACACCATTCATGAAGTTTGATCCCTTGACCTTTGGAATGGAAGCAAACACCTTTACCATCAAACCACCCCACTTGTTGTGGTAATATGTTACATTACATTCTATTTATCAAATATTTCATTTTAAACATTATAAAAACATAAACTTTAAAAACTCATATCTTATTAAGATTTTGTTCAAATCAAATTATTCAAATTTACTTTTTAAAAATTTCAATAATGTACATAATTACATTTATTTCCTTTTGAAAGTTTAAAATCATTTGAACAATTTTTTTTTTGAATATCATCATTTAATAACATTTCAATGACCATTCTTTTGTAAAAAAAATGTTTAATAAATTGATAATTTTTTTGTTAATATAATAATATTATCTATGCTAAGCTACTTTCAATTATTATATGACTATTTTTCATTAATCTAAATTATTTCACCCTACATTATTTACGACTATTTATGGTTATTCTCAATTACTTTTGGTTATTTTTGGATATTTCACCTTATGTTATTATTGGCAATTCTAGGTTATTATAAGTTATTTCAGCTTAAGTTACTTTTTTCTATTATAAATGATTTCACCCTATATTATTTTTTACAATCCTAAGCAATTTTAATATATGGCTATTGGTTGTTCTTTTATTAGTGTTATTGGTGGTTATTAATGGCTATTGGTACCTATTCTATTTGTTGCTATTAATGTTTATTAATGGTTATTCTATTAATGGCCATTAGTAATTATTTTATTGGTGGCTATTATATTGGTTGTTATTGGTGGTTATTTTATTGGTGGCTATTATATTGGTTGCCATTGGTGGTTATTTTATTAGTGGCTATTATATTGGTTGTTGTTGGTGGTTATTTTATTAGTGGCTATTATATTGGTTGTTGTTGGTGGTTATTTTATTAGTGGCTATTGTATTGGTTATTATTGGTGGTTATTTTATTGGTGACTATTGTATTGGTTGCTATTGGTGGTTATTTTATTAATGGCTATTGGTGGTTATTCTATTAATGGTTATTGGTGGCTATTTTATTAATGGTTATTGGTGGCTATTCTATTAATGGCTATTGATGGTTATTTTATTAATGGTTATTTGTGACTACTCTATTAATGGCTATTAATGGTTATTTTATTGGTGCTTATTAATGGTTATTGGTGGTTATTTTATTGGTGGATATTGGTGTTTATTAATTGGTATTATATTAGTGGCTATTGGTGGTTATTAATGGTTATTATATTAGTGGTTTTTGGTGATTGTCCTATTAATGACTATTAATGAATATTCTATTGTTGGATATTCTATGTTATAATATCATAAGCTATTAGTAGTTATTATATTGTAGGGTATTTAAAATTATTTTCATAAGTTATTATTTTGTATTATAAGTTAATTTTACCTCAGGTCATTATATTTTATTTTAGATTATTTTAAGTTATTATACTTAGGATAGAATAATTTATAATAACATAAAGTAGAATGACCTTGAATAACTTAAAGTTAGTTAAATAATTTAATTTTAGATAACTTAAAAGATTATATAAACTAGTTAAGATACCTTAAGGTAAAATAACATATAATAGTTTAGGGTACAATAATTTATAATAGTTTATAATAACATAAAATATAAACTAGAATAAGTAAAGTAGTTTAAAATAATATAGGGTCTATCATAAAGTAGCATAGATAGAATATTTTTAAAAACATAGAAATCAACTTATTTACTATAGTAAATTATAATAGTGAATAATATTAAATAGTAATGAAACAAGATGTTTACATAGTGATATTATAGTTAAATAACTTTCACCAAGGTGAAATCAGTAAAATGCAATGAACTTATTTCACTTTTAAAGTCCCATAGTGATTTAGGTTAGTAAATTACACCCCACTTTTGTAATAGTGCATGTACCATTAATAGTCATAACCACTATTTTTATTTTTATTTTTTCGTTTCAAAAAATTTGAAAAAGATTTTTCATTTGAATTTTTTTTGCATGGTATCATTTGTAATATGTAAGTACAATATGTGCAAAGTATGACATTATTTCATCACCATTTGGACCTTGAAAAAAAAAAACATATTGATGTAACCATTTTTTTTTTGCTTGTTCAAATGTTTAAATTTCACTTTCCAATGACACAATGAACGTTTTTTACAATTTTTTTTGACACATAGCTTCAACGTTGACCACTTTATATCATTAGATTTGAAATAGATGGTTTGGGTTGGATTCAAAAAATTTCAGTTTTTTAAATAATTGAAATTAATTTGCTTTTTCCAACCAACACATAATAACACATTTGTACACATTTAGATTTATATGTGATAATTATAAAATTCATAATTCAAATTAATGATGTAATTTTTGAGTTTTACATTGGCTAGTGGTAATTATACATGTTTTAAATATTTTACAACTAAGAAATTTAGCTTAAACAATGTTTTGATTATTTAAGCTTTAAGTGGATGAAGAGATTGATGATTGTTTATTTTTCAACATGATAGGGACATGATGATCTACTTTTCATCTAGATCTTAATGTTGGTAGGTTTTTTGAATAGGACAACTCAAAAGGTCATGAAAACATCCAAAGCAATTGGTGATGGTTTTAGGTTAGATGTGCAAGATATTTTAAATCTACTTCATTAACTACATGGAGGGAAAAGTTATAGGAATGTGACGGGGTCTTTAGGAACATCTAATAAAAAAAAAGATGGTGGTCTAATAGTGGCCCAACATTTCCAAAAATCAAGAATCTTTAAATGTGCTCAAGGAGGGAAGAAGCTTTAAATAGGATAGGGTTTGAATAGGCTTTGTGTAGAAGAGTATAGAACTTTGATATGAGATAGTTAGGAAATTTAACTTTGCATTAGATCCATGGAAGAAGCCATAAACTTTTAAAACCTTGGAGTTGTTTCATGCAAAGATTATGAAAGAGTTAACATTCACAATTTGCATTTTGGAAATGCACAACACAATAGTGTGTCAATTGGTCTTTGATCAGTGGCATTCTCTAGCAAATGTGTTTGCCCAAGAATATATTCCTTTGGAAATGGCTTCAAAGTCGAAAGAACCTATTCACCTTTTAAATCAAAGTTGAGGTCTTCCTCTATTTAATCGAAGGCAATTGTATTACCAAGGTTTGCGTATGCTTCATTAAAAGCAAGCACAAATTTGACAAAGACCAATTCAAGCCATTAAAGACTCTTGCATATGTTTATAGGGCCTATGCAATTTTGTATTAGGTTCTTGTGTTTATGTTTCTGGGTTCATTTACATTCAAGTTCATTAGTGTTCAACTTTTTTTTTGTGTATAATGTGGTTGAGTACACAAATGAAAAAACGCATAACAGGGCTCAATGTTGCTCAAGAAAGCCCACAACGCCATGAAGATGAAGAACACCAAAAGTGGTATAAAGAAAAGAAGAAAAAAGACACGGACAAGAAGGTCGAGCAGTTTCGACCATGGTAATCAATGATGTTAGCTTCGATTGTTGCAACACAAGTAGTTGAAGACCAAATTTTTTTTGAGCATTCAAAAGAAGGTTCGAGCAATAAAACCTTTGATAACTACCATAGGCAATCACAAAGGTTAGTGTTAAAATCTCACAAAAACTTGCCATGATCATTGTAGATGAAGTTGTTGGGCTAGATTCCACTATAAAAGCTAATGTTATTCAAAAGTACCTTGCTCATGCATTGGTTAAGGGAATGGTTCCCAAGTTTTTTTTTGACCTAAGTAATGGAAAACAAAGACATGAGGTTCTAACAAATGTGTAAACAAGCCTAGTCACGCATCCAATAGGTTCACACCCAACAAAAGTAGCGATTGTAAAAGGCATTGTCTACACCCTCGCTTCCTTTGATAATTTGTGTAGTACTAGCATGGCCACAACTAAAGTGTTAGGGGTTGACAAATGAAATATTAAGAAGGGGGTGGAGAGATGTGTGTTGTTAGACACTATGAATGAAGCATTTTGGATCAACCACCAGCAAGCCCATCAAAATTTTGGTTGTGGATTGGTGGACATTGGAAACAACAATCTCTCCAAACTCCAAGGACAATGTGAGAAGACAAATAAGAGTCAAAGTGTATGAAGAACATGCAAAACATTTCCTACAAGTGCCATAGGAGATTCCCTTGGCCCATTGCCACATGAATTGAAACTAATTTTGCCATCAAGGTCTATAACATTATCTTTGTTGGTAGATTCAGGTTGATGAGTAAAGAAAGTTCAACAACGTTATGAGTGAACACCCGAACATGAACATGAGCTTGTGTGTATGAACTTATGAGCAGGAATGGATATTTTTAGAATATTTTGATGATGGGGACAAAATATTTTTAAAATATTCCTATGCCATGTAGGAATGACATGGAAAATATTTTACCACATGTACATGGATGAAAGTCACAAAATGGATGAAGATTTTGGATGAAAGTTGAACATCAATGGACTTTTTGGATAATAATTACAAGTTGACGAATTATTTGGATGAAAAATTTGACATGTTGAAATGTATGGATGGAATTAATTCCAAAACAATTATGCTAGATGAAAACCACATCTACATGGATGAAAGTTACAAAAGGATGAAATATTTGGATGAACGTGGAACATGAATGAACTTTTGGATGATAATTAAAAATAAATGAAATTTTTGGATGAAACTTTCGATGGTTGAATGTATGGATGAAAGTAATTCCAAAACAGTTATGACAAATGGAAATTACTAGATTCACATAATTTTCATTTCCAACTTCATCTATAAAAAAAAGGTGTCAAAGGTGAAATTTGAAAGAGCTACATTACAATGTAAAAAGGTGAAACAATAACTTGTGTAAATTAAGTCAAGTTACATAGTAAACCAAGGGTAGGAAGTCCACATAATGATGGAATGGGAAATTTCTTGAGTGATTAGTGAATAATGCATTACACACATCATGTTGAAGAATATTTTCATGTATGTAGTAAAATCAATTCCAAAATAACAAAACCCAATTTACCTGGGACTTTGGCATGATTTAATAATCTATGAAACTCATTCCAACTCCAAGATGGATAATGGATGAATGGTTCTTTAATCCTAAAACACATGGCATATTGCAAAATGTAATACAAGTGTTTACATGGCATTCATGGCCCTTGCTTGTCGAAGGACAAAAC
>Ga0209208_10006328_pt1 | contig 16326 bp, 8 predicted proteins | sample S1TSphfallax_3_FD_187694 | JGI IMG/M metagenome (GOLD analysis project Ga0209208, IMG submission 187694) | Host-associated microbial communities from peat moss isolated from Minnesota, USA - S1T2_Fd - Sphagnum fallax MG (SPAdes) (version 2) | ecosystem: Host-associated > Plants > Peat moss >...
ATACATTTGCCACCATGGGTTTTTTGCCAGGTTTGTATATTACTTTAAAATCTTACTTTAGGAACATTAAAATCCATTTAGCAATTTTCCTAAATGTTTGTGGCCTATTGACCATGTACATTAATGTCATATGATCAACACAAAACATTAACTTGTTGCCCAATAGGTAATGTTAGAACTTATCCAATGCAAACACCATTGTTAATGCCTTTTGTTTTGTTGTGGTATGGTTCCATTGTGCCTTGTTCAACAACCAAGAGGCATAAACTATTGGTTGATAACGTTCACATGTTTATTTTTGAGCCAACATAACCTTTACTACCAACAAAAAAACATTTGTATGAACATGGAATTTTGATTACCAATTAGGTGAAACTAGTATCAAAGCTTCAATGTATCGCTTCTTGATGAACTCCCATGTTTGTTGACATTCAATTGTCCACACAAATGGTTTTATATTTCAGATTAGCTTAGTTGTACATGTGCCATTATGAACACAAAGTCCTTAATAAATCACATGCAAATTGTGACATGTCTTTGAACACGTGTATCTGCTACGGATTGGTGGGAACTGACATGTTCACCAACACCTATATCTTTTTGGGATCCTATAATTTTCCTTCCTTAGAAACTATGAACCCCAAGATCATACCTTAAAATACCATGAAAACACATTTTTCAAGGTTGAAGTTAATACTATACTCACATTTTAGGAAGCCTAATATTAACTTGGACATGTTTGTGCCCACATCATTGTAAACAACGAAGTCATCTAAAAAATCTTCATGAAGTGATCCAATTATTCCTTAAATGCCCAACTTACTACTTGTTTGTAGGTAGGAGGCCCATTATTCACGCCAAAGGGCATGACCAACCACACGAATGTTCTTTAATTTGTTACAAAAGTCATATTATACTTCTCATTTGGTGTAATGGATATCTCCAGCGATACCCAAAATAACCATCCAAGAACAAATATGCTTCGTGTCGAACCATTGTGTTGCGCTTTTCATCAATAAATGGTAATGGATATGAGTATTTTTTCACAACATTCAATTTACACAAATCTACACAAATCCATAATTCCCATTTTTCTTTGGTGCCATTACAATTGGAAATAATCATGTTGCCTCTTTTACCGGTTGAATAAAACTTGTTGCTAACAACTTGTTCATGTCCTATTTGATTACAACAACATAGTTTGTATTCACATGGTACTTGGCCTGATGAGTGCATGGAATTGTAATGCTGATTTGAATGTTATGTTGTGCTAACTCATGTGGAATCCCTTTTAGGTCCTTGTAAATCCATACAAAAACACCTTTGAACTCATGGGTGAAAGTACACTAAGGTGTAACAATTTTAAGTAAGTATGAAAGTCCATAATTGCCTAAATTAACACTACGTAGAGGCAATGTGAAAACAAGGTGTTTTGAATCACACAAGTCATTTTGCAAGTTATCGTTAAAAATTCATTATAAAAAAACTTCAACTTTAATTTACATTATGGAGAACTTAAATTTGAATATGAGTTTCTAAATTATTACTTTCATTAAATAAAGGACCCAACGGGGAAAAAACCATAATTAAAGTACATAAAAACATTTGGTCATCAAAATTATTTTTAAATGTTTTTCTTAATATTATTGCACCGTATTATCATTGAGTCTTTTATTCAATGAAAAAAATATATATGAAGGTGCATGAAATCCATATGCAATGATTATGGGTTGTTGTAGGTTTTTGGATATTTCTTTAAAAGTCCATTATGTTATGACAATTCAAAAACCATTCAAAAAATTCATACAATGTGCTTATATTATATTTAACATAGTAATGTTGAATCTTTTATTAACTTAATCGTTTTTATTTAATCACATGGTCAATTACAAATTTCAAGATCTTGCAAAAATCACATTGTGACAAATTTTTATGGACAATGTAGTTTGTTTTCACCTTCTTGTAACAAGATCTTTAGAGAACATGTTTGTGTTGTTAATTGTGCATTAATCTTCACACATTGTGGTCGCTCAATGGTGCATGGGTTTAGTTTGCCAAGTTGTTCTTCCTTTGTCAATGTCCATCGTGCCACTTGCATCTATTGTACCTATTTCTAAACATGTGTTTCATCTACCTATATATCCCAAAAATGTGGCAATAATAGGTCTTTGCATACACCATGTCCATGTTTTTTATGGGTTGAATTCCTATTAACTTTGAAGTACATCATGTTACACTAATGCTTGCAATTGTGCTAACTAGTTGTGAAATAACATCCCATTTCACCTATGATTCAAGTAATATTTTGGCCCCCTCCAGTAATACAATAATACCAATGGAAAACAAGGTCAATTATGTTGTGAACATTACATCCTCTTCATCATTTGTAATTCCATGTTGGAAATCATAACACAGTAACACCTTTGGTCATTTAGTGTCAATACTTAGGTGTTTAGTTATAGTAATTAGTTTAATTATACCATTACCTTGAATAGTTACCAAGTTATTGTCGTAATCATGTGAGACTTTGGCATCCCACAACAATGGTCTACCCAACAATATTGAGTTATTGGCATCCATCACATTATTTTGTAGTATTATAAAAGCTTTTACATATGGTATGGCATACACCAGAATCCTTGTGTTCTAGATTAAACCTACTAGTTTATTAGTGGTTTGATTAGCCATCCTTAGGTTATAATTAGGTGTTGGTTTGGGTCTTGGTAACCTTAAATTATTGCAAATTTGTTATGTAATGACGTGAATTCTAGATCCATTAACTAATAAAACATCCTTAATGGCGTTTTTAACCACCCAACCTATATCACTACCATGTGATTGTTAATTGCTCCTACAAGTAGACCTATTTATGGAATGCTACTTCATTTGTTACAATACATATATTCTCCACAATTGGTTTTGACACCCATGTGTTAATTGACTTCATCTCTTGGGGGGGTGGGGGGGGGGGGACATTAGTAAAAAAAATGTAAAAAAATATGTGAGTAAAAATATAGGGTGCAATGTATTGGTTGTTGGGTAAAAACTATAATTTAATTAATTACGAAATATGGTACATTTTATTCAGATACTCAATTTAAATATAATATAGAATATGTAATAATATGAAATAATGGATTATAATAATATAAGGTGAATTTAATATATATATCAAGAAATTAAATAATAATAAGGTGATAAAAAATGGGTGGGACAATCATCTAATACACGCCCCCCCCCGGTCATTTGATGCACATAGATCCCAAACTTTACACATTGTGTCCCCCCCTGGTTTCATTTTTTGCCATACGAACCATTTCAATTCAACAGTTATTTTTTAAAGTGGTCCCAAGTCAAGAATGTACAAGTGGTTTCTCACATTTGCTTCCATATATCCTTGAATATTTTCTCTGTGGTCTTCACTAGTGCATTCCCTTCTTTACAAGGCTATGTTGTAATGGGTATTTTAACATGTAATTCCATATTAGGCAATCCAACCTAGGTAGTGTTCCAAGAAACAAGAGATACCTTTTTCTCTCCTTGTGGTGTAACTATTTATAATTGTATATTGAATTATTTCCTCGCATGTCTTTTTCATTTTCTTTTTTTATGGTCCAATGTGCAACAATCTTGTTTGTCAACAACTCCGTATCCTTGAACACATGTTCTTCATTCTTCTAACTTTTAGTTGCCACTACAACCATGTTGACTAAAATAATCAAGGGTTTCTTCTCTAATGTTGTTGAAGTTTTTGGTTTGGCATTTTTGTTTTTAAACATCTTTTGTGTTTTAGCAAAATGTGGACATTCCACCATCTTATGCCCCATTAGACCACACACATGATAGGGAAATCATAGAGATTTTGCACTTTTGTTATTGTGAATCATTACTTCAACCACACTAGTAATTGCTTCCTCTTTATTGTGACAGGGCTCCACTTTGTGGTTTGTACATTTACAATTTGTACAAAACAATTTGGTCTTAACATCACATGTTGTTGATGTGGTCACAATGGCATATGTTGGTTTTGGAATAATTAGTTAGTTATATCCTTTAGTTTCACTAATACCTTCTTGAAACGTCATCACAATTTTTTTACATTGTTATACGGTACTTTTATGCATATTTGTTGTAGCAATCCTTAGGTATGATTGAAGTTCATATTGTAATAAAAGAACTATTAGTTGATTTTTGTTTGTAGACTATTGACTAATTTCATCAAGCTTTTGTAATAAACCTCCGCTCTATTTGTGTGGTCATGTTTGAATGTTTTCATCTACATGTATACATGTTCATCATTTTTCACGGATTTGAACCATTTACAAAATGTCTATTCCAACTTTGCAAAAATGTAGTTGGAATGTTTTGCAAGGAAATTTTGGCTCCATTTTGATATCATATCATGTAAAGTGAATATGAACATGTCAACAATGTTTTCGTCTTTTGTTTCACAATTTGCATGGATTGTTGCTCTGAACACCCATACATGAAAATTAAGATATGTATCATTTACATATTGTGGATAAGGAAGTTGTTTCCTAGCATGTTGCCTCTTTAGCCTTCGTTGGTGTAATACTCCATGTAATTGATATTGTCCATGCAAGCATTAAAGGATTATTCCCTTGGGCTTAAGTAGTTTCTGTTGTGATAGTACTTGTGTAAGTGCTATATTAATGCAAGTTAAATTATAGCCAAGTCATGTGCCCAGTATGTTAGTTGTCATGGTACGAACATCATCCTTGGATACATAGTAGGCATCCTTGTGGTACACTAGACAATTCTATGTGAACCTCCAAAAACATTGCCCAAATTTAGTATCCTTGCCACACCACCTAGATCAAAATAGAACACTTGCTTGTGTCCATACTCATCAACTGTCATCATTGGTTTTTTACAACGTTTTTGTTCTATTGTAAGTGGAATTGCCTTCATCGATATTGCAAAACTTGTAACTACACCCTTTAATCCAACTCCTAACCTCCTTACTTCATTGGTTTGAATATTCCATATGAGATACGAAAATTTAACAATATTAATATTGTTATTCATGCACTAGGTTGTGAAAGTACTAGTCTTGAATTCACTGGTGGTGCAACAAAGGTTGGAATAACAACCTCCTCAAATCAAAAAAATTGTTGAACCCTCACCTCACTAACTTGTACCTATTTTGGTATTCTTGTTACTAGTGGTTTTTCATGCATGACCACCTGGTTGGTAAATTGTTGCATTAGGTTGTTCGTTATCATCTTTCGCAAATAATCTTCTATGAATGGGTAGGTCCATAAACGATGTCCTTAATTGCAAAAGGCATATTGTTCTCGGTCAAATGTTCGAATCGGTCTTGAAATAGACACCAATTGAAACCTTTTTGGAACCATGTTTGCAAACATTATTATCAAAGTCCAATGTAAAAGTTCAATGTCATGAAAAACAAGATGAAAAGTAATTAGTACTTTTACCCCTAGACTTGGTTCTCCAAGTGTTGTAATTCACTAGAAGAAATCCCCCAAAATGTAACCAATGCATTTGCAACTATGTGCAACTAATTGTCATTTGCAACTAGCTCTTATTGGTTTTATAATCATTTTGAACCTTTGACCATTCTTGCAACTATGCTACAACTACATTTGCAATTAATAACTTTTTCATTGATCCTACACTTTAAGATTGTTTTCATCCATGATCATGTCCATATGTCCGATTAGTCGCAAATGGAACCAAACTTAGTAGCATCTTGAGGGTGTCAAAATAGACCCTAGTGGTATACATAGGTGTATTAAGAAACTTTTGAAAGGTATGTGTACTTTTGTTAAATTATATTAGGGGTATAATGGGGTATGTTTCCATTGGTGTATTTATAAAGTTGTATTTAGTTTGTATTTAGGCAAAATAATTACCTACCTACTTACATATGCTTGTTTACCTAACCTAGCCTAGGTTATTTGCCTACCTAACATAAATGATTACCCATTTGTTAATTAATTGATGATTAATTAATTATATTTTAAAAAATAATCGATAACTAATAGTTCATACATAATATTAATAACTAATATTTCATAATTATTCAATATATTAGTTATTTATTTGTTTCTATATAGACTGTTGATCAATTGTTTATAACTAATTAATCAGTTAATTATTGATTAGTTAGCAATTATGATGTACTATTTAATAAAATATAATTAACAAGTTAATTTGTTATTACTTGGATATTAACTATTAATTGGTTAATTTTTTAGTTATTTAAGAAAATTAAATCTATTAATGAAAATTTATATGCAATACTTTGGTTAATTAGTTATTATTTCAGTCATTTATTTTTCTATTTGTGAATTATGAATTGATAATGTATAACTAAATGAATTTATTATTTAGTTATTTAAATAGCTAGTTAGTTATTTATCTCCTTAGTTATATAATTTACAAAATTAAAAGGGAGGACAAAATATATGAGATAATCTTTTAAGTTGCGGTTTGTAACTAAGTTGCAACTTCAATTTTTATCCAATATGTTTTGTCCTCTACTTCCATCTTGAAAATTATATAAGGAAGAGGATTTGTCCTACATTTGTACATTAAAAAAAAATGTTAGTTGGGATGAGCCAAAGGAGTTTAACCCTTTAAAAATTTTAACCCCAAAGGTTAAACATAAGAAAAAATTAATACTTTCCTACCTACCTAGTCCTGCCTACCTACCTTTTCCCACCTACGTAACTAAATATTGATTTTAAATTCATTTTGACCAAAATGCAAAAATGCCAAACAACATATTGGTATTACACCATGTATCACAATCTAAAACCATTTAAATTAGATGATGGGGATCCATTATCTTTTTCTTTTAAAAAAAATTAAAAACCTTTTTCAATTGCCCACATGTCATTATGTAAATTGTTAATTTCTATGGTACTATATAAATGGCATATAATAGTATATGGATGGTGAAGTATTTATTGACCATTGATTTCATCCACACTTGCAACTAGTGTCTAATGTAACTTATCTAATGTAATTAAGTAATTTGTAGTAGCAAATGTCTTTTGCAACTAGAAAATAGTTGCAAATGGTAGTTGCTTTCTTTTAGTGATTGTACTGGTTGAATAATCATTTGCTTTGATTGAACCAATTTCTATTACATAGTCTACACTAGTTGATCTACTAGATATGCTTCAATGTTATGAACATGCACCTCTAGCACTTTTACCACCATCTTTGTATCATATGATTCATCTTCATTCATTGAGTACCACTAATAGGTGGTTTTCCTTGAAAATATTCTAGATTACCAACGAGTCAAAAAAGAATTATCATTATCTTAGAAGAAAACCCCCATTTGTTCGACTTGTTTTAAGCAAGTAAAAGTGTATTTTGCAATTTTTTTATTTATCAAAAATAGTTGCAAAAGACACTTTTAGTCACTTAAAACAAGTAAAAAATTGGGGGTTTTGTTCTAATATATCCCTTCTTCTTATTGTTATGGTAAGTTTCTAATTCAACAAAAATCCCTCCTTTTGATCTTGGTGTCTATCTCAATTGAATTTGCAACCACCTAATTACATTTTGGTGTTGTGGAAATTCAAATTATCGAGACATAATTTCAACATGTTCTCATTTGGTTGCTACATTCTCATTATACTATTCTTTGCCCTTGTAGGAACATTTTGTGAGTAATGTTGCACTAATCTACCATCAACTAAATATATTTCATGCTATTGATCACCTATTATAGAAGATCCATGATCTTTCATAGGTCTTGTTTTAGATTTTCATATGACATGAGTACTTTAATGCATGCTTCTAAAAGTACTTGTAACTTCTCTATTGTTGTTCGCCACCTGCATCATTTTTGTACCTTGTGCATCATGTTCATTTGTTTGCTCCAATTGTTGCTACAAAATTTTGGTTACCATTCTCAACATGTTGCATATAGTATATTCCTAAACCAATTTACTCAATTGGTTATAGATTGAATTCCTTATTGAAATGTTTTGTTTATTATCTGAATCCTAGCCCTATTTCAAAAATTATTTCAACAATACATGTAAAGAATAACCAATTAGGGTTCCTACATTTTTATAAAAATAGTGGAACATAAACCTGCACATAACACCTTTGATTCTTGAATAAAAACACAAAAGATAACTACAAAAATTCCCCCAAATTGAATTCTTGGGGATGGTTGCCAAATGGTAAGTATTAAATCTTAGTTCTATATAGAAACACATACAAAAGAAGTATTTGAATGATCAATCAGCTACTAATTTTCATATCTACTAACAACATTATATTTGTATTGTCCTAACATGTTTTCTACCTACATGTACTAGCCAAATCTTATATGCAAACCTCCCAATCCTTCGTAGTTTCTTAAATGCAATTTTCTACTTGTTTTATTACACAAATTCAATGTTGTCAAAACCTCCAAACTTGTAAAGAAAAAATGTTATAAAACCAAAACAAGGAGGGGAAATGTTACCCCATTTCCCTCCAAAACCCCATTTGGAATAACAAATTCAAATACAACTACCATATGTCCAAGTCAAAACAAATTGTCAATATGCCTACTTGTCCAATATCAACATGCCTACATGTCTAGTCCCATCTTGCCTATACGTTCCCATAACATTAGGTACCTAACCTAACCAACCTACCTACCTAGTTAATTAACTAGCCTAACTTAAACTACATGTACATAGGTCTATTTATGGTTACCCACCTACCCCACTTACCCTTTTAACTACCTACCTAATTTAACTTGTACCTACATACCCATTTACTTAACATACCTACTTACTTAACATTCCTACCCACTTCTACCTACCTATTTACTTAACCTTCTAGTTTACTTACCTACTTGTTACCTACCTACCTAGGTAGGTAATAAATAGGTAGGTAGCCTACATGTATACATAACCTATGGTAGATAGGTACTTAGCTAGGCTATGTAGGTAATAAGGTTAAGGTGCTTGGTAAATTAGCTAGGTTAAATACCTTTATATATATAACCTCCCTACATATATATCATTTTACGAAGGTTGAGGCTAGGCTAGGCTATGTTATGTTATGCTATGTAAGTAGGTAGGCCAAGTAATATGGGTACATAAGTAGGCTATTTTTGTATGGGACAAAGGAATTGTGCGATATTGTTGTAGTGTTTCTTTTGAACATTAGAGTTTATCCCATATCCTTTGTTCACAACTTCAATTTTGTAAATTGTATAATTAGGTGAAATAATATACTACATACCATACATGTGTTAAAAACATTCAAAGTGCAAGTGCCACTTGGGATAGGCGAGTCAAAAAGGCTTTTCCCCAATAAAATAAATTGGGTTTTACCTATTTATTTACCTTAGCCTACCTATCTACTTAGCTTAAATCTACCTACCTACCTATTTAGGCTTAGCTACCTATCTAACCTATGCCTACCTACTTACCTAGGCCTACTCACCTACCTATTTAATTTAAACTTGTCTAGCTAGCTAGCTACCTACCTATTTAGGCTTACCTACCTATCTAACCTATGCCTACCTACTTACCTAGGCCTACTCACCTACCTATTTAATTTAAACTTGTCTAGCTAGCTACCTACCTACCTAGGTTAGTTTGAGTAAAAATCACATTTCATGTCTTTAATCATATGTTTAACTTGACCAACATCATTGAGGTCACATGGACTAGCATGTATGACTAAAATCATACTTATGACTATATGGCATAAACAATGAATTTGCATTGACTACATAGTCATGTAGCCATGATGGCACATATCACAAATGCAGTCATGGTATAATCATAAAACATGGGTTTTGGCATATAGTGATTTCACATTGAAAAATCCAAACTTTCACATGGACTTTCAAACCAATCACATGTCTAGTGATATCTCTAAGGTGGCCTATCAATAATTTTGACTAAAAACATAGCGGACAATTATAATATTTATATATTTGTAGGAATTTAAGGTAGTGTAAGATGTGAACTCTTCAAAATGTCAAAAATGTACCACCTAACCATGCTTTTACCCAATAGTAGATTTGTCAATTGCAAACAATTCATTACATGTGAATAGATTTGAACCATGAAAAAGTTTGTAAATAACACAAGCAACTCTATCTTCTACAAGGATAATAAACCATTACATTGTATCATTTTTCACAATTAATAGTCTTAATTTGTTTACAATGTCAAAAATGTTTCCTTTGACATTTTGAAAATTTGGATCCACAATTGGTCATCATATTTAGTCAATAGAAACATGGAAATCCATGTTGTATTGTGTAGCTTAACCCAATAGCTAATATTGGATCCAAGTGCAAACAAGCTACATATAATTGTAAATTGTGCAAAACAACAATTTGAAAGTTTGCATATTGGTGTTGTTGACAATGAAGTCAAAATATAAAAATGGCTAATACAATTCATGTATGCCTAAACATGTTGAAAATTTTCAATGAGGAGGATAACTATCCCCATTGTGACCACTCATTCCTCATTGTCCATGGTAAGTTCACATAATGAGAAAACCTACAACACAAAAATAAATAATAACAAGGCATAACAACAAAATTATGGATTCTTCATTACTCTTCATAAAATTTTGTCTACAAGTGCAATATGAAAGGGCAAGCCCATCCTTGGGTGGTACCACTAAGAACATCACACCTTGATTTTCTTCAACCCATCAAACTTTGTGAAATCGTAGGAAACATTTAAATTAAAAAATTATTAAATTTGTTTGGGAATACATTTATTAGGTTCCATAGATTTGTAGATTTCAATAATATCCAGAATATTTTATACTAGCCAATAATATATATAATTAATAATCATAGCCTACTACCTTGTCTAGTTTTAGCCTATGTACATGCAATTATTTAGTTTACTTACCTACCTATATACACAACAATCTAACATACCCACTTACATAAATTAAGTTAGCCTTGAAATGATCAATATTATGTACATGAAGTTTAGTTATGACTATAATCATTGATTGTAATGTATTATAATCATGTAGTAATAAGCATGATGAAAATGGGCCAGCCCACCCAAGGGCATGTCCTTCATATACATGATTAAAAATGGGACATAGTTGTAAAATATCCTAATCATGAATGCTAGGTTTTGGCATAGTGAATGGACTATGAAGGATACAAAAATGACCAAAATATGGCATTTAAATTTTTCAAATTTTTTTTTTTCTTGTATTGGGAAAGTTTCGATGCATTTTACTTTTAAATTCCTCGTTTGATGGTGGCCATTTTTTACATATTACTATGACATATTCTTAAATTCACAATTTTCACTTGATATGCGTGACAAACCTAATGTCATCATTTAAAAGTCCATAATGAGTCCACTCTTTTCTTAAAATTCATTCATATTTTAAAATATGAAATATGATTATCATTGAAGTGTATTGCAATTTTCAACATGGATAAATTTTTTAATTGCAATGCAATATTAATGTTGAATATGGCTTTAAATTTTACATTTGTTTAGAATCCAAAAAACCTAGAACAATGATAATCCAAATAATCCCCTTAATTGTGCTTTAATTATATTAAACTTATTATTCATGAAGCTAAACATGTGAATATCATGTTAAAAATCTTATAACATGGCTCATGGAACAAACGATAGAAGTTATGATGTTGGAATTCAAAAAGTGGTGTAAATTACCAAATGTGCACAACACAATAGATAATATACATGTCTCCATTTCAAGACATTCTTGGTAGGAAAAATATATATATTTAAAAGTTATTACATATTTTGGAATTGGAGACAACACAAGACATGCAAATGAATGCTTCTATTAATGTAAAGGTGCATGTGGGGCTAGAGGGACAAAAACATTATAATGAACAACATTGGAAAAAATTAAAGATTTAACTTGTAGCTCAACAAAAATAGGTCTGACATTTACGTCAAGTTTTTTTGCAATTATCATCATTTATGATCATCCCATTGACATAATTTTATTTCAAAATATTATATATGAATTGCATAGTTTGGTTTAACATATGTACATGAAAAAAAATTGTAGGTATGATCAATTGTAGGCATCTTGCCATCATTTTTTTTTCAAAGTATCAATTTTAAGTTGCATAGTCAAGTTTGACATGTGTACATCAAGAAATATGATCACCTATTTGACATCATCTTTTTTCAAAGTATTAGGTTTGAGTTACATGACTTGGTTTAACATATGTAGATTTAAAAATACCCTTAGATATGATAAACTACAATCATCACATTAACATGTTCTTCATTTGATTTCAAAATATTAGGTTTGAGTCCCATGGTTTGGTTTGACATCTATACATCAAATTAGTTTCTAGGCATGTTAATGCTTTCAAAATATTGGGTTTGGGTTTAGTGGATCCTCATAATCAAAACCTTTTATGTTTGGCAAGCCATGTCAAAATGGGGAAATTGGTCCTAGATTATGTTTTTTACAAATCTTTGACCCATGATTTGTGTCAAACTAGTAATTGCCTTCATCATACTCTTTTATGTTCGATTTATCTTTTCATTTTTGTGTTTGAAATACTCCAATTTGCTATTGCAAGATTTCATGTTGAACTATCTTTCATTGCTTTGCAATTTGTAAGTTCATTGCCTGAATATAATCTATAGAAACCACAAGGTTTTTAATGAACCCTTTTTTGTTGCATCCACCAAACTTTTTTGACTAGCAAATACTTTCATGTGGACCCATCTGTTGCCAATTCAACATCCAATTGAGGGTGGTCATTTTGTAACAACATTAGATGGCATTGAAGATTCTATATCTACATACTTACACTATTTTTAAGATTTTGGTGGATGGCACATGGTTGATTGAATTCCAAGCATACAAATAAAATGTTGATAGTGTGGCATTTTAAATGTCATTCCTTTTTCTACTACACTGAACATTGTCCACTTGAAGTGTAATAGGGAAAAGGTAAAGGAAGTCCATTTCAATGTGTAGTTGCATTTTGATTAATTGGAATTGTGGGTGTTGTAGGACTATTTATAATTGTGGGTGTTGCATGATTGGAAAGTCCATGACTCATCAAGTTGCCACCAACATTGAAATGTATTGGTTCTAAATCCAAATCTTCACATGTGGGGGATCCTTGACCACTTGCTATTGATTCAAATTCTTGAGAAGTGGCGGTGTACATTGCATGATTTAAATCCATAAAATCCTTGGAGTGCGGTGCTTGGAATATGGGTATAGTCTTCATGGAAGCATCAATAATCTCATAAATGTTTTCACTAAACAACACAAACAAGTTCATTATGATTTTATTTATAGTAGACAATTAAAAACTTTTCGTTGTGTCCCATTCCAATCATGAAGTCTCAAATTTGTTTGTAATTATTGTAGATTCTTGTCCACTTTTCCTTGCAAACACATTCATTTTTTATGTGTGTTATGGCTAAATCCCATCACCAATGCAAATATTTTTTTCCGTTTGATAATTGCAATTTTGAAGTAACCTTTGTAATTCATTACACCTTATGAAGCATTTTGTTCCTCTTCTTTTTCTTGAACCATACAATTTCATGATGTTTTTCAAATTGGGTTGTTTGGCTTTTTTAATGGATACAATTTCAATGAAAAATCAATAATTTTTTTTAATTTTTTAAAACCTTCAATTTTGTTTTTGGATCTTGATGGTATGGTAGGTGGAATTGAACTATCACTAATAATGCCAAGAACCGCATTACATATTTTAAAAATCCATGTCAATGTTCTCGATTCTAATGCAATTGGTGTTATTTGTAGAAAAAATAAAGAGGGATGTAGCTAATGTGGTTTGTTAAAGAGTTGATCATCACCACCATAAGGATCTTCGTTGTTACAGGCCTCCATTTTTGTTGGATGTTTTTGTTGTTGCAATTTTTGGAGTTGTTGCCATGCAAGAGATGGGTCTTGCCATTGTTGCAATTTGAAAGACCTATTATTGGTAATACATGAAACACCTATTGTTGTTGCGACAAGTGTTGTTATTTGAAGGTGTGACTACATTGATCTATGTTTGTTGCAAGTGTTGTCATTCAAAAATGTGCGATTACATTGCTTTGCATTTGCTACAAATCAAAGTGGCAAATTTTGGTGTAATTACATTTCTATGGGTTTGCTACAAGTAAAAGCAACAAATTCAAAGGATCTTGGGTGAAGGTAGTAACTGGGAGCGCTAATTTGGAAGTTTAAAAAAAAATGTTAGCTAACTTTGGATTTTCATTAAAAAATGTAAGTATTTAATAGATATGATGGTAGTCAACTTAGTTGTTACCATTGAGTTATTTTCCCTTGCCATATAAGCATTCAAGTAGGACTTCATGCTACCTAACTTTGTGTGTGTGGACACAAGGTCAAACTTACCACTTTTAATTCTAAATTAACCTTCTTTTGTTTTAGAATGTGGTTTTATCTTTAAATTTTTTTTAATGTAAACTATAGGCATGTCTACCCATTGCAATTTACCTCCACAATACAAATGTTATATTCATTTCAAGGAATGTTCTTAACTTGGACACTTCATAAAGTTTCCATTCCCATTTCCAAGGTGAGTTCATAAGGTCATACATGTTTATCTCATGCATTCATTATATATTTGTCTTGTTTTATCTTGTCCAATGGCCTTTTTTTTAACATGGGTAAGGCCCTCCCATGAGAACATTACCATATTGGGTCCACACCAATGTTGTGCATGTAAATGTCAATAGTTGTGTATACAACGTGTAAATCCTATGTAAATGTAATCATTTACATTTACACACCTAAACTTTTTACACTTACATTTATATTATTGTCGTATATAGACCTATATATACACATGCACACAATTACACTTACATGGTCTAGTGTAAATATTTTGAGGCATGTAAATGTATATATTATATACCCTTAATGACTATACCTTCTTGCAATTCCATATTAATTAGTTGTGGGCGCATGTTTTGAATATATATATATTTTTGCAATGGGCCATTTGGTTGGCCTATCATCAAAAATTTATGAAATCCCCCACTCTCCAAGTAAAAATCACATTTTAAAAATTGTTTTACACTTACAATGTTTTACATGGCCATGTAAAACCATATAAATATATTTGTTATACACTTACATTGTTTTTTATGGTCATGTAAAACCATATAAGTGTATTTATTTTTACACTTACATGAACATAAATGAATATTAGACATTTTCAATAACATCCAATGCAAATAAATTTCATTATAAAATTTACACTTACATAGAATGTAAGTCCCAAAGCATTTACATGCACTCGACACTTGTCAACACTTGATTAACACCTTGTGCAAGGCTTTACACTTTTAAAGGTATGTTGCTAATATAGTCCTCAATCACCAAAGGAAAAAAACGACAACTGTTAGGTGCCTGAAAATACTTCTATTTCTTGAGCATTTCCATATGTTAGGATCAAGGAGAAAACTTCGTTTGATACTTGAAAGTTCTTGTTGTTGTAAACCAAACAAAAAGCCCAAAGCCCACATCCTAGGCTACAGATCTTACACAACATTTCTATACAAGACGTCAAAAGATTGCATGTCCTCTCTCCCAATCATGTTTCTATCTACTATCTTTTTTTACTAAGATTCTCAAATTCATACCAAATCATGATGAAAAAAGCTTCTTCCTTGTTTGTTGTGCACAAGGAAAGCCTTTTTAGTCTAAATATAAAGAAAAGCTGTTAAAAAAGGAGACTCACTCTCGTACAAGAAGTGACACATGTTACAAACTGAACCAAAGATCGAGAAAATTCCTCTATGCTTTGCACACCTGAAGCTAAGGGGGATTTGCTATTAAGAGTGCACTTTCATAGAGTGCATACTAGAGAACCATCCAAAAGGATGGTAGTATATATAGGTACCACACTAGCCCACACTTGTGGAACTACTACATTGGACACATGAGCCTTCCAATGAACATGATACACGCTTCTTTACACCAGGTAATGCCCTTGACTGAGGTAATGCTTTATGTTACACATTATGACCTTGTGTGGTAGCCTTATGCACGCCCTTATTTTGGTAATGCCCTTGACCAAGGGTTTACCCTACATGTTAAAGCCTTGTTTGTCAAATGGCACTGGGCATCAAAGAAGATACATCGCATTTAAACTTGGAATATGGAAAACAAGTACAACCAAAAAACAAAAACAAAAAAAATAAAAAATGATCAAAAGGGTCCAAATACTAGAACCTTTACATTGCATTCAAATGGTACCTCTAAAATACAAAGAACCAAAGAGTGTGACCAAAAAAAGGACACCTATGTGAGGTGTTCAGCCTTAGG
>Ga0209208_10006329_pt1 | contig 16326 bp, 9 predicted proteins | sample S1TSphfallax_3_FD_187694 | JGI IMG/M metagenome (GOLD analysis project Ga0209208, IMG submission 187694) | Host-associated microbial communities from peat moss isolated from Minnesota, USA - S1T2_Fd - Sphagnum fallax MG (SPAdes) (version 2) | ecosystem: Host-associated > Plants > Peat moss >...
TGCATACCTTCCCAACCTACTTATTTACCTAGCTAGGTAGGTACTTAGTTTGACCTACCCACCTAGGTTGACCTATGTACCTACCTACCTAAGTACCTACCTATATGAGTAGGTATTTAACCTAGGAAAGTAGAACCTACCTATTTATTTTTTTAACCTAAATAGGTAGGTTGGTATGTAACCTAGGTTTGTAGGCACATATTTGTGTACCTACCTAGGTACCTACCAACTTAATATTAATATTTTAATATTTTTCTTCTTAATGCCACGTGGCATACTTACATTGGGCCACATGTCATAATATAAGATCATCCAAGTATTAGAATTGAATGTCCTAGATTATTTCAAAATAATATTAATAATATTTTAAATAATCAAATATTAAAACATGTGGCAACACATCATTTGCCCTTAATTGTTACCAAAATAGTTGCATCTTAGTCGCATGTGACAATACGTATACAATGTAGTCAAAGAATGAAATGTATTTGTTGACCTTTTTTTCATACAATACCTTTTGTCATTTGCGACTATTTATCACATGTGACTTGTCTTAGGTGACTATATGGATTTTAATTGCAAAATGTCTTTTGCGACTAAAATTTAGTTACAAACACTAGTCGAAAATACACAGTTTTCTTTTAATGAAAATTAACTACAACAAAGTTTACATAAAATGAATAGGCCTTACATCATTTTCTACTTTTAATCTAAGCTCCAAGTATGTCCTTTCTATGAACTAAGGTAGGAAAACAATTCCAATTTTGTTTAGAATTCCAAGGTCCTAATCTTATAATGCTAAGGAATTCTGATTTACTATTGATAGTAGAACATGTAGACAATAATAGTCCAAGTTTGAGAGTTTACTTGCAAAAAACAAGTTTCAAAAATAAAGTAAAGGAAGTAAATGAGTAAAAGCTAGGTTCAAAAGTAGATTTGCAAAAGGTGAAAATAAAACATGTAGAAGAACAAAAACTAGGTTCAAAAGTAGACTTGCAAAAGGTGAAAGTAGAACATGTAGAACAACAAAAACTAGGTTCAAAAGAAAATTTGCAAAAGGTGAAAGTAGAGCATGTAGAAAAAGGATCAACATTAAATATACAAGTTGAAATTGTAGATCGGATTTATAATCAAAGATTCCAAAATTATTGAGATTATCATTGGATCCAAAAAGCCATAATTCAAAATGTTACATCAAGGAACTTCAAGAGAGCTAGAGATTAACTAAGTCATATCGATTAATCCTACACATTTCTCCCCGTTACGTGCATAACAACAAAAGATGTTGATTTTGGTGGATGATTTTGCAGAATTTTATAAGTTATTATATTTTATTATAACACTTTCTAAACATGTAGTAGCAAAATTTCCAAATTTACTACACTTTCTAGATTCTTGAGTTGTTTACAAAGAAGAAAAATGCATACCCTTAATGGGGTTAGAACGCACTCCACCAAGTTGCTAGAAGCTAGGACCAAGAAGAGATATATAAAATCATGAATTTAATAGTCAACCTTTGTAGGAAACAAAACAACACCATGTTGGATTTGCAAGCATTAAACCCTATAGTTAATAAGGAAAATCTTCCCCCTACTCTTAACCCATAAAACAAAAATCAACACCACAGCTAAATCAAGCACCTTAAAAAATTAGAAGAGGCATGTGGACAAATGAAACATTAAAAGCAACAATGGATGTTGTTGAGAGAGGGACACATTCCCTAAGGAGGGTTAATAGGTTATGGAACATCCCAATGAGCTCCCTTATTGACCACCTAAATGGAAAAACCAAATCTAGGAAGATGGGGTTAAAAGGTATGCTTATAAAAAAAAGGATGTTGTCTTGATCAAGTGGACCTCAGACATGCAAGAAGGTGGACTATCCATAAGCTTACAATAATTGAAGATGAAGGTTGCAGAACTAACACAAACAAAGGATACACCATTCCGAAATGGAATACTAGGCAATAGCTAGTGGTATTGGTTCAAGCGAAGACACCTAAAAGTGAGCATTTGAAAAATAGAAGGATTGGAAGTTTGCAAAGCACAAGGATTAACACTTGCTTCCTACAATTCATTTCACACCAACATGCAATCATTATACAACCAACACAATTACATTACAAATCATGTATGGAATTTAGATAAAACAAGGATTCAAATAAATAAACAATTTGGAACAAGGGTTTTAACTAGGAGAGGATCAAATGTAGTTTATAGCACCATCCCCAAGTCTTAGGAGTGGTTAACTATAAACTATGCAATAAATGTTGCAGGAGGTATTTTACTAAGGTTCTACATTTTTAGAAGTGAAATACTACAAAATGATTACATCAAATTTTCCAAATTACGAACGTGCATGACAATGCAAAAAAGAACTAAGATGATTTTTTTCTTGTTCAAGGAGTTTTAAACTTTTTTCAACAAGTTTGTTTTAGGTGGAGTGTTTATTACTAATTGACATTTGTTAGTGTTGGATGGATATGGTAATCATGTCACCCCATAAGTAATATAACATGCACAAGAGTTTGGGTTAGACATGATTACCTTACCATTTGATACATCACATGTTCTATAGCCATTATATGTGTCTTGTTTCAAGCCATTTAAAACAACATTCAAAAAGGTCAAGGATAAAGCTATGTTTAAAAGCAACAACATGGAGCTAGATAAAATCATTCTTGTTGGATGGGTAGACCATGTCGTAGATCAATCTCTCACAAAAAATAACATCACGGCTATGTTTATGGCTACATGTATTTAGCCTTTCAACCCCAAGGCAAAAATATTCAACCTTCAAAAGTTACATTACTACAAACATCAACAACCATGAAAGTGACCAAGAGGAATACACATTCGACGAAGAAACTGATCATAATCAAAGTCAACAATGGAGGGAGGAATTTGTTGTTGCAAAACTTTTCCATATAGGTGAAACATTAGTCCATCAAACAACACTTGAAGATCATCTTACCAACATGTTAGAATTTGACCAACGTTACTATGTAGACATGCTTCAAAGCCCTATTGTGATAGAAGAGTAACTATAAAAGATTGTAAACCTAGATGAGGTTAAACTTTTGAATTGGTGCATGAAACCTATAATCTTTTAAATCTAACTCAAGAAGCCATGAAATTGCACAAATTGCTCTCATTACCTCATTTACCTATAAAACACATAAGGGGAACAAAACCATTAATTGATTACTTTAAGTCACATGTTGTGATTTTTGTTGAATGTCTAAATATTTTAAGGAAAAAAACCATGGACAAAACAATTACAAAGGAAATCAAAGAAGGAAATAAAGGATAAATGAGCCAAAAGAATAACATAGTTGGGGATTGTAGTAGATAAAAAAACTATTAAAATTGTTGAAAAGCGTGCTAAAGCACAATTTATTGCAACTTGGATTCCAACAATTATCAAAGATGTCGATGATAGATTTCACTTGAACTTTCAGGCAGACTTGCAAATAGATACAAGTAGGTACATGGGTGCCAATCTTGGATGCATAATTTGGGTTCAACAATAGGTTAGGTAGTGAACATAGGCTAAACAATAAACATGAGGACATCGAGTAGCAAGGTTGTTGCCTTTTGATGACTAAATAGGAGGGATACATATGGTCACGACTGGGATTAGCACCAGAGAAGAACATGATTTAGGATCAGTTGGAACTAGAACCAAAATAAAAGCACCTCAAGAACATCAAAATACCAGAATATTAAAATAGGCTTCAACAACATTGAAATTTTGAGCTTACAATTTCAAACATATGTTCGAAAGACTAGTGCAAGCTACAACAATGATGGAGAACTAAAATTTATAGCAATATTTAGGCAAGTTCAAATGCATCTTCTTCCTAGTGATGTGTTTTTCCTATTGATGCACTTCTTCTTCCTAATGCTATCATCTAGCATGTGATACATTGCTTGTTGCTTCTTCCTAGCTACAAACCTCCAAGAAAATTTGTGCCTATTGCTCTTCATCTTCTTGGTGACAAATGTCCAAGAAAACCAACATTTGTTGGCATCAAGCCTTTTAGAAAACCAACTTTCTTCTTCTTAGTGACGATTGTGGTAGAAAGCTCTCGCTTCCTAGTGATGACTATGCAAAAAAACCTGCACCCAATGTGTTGTTGTGTCTCTTGATGATCAATGTTCAAGAAATTTCATGCCCATTGCTAGACTAGCAATGGGTTTGTCATGGCCACCACCACATCCACAAACTTGCGGCGAGTTTGGTGAATAGGAGCTTTTAATCCCATAATTGTTGATTTGTAGCACTAGGTTTTGTGAAGATCTTGGCCACATGTTAAAAACTGAACGGTTCTTTTGTAAATGCTCATTGTTGAGATTTTCATCTATTTTGATGATGAGGACAAAAGCTGTCCATAAAAGAAGATATCCTGGTTTGGTTATAGGTGAGTAAGTAAACTCTCTCGAGCTCTGATGTGTTCGAAGTTTGTGTTTTTTTGGTCATTTTTAACCAGCAGATATTTAGGGGGGCATAACTTCCTCAATTTTGACTCGATTTAAGCGATTTAAAGGGTGTTGGGTGCGCCCTCTACTCCTCTACATTTTATTTTCAGACACCAGAAACAAAGGAGGCACTCAGTAAGATTTAGAGCTGACTGACACACTGGTGAGATTTCGCCAAAAAGCAAAGAAAAATAAAATAAAAAATGAAGAGATTTGGAAAGGTTTCAATTGCCAGAAGTGAGGAAAAAAGGTAAAATTTACCCCCATTTTTGTATTTGGTTTTGAGTATGTAGTCCACTGGATTTTTTTCAATTTTCTCCTGTTGCTCCAAAAGTGATGATCAGCCACAAGAGGATTTAGCCAAATCTGGCTACAAGACAAATAGAAAATCTAGAAATCCTATTACATGGTGGTGAGCCACTAGAACCTATTAACTAAATATGGTGATTTCAAAAGAAGAAAGCTAGAAATTCGCCCAAATCCTCCAAAAATCTTGGTGATTTCAAAACTTTTTTCCTGAGAATGTGATTTTTTTGGAATTTTGGAACCCTTGACCATGGTGCGTGGGACATTTTTCTTTAGCAAAATGGCGAAATTTTGCCACAAATAAAGTCACTGGTGTAGCCGTAAACATAGAAGGTTTATTAAATACCTGTACTTAATATCTGGTTCGAAGTCAGATTCGGCTAAATCTTTCTAGGGATGATCTCATTGATTCTGCGTCTTCTTCCGCAGGATCATCACATTAAAAATTCCCCAAAAAAACCGCTGCTTAAGATTTCATAAAACCTGCGCCAAAAGTTTTAGTGTAGTTGTAAGTAGCCTTAAATAGCGTGATAGGCCGGTGGGCTTTCTGAAACGCATAATGCTCGCTTGACAAATAGCTTAATTCCCATCTCCGTTTCTGAAATGCCCCTTGACATTTTTACGTTGTTTCCTGTGATACTTGCGGGGTGTCTGGCGGTTACCTTCCGGGTATCATTGGAATTTTCTTTAAAAAAATCACAGTGGTTTTGATTTGATGTTGTGCAAAAGCCCGGGGGAGAGGGTGGGGGGAAGCGTGGGGGGTTGGGTTTTATGGGAATTGGGCCTGTGCTTGGCTCTGCCTTGCGGGCCCTCATTCTAGTAAAAGCCCTCCCCCTTGTTCTTTACCCTACACAAAAGTGACAAGTGTGTGTATGAATTTGATGTTGTGACCAAATTTCATCACCCAATTGGGGTGACATTTGCCCTGCCACTGGGGGAAATCTGTTGCGTTGGACATGAGATTTGTCAAAGATAGAAATAGTGGGAAACCAAAGCCCCATCCCCATCTACCATTTGCATTTAAAGGCGACTTCACTTGAGTAGGGTGAAAAAACACCCTAGGATGGTCAATTTGAGATCACAATTTGCGGTTTTAAGAATTGTTTCCACTAGGGCTCAATCAAAAGGGACGACCTTATGGCAATAGCAAACTATTTGAATTCAAGATCTGCAAATATGGAAAATAACTGGATGTAAAACAACATAATTCTGGAAAAATGTATTTCTTAAGTTATGCATTTAAATTAGCCTTATAATTTCTGGACCATGTTTTTGAAAGTTTTGCAAACCCACCTCATAATTTCTCAAATGTTTTTCTTGCCAAATTAATCGTGAGCATCTGCTGAGGCTCATAATTACTCAAATGTGTTCTTGGCAAAGCAATTTTCTACACTATCACTTAGCAAAAATACATGGAATTATATCAACAACAAAAATACAATCACTTAGCAAAATACATGGAACTATTAGTAAACCCAAAAAACACAATCACTTAGCAAAATACATGGAACTATAGTAAACACAAAAAACACAATCACTTAAGAAAAAATACATGGAATTGTAGCAACCCCAAAAAGACAATCACTTAGAAAAACACATGGAATTATAGAAGCCCAAAAAACAAACACCAAGAAAACTCGCAACGGAACACGACTGAATATTATCACTAACAATGGCATTCCCACATTCTCTTCTTCTTGTTCGACGCCTAATTAGCACACACCAGACAGAAAAAAAATCTATTAACAGACTAAAATGTTAGACAGCTATTACAAGTGTGATTAAGAATGTTCAAAAATCCACGCTGCTCAAAAATATCTCTCAGAGCTTTTGCAGTAGACTAGCAACGATTTGTCGGAGCCTCTTTTCGCACGGCAAGCTGCAGACAATGGCATCAATTAAAGCCAGGAAGAGATATAAAAATAATCCCATACACTTTGCCTCACTTATAATTACTGCGTATATAATAGTGCGCTATGTGCTAGAAAGTTGTTGACGGTTGGATCACTTCGTATCTATACTTGTAGCTCACTGTGGCCGTCCGATCAGTTCGTATGTCTTCGTCACCCTTACCTTGTTGGTAAGCTTGGTAGCGCAATCGTCATCATCTCTCGTGTGTTGTTTTTGTGTTGAAGAATTTGCGGGATTTTTGTCGGCTTTGTTTTCCTCTCATGCATCACACCATATCCGTCTGCAACACAATGCACCTACGATTCCTCACTGTCGTTGTTTGCGTTTTATTTCTGGGTTATAGTACAGGGATGATCTTCGTATGATTTGACAATCCGTAAAAAAAATTCTCAACCAGTTTTTTCTGAGGAAAGTGGGTGGGGAAGGGATTTCCAGAGCGATCCCCACACATCGTCAACGATTTCTTTGAGGTATGGAGGTTTTTGTTTACCTAGTTTCTCGTTTCTTTTTTTTCTTTCGGCTGCGATTCCGTTGCTAGTTGTGGTTTTTTTTTGTTTTATTTAATTTTTTTGCTTTGTCGCGGATAGGCGTTGGGAATTTCGACAGTTGAAACTGATATTTGTGAGAAGAGAACTGTTCTTGTAAGGGTTTTAGAGACTTGATTCCTGCGGGCCATGTGGGATGTGTAATTGATTGCTGGAGACCATGGGAGTTGAAGTGGTGTATTGGGACAAAAAAGTCTTAGAGAGAAGAGTGTTTTTTCTTAGGGTTTCAGAAGCTTGCTCATGCCTTCATGTGATTAATCCTTGGACTCTTAAGACCATGTAAAACTATTATATGCATACTGGATTCTGGGAGAAGCTTGTTGATTAGGGTTCCCGTAACATGTTCATCAAGTTCTTTAAACTTAGCAGGTTGTCTTCATGTGCAGTAACTGGCTCCTCAAAAAACTTAGAAATATTGAATACTTTTTTCCCTTGCTGATATCAAGGTTCTGTTGATTTCAGATGTGTGTCAGCAATTCTGTAGATTGAAATTGCAAAACATGTCACACTTTGTCAAAGTCGGTGTGTAGTTTTCAGGGTTTCAGAGTTGTTTATCTGATTGCTTCTGCAACCCCTGTTCATTTATGTAGTTGCTTGGTCTGCAAGCATGTAATCTCAAAAATTAGCAACTCTTTTTAGAGGAGAGTCATTCAGGGTTCAGAGGTGAGATGGTCATGAGATGGCCATTATTTTTGCTAAGCAAACTTGACAACCAATGATATAGTATGGGAAAAACTTTAGATCACAGAGCACTATAAGCTTGTCAAAGCATCTCCTCATACTGTTAATCAATATGCTTCATAACTCATGTTTTGTGATGCTATCACATTTCCTTATCCAGATGTAACCTTATCCCCACCTTTTGGTCCATTTTCCTTGCTTGAGGTTATCTTCCCCACTTTGCTTGCTGTTCCTGATGAAGTCTAGGATTTGGGTGTCTTCAGGAGGAAGGGCAGAACTAAAATTGGTGTCCTGCACCAGGCCACGGCTGTGATCCTGCAAACATGAGCTCATCAGGATATGGCCAGAAGGAGAAGGTTGCATATTTGTTCTCTTGCACATGTGACTTGTCAACCTGTGGATGGTTTGGATTTCTCTATGTTTTTTCTGACTACCCTGTGTATGGGATCCCCAGGACAGATGCTTGTAGTTGTTTTTGGTATCTATATCTTTGAGGACATTGGGGAAATGGAACGGAGATTTATTTGTGCACAATCTGAGATTGTGATGTGCAGGTTCTTAGTAGGATTGCTGCAACACGTTTGCAGAAAGAGTTGACTGAGTGGCAAGTAAATCCTCCATGTGGATTTGAACATAAAGTAACAGAAAGTTTGCAAAGGTATGCTTTTGAAAGCAGATCATGTTTATGTCACACCTGAATGTTGGACTTGGGAATTCTTCATCTGCTGGTGAAGGCTGCTATATTGTACATCTGAAGTTAAGGTGTTTTTATGTCATGCTCTCTAACTGAGATATTTGGTGCAGATGGATAATTGAGGTACATGGAGCTCCTGGTACACTCTATGAAGGCGAGACATTTCATTTACAAGTGGATTTCCCAGAGCACTACCCCATGGAAGCTCCTGTGGTGCGAATAACACATGTTTGACAGTCCATTTGTGGCTTACTAGTGATAGACTTGTCCCTTACTTCAGAAAACTTCTGATAAGCTGGTCCTAGGTCCAATGTATGTAATATGGTTTATCCACTGCTGCTTAGTATCTAAGGCTTTCTTCTTCTACTGAAGGCAACTTAGCAATGCAGAACATTCCCCTGTTTTGTTGCAGGTTATTTTCATGCAAATACCTCCTTTGCACCCCCATATCTACAGCAATGGCCACATTTGTCTGGGTAATTGATCTGGCACCCTGGCATTCGGTGTCTTTTTGTGTCAGCATTTTTATGTGGGCATCACTAGTTGAACTACGGTATCTGATCATTTTCTGCTTGTGCACATTAAGTTAGCAGTGGTCAAAATTAATTATGAGCTCACATGATGTGGATTTGCACAAAGTTGACAGTGGTGTCTTCCATTTAACATTGCTTCAAATACCTAGAGGATTGATCCTAGGTGCTCTTTACTCTGAAAAGCTTCAAGTCTTGTGTCATAGACAGTCCGGAATTGATTAGGTTTATCAATTCACAAAATTGTTATGAGTTATGGGGTCTCTTTTCAGTGGTGCAGTTTGGATCTTAGAGGCCTGAAGTCAGAAAACCCTATCTCTTCTGATCCTTGTGTAAGAGAGTCAATGATGGTGCTGACCTGATTCATAGTTGGAATAGAGGGTTTGTCTGGCTCTTGGAAAAGAAGAAATAGGTGCTTTCCTGCTATGGCTTATGAGAACAGAGGTGATGCATTGCAAGTATAAAGTGATCCTGGAAGCAAATAATCTCTTTTCTGCTGGCAAACTATTCCTTCAGTCTAACTGGGCAGTAGCAATGTGGTGAATACATCAAGTGGAACTTGGCTGTCTTTAATTCACTTCTTGTTCTCTTTATCATGATGAAACAGATATCTTGTATGACTCATGGTCACCAGCAATGACAGTTAGTTCCATCTGCATCAGCATTCTTTCGATGTTGTCCAGTTCAACAGTGAAGGTACACCCTCTCTTTTTGTGTTTGGGACTGCTGTGCTATACTTTAAGAATAGCTCAGAAGCAGGCAACCTTCTTGTCACTGATCTCAGTCACACACAACCTTAGACACTATGAGTACTGTTAATGAAGCCATTGTCTGGGCTTTGTGTAGGCTGCCTGACTGCAGTTGAGTCATATTCTATCTTTGTTGTAGTTTTGGTGTTATCTATAGCATCTTGCTTCTTTGGTTTCAAGTTTCAACTGGTTTTCAGAAAATAAGTGTTTCTTGTTAATGAAGAGCACGATTCTAACCTGGAGTGCTGACAGTAAAGTTTCTATGCTGGTTGCTGTGCAGGCAAGACCACCTGATGATGATCGCTATGTTCGGAATTGTCGAAATGGAAGATCACCAAAGGAAACTCGGTGGTGGTTCCATGATGACAAAGTGTGATGGAAGCAGTTACCTTGGTGGTAGAGACAGCTTCTACAGGTCAGCAAGTTGTTACATAATACAGCCAGATGAACAGGAAGTCTGGTGGCTACCTCTGTTTTGTTGGTTGCTAATGGAGCCAGGCATGAGGCCAGTATGATGTTAGTTAACCGCAATGTAATGATTACATGCCTGATTGTGTTAAAATAGTATCCATGGAAAAGTTCTGAATTTTTTCTGTTTCTTTCTTTTCTTGCGATGGTTAAATTTGTACTTGTTTTATTTGCCTGCTATTACTTGGCAACTAGCCTCAACATGTCAGCAGGACATAATTGTTTTGCTACTTGGTCCAAGTCTGGGTTATCTATCATACTTTGGAAAGCTGCTTGATCCTTACTCATTGTGTGCCATTGGCTCAGTGTGGAAGGTTTCAGGGGCATCTTGTGGGTTTTCTTAACAACCACAGTGGTTGGCTGTATATATACACTGCTATTTAGTGATTTATTTGTAGCCCTTGTCCACAGTAAAAATTGTTCCAGATTTGTACTGATGTCTTTGTCCTCACCAAATAATGTGATGCTTCAAGTCATTCTACTCTGCTGTTTTGTGCATGACAGTCACCTACATTGCTGATGATGGTCAGAGGGCAGTCTCATAGGGGGAGGGCAAACATAAATCTTCTTTTAGTCAGGACCAGTTGCCTAGCTTAAGAGCATGAGGAGAGTTTCACATTAATGGTCATTTTCTACAGCGTTAGCCTTAGATGCAAGTTCCAGGCACAATGTATACTGTATTTTACTGTTTAATTATTTCTTGTAGTCAGCCTTGATATCTTGGTGTTGTAGACTTCAGAGCAGATATATTATCCCCTATGAGTGTTTGCATCTCTATTGTTTTGGAGCCCAGCATGTGTTTGCTAATGTGCAGTACTACCTATAGGAATAATGAACAGTTTTGTTGATTTGTATATCATGTAGCTTTGAATAGGTTGTCCTTGAATGTTCTGATGAGGAAGGTGTTGGACACGGCTGATCACCTGCAGCATCCCAGTCAACTGTGTCACCATGATGCCAAATTCAGAACAATCAGACACGAACTGATGTGCTGTCCAAAAGACATGACATTAGTTGTGTGTGTATGAGGAATAGAGAATCAGAGATCCTGGGAGAATCAGAGATCCTGCTTCTCAGGAAAAGTTTGGTATGGAAATTCAATCACAATGCTTGATTGTTGGACCTGTATTTACCCAGCATCCCAATGCATTTTGGTCATCTTATTGTTATACTTCTTGCTTTGCTTTGGGTTCTTGGACTGCATCCAAGCAATCTGACTCAAATTGTTTCAAGTGGGACTTCACAAATTAGAAAAAATTGGAAATACATGTTTTCTCAGTGTAGAATTTGTCATTTGGGCCAAAAATATGTCACTTTACAAAATTAAACAATTGAGAAAAAGTAAACATTGGGGTTGACCAATGACATCATTTTGTTGATGGTGTAACCAGAGGTTTGTCAGTCAATCACCTGTGCTCTGGTTTGCTAGACCAATAGTAATTGGCATCACCATCTTACCCAAATCTGATCACTCAGGATACTTCCCTTGACGTAAGAGTCAATGCGAAAAAAAAGCGTTTTTGGTAGCTGCCTGTGAGGTACTGCCCCAAAGAAATCGAAGGCACTCGGCATGCGTAGCACGAGTGAAGACGCTCTTAAGGTTGTCTCATGGGTCACTTTCACTGTGGATCACTCAACAACTATTGTATACGGTAAGTGGTGGCAAAACGATGTTGCCTATTCAATTACTATTTTCTAACCTGCGTATAGTACGGAATCTCAAGAGGAGAACCAACGTACCTGGTAAATTGTACGGCGAGATTGAAACTAAACAATTCAATACACACAAAGATTCGAGAAGAGCAATTCGCAAGTCCCAGAACTCTTAGAAGTATCAAAGAAAGTTCGGCTTTGTAAAGTAAGTAGGCAGCAGCACCTTCACGGAAATGGCTGCATTGTAGAGTCACTACTGTAGCCTTGCCCACGACTCCTTGAAAGTAAACTTGAGGTTGAGGTTATTTTGATTTTTCTTTCGTGGTCACATGGTGATGGATGTCCCCAAACCGGACAGAAACAAGATGAAGACTCAGCTTAATTGAAAATCAGGTTGTGGTGTCTTCAATCTGGCAGCCTAACTTGCGCCTTAGGGTTTGTGCCAAGATTTTAATGCTTAAGGAATCCTTAATTGGTGTGACTTAGTATAGAATTCTGTTTTCTAAGCGTTGATTCAGATTAACACCATGTCAAGGAGCTGTGGAACCTGAAAGAGAGATGGAGGAAGTGGAGGCTGAGGGAAGTCCACCTACCGGACTAGCTGAGCAAGATGGCCACTCAGGTAATAACGGGAAAAAATCTTTTCAAGTCCTCAATTTGGCAGCCAAACTTATGATCCGTGTGAAGAGTTCTACTATTCTATATAATTGGTGTGAGTAAGTGAACATCGCCATAATTCTGCGAACTCACAATGTGTGAGACAGTCTAGCTTACCATGGAGTACATCATTCAGCAATGTCCTCTCTTCTTTTCTCATAGAAGCTTGTCAAAGATGTATCATGAACTTGTGTTTGAAGCTCAGATCTAGAGTTTGCAGATGAGTTTCCACCAGTCTTACTTTAACAGTGTCCAGGGTGCCTAGGATATTATTCAAGTGACCTAGCACTCTATATGGAGTAGGAGCAAGATAATCAGGATTTAAAGTCTTCAATCTGGCATATGAAGTTGGGCCCCAAGATACATGCAAAGAGTATATGTAGCGTGGTTTTGGAAGACTGTAATTTTAGGGATTGATTTTATTCTTGTTATCTCAGGGCATGAATTTCAGCTGCAAGATTTGCAAGGGCAATGCAAAAGTCCATGCAGTGAATTGCTATCCAGGACTAGAAGATGGGCACTTGGCTGAGACATCAGAGCAGAACAACATTGACCCACAAGGAAGGCTGGAAGAAGTGGAAGCACCTGAGGGGAGTCCAGAGACTTGACTAGAACAGGATGGCCAGTAAGGTAATATTTGGAACCAGCTTCTCCAGTACTCCTTAACTTGGCAGCAAAAGTTTCACCAGAAGATTTGTGAGAAGAGTTCCAATGTTCTAGAATTGGTGTGAGTAGATATTTTTGGTTTGGGGTATCTGTACATCAGGACAAGAAGTTCTTCCAGCTGAGATCGCATGTGATGAGCCTAGTGAAGGATTACGAAGGCATCTGCATGTTTATAATCTCTGTTGTGATTACTCAATTTTTATTCATGAACTTGATGCTGTAGTTCGTGGGGCATTGCAAGGCAAACTGTCCAGTTGTACTGCATCAGTGACCGCTGCAAAGGCCAAGCAATGGGCATTGATGAGCAGCTCGGTATAGATTTCAAAGGCAAGAAGAGAGGTGAGAGTCTTGAGCATGATATTGGCCTTTTCTTTTGCAGGATTTTCTCCAGTGGGTCATCTGTTCGCTTTCTTGTCACTGAAATGTTTTGTGAGGAAGTAATTTTTCTTGAGTGACCAACCATCAGGAAATGTGGTCTTTTTCAGGCCTAAATTCCTTGAATTCCTGGTGAGTCCACCACTGGTGATGAGCAAGATTGATTACAAGCACTATACAGCAACATCTGCTAGCAAGCACTTACAGTGGTAGTACCTGACTTAGATCATCCATGAAATTATGATGAGATGTGGTTTTGTTTTCCCATTAGTATGTCTGAACATTTCTAGGTTGCTTGATATTGAAGCCACTTGAAATCATCTCATATGTTCATTATTAGAGTTCCTACTGCAGCTATCTGCATGGATTTGTATAGTACAGGGACTGAATTACATACAATATCACATAAAGTGGCAATTGTTTCTCCGGTTACTTCCTTTATCAGACTAATGGTGAGAATTTAGAAGTTTCATTTTGGGACCTGGTGCATGAGACATCTATTGATCACACAATTCATCAGTCTGTCTATATTTTTTCCTCCTCTATTTTCTATCAACTTAACATCTTGTTGGATCTGAAAGCTCTCTAATCTTATCATCAGCTTATCTCTGAATTCAATTCAGGCTGCCTTGAATTCTAAATATGGAGAAGTTAGCTGCTTGTGAAGATTTATGTATTATTCCAGGTCATCAAACACCACCATATTTGAGGGAAACAAGGAAAAATTCTCCTTCTGTAAATGCAGTACTTCTTTGCAATCTGCTTCACACAATTTTTCTGATCACTTGCAAGAACTCCAGTTCATGAGGGTACTTTTGTGGCTTATCAGATGTTATCAGGTTTTGCTCTGACTCAAATATTGTACGTAAGGATATATATGCAGCACATCGATGCTAGCAAGGAGACTGGCTCGCACAGCTAATCTGATAGGACAATATCATTGGCATATTTTGCTTTGCAGCCACCCAGGGTTTAGCTTCTGTCAACCATCTGGAGGCATGTTTGGTCTACAGACTTCTTGCTGTGTCTTACATACAAAACATCATGCAGTTTCAGAATGATCTGTGATTTAGAATATGGACATGGTTTAGAAGTTTGCAGTGCACACAACCAGAAAGTCTGCAGACTGTCACAAAGTTTGAAGATAAAGGAGACCCACAAACAGGACACACCTGTAGTGGAGAAATCATGGCCTTGGAAATACAAGTAGTATCAACTAAATCACAAGAGTATTCACATAACATAGAAAAACAACTAAAGTAATCCTTGAGTTCACCAGGGGTAAACTTCAATATTATGCTGATATAGTAAACAATATTATTGAAATCCTAGACTATGTCCTTTCCTGTAAAGTGTTCATCTGGAGATAATTCACTCAATGTGAAGTACCACCTAAATGAATCTTCTTCTGATGGTTCTGAGCAGCTCTGCAGCTTCAGCACATATTGTGCAAAAGTAAACACAAATCCTGAGCTTCTCCACACTTGCTCACCATCTCAAAGAATGTGATATTCAAAATCTTTAGACAAGGGTTGGAAAGAACTGATGAAGGGTGAAGCCTATTGTGCAGAACAGCAGACCAATGATCCCGACATAGTGAAATCGCCTGTTTGAAATCACCTCAAATCAGCAATCTACTCTTCTTAACAACCATTATGAAAGCTGAACTCCAAGTGCAGACCCAGAAAGAACACTTGTTACAAGCCACTGCTGAAAATAGAAAACAACTCCATAAAATCAAGTATGAGAATCCAATGACTGCAATGAACAATCTTAAAAAAGAGTTGAATACTATGTTCTGACTCTTAATTGCATGTTTATCATCCGCTTTTGCTAGAAAGACTGACTGGGAACTCTTAAGTAAAAATGGTAAGATAATTACCCTCCACTTGTAAGCCTTTTCTCAGGATCACCAGTCGAGTAGCCCTTGAAGAAAAAGTAGCGTGCCACAACATAAACCAGTCCCAACACAGCTGCTAATCTTGGATACTGTTACAGCACACAGTGATAATCAAGAACGTCCAAGATTATTTAACATAATGTTGTAGAATACTGACAATTTGGGAGTAAAATATTGTTGGAAACAAAAAGTACTTAAAACCCATGAATGGGAAACAGAGTGCCCTGGGTGATTGCCACTGCAGAAAACATACCTGAAGACCACCCACTAGAAGCAATGAGATAAACGTTGGCATAAACTCAAGCACGTTTTGATGAGCTCTCTGCTCAAGAAGAAACAAGCAGACAGAAAAAAAACAGGTCCAGTGAGTGCACATTCTCTGTCAAGATGCTTAGGCAAAAGGATGCCACAATTCAAATCCAAAATATGCTCTAAATACATGAATGCATCTGTACTGAATCTGCTGCTCCTCTATATCCAACAGAAACTGCACATGCCTTCCTACTGTAGACAAGGACAAATACAGAAGCAAACCCTCCTGTTTGAGGAGCAACAAAACAGGACTACAACTGTTCATGACAACTCAAAATTAACACGACAGAAGGGAGTGGCTCAATTGTCAATATAGATTGAAGCCAATTAGTGCACCTGCACACAGTTGAAGAGCTTAGCTTGCGGGTTCTCACTCTCCACTGCATACATTGTTGGAT
>Ga0209208_10006330_pt1 | contig 16321 bp, 16 predicted proteins | sample S1TSphfallax_3_FD_187694 | JGI IMG/M metagenome (GOLD analysis project Ga0209208, IMG submission 187694) | Host-associated microbial communities from peat moss isolated from Minnesota, USA - S1T2_Fd - Sphagnum fallax MG (SPAdes) (version 2) | ecosystem: Host-associated > Plants > Peat moss >...
GAAGAAGAAGAGTAAGAAGAAAGGAGTAGTTTTTTTTTGTGTTTTTGTTGCTGGAGAACTGAGAAATTTTTTTTCCGCTGCGTAGAAGCTAAACAACAAGAGCAAGAGCAAGAGTGAGGGAAGATCAGGGAGGTTAGACTGGAGATGAGCAATCACATTTAGTAGATCTGATAGATCCAACAGAATAGGACCAAAGAAGTCTCGGAGTTGAAGAAAGGATCCATGCTGTTGATTGATGAGCTCGAGAATGAGTATTGTATTGTGCACATGATGTAAATAAATCTACACATTTTGTAGCAATAGTGTAAGCTGTGTTCTATAAGTCTGATGCATCAGAAGAGCGTGAGACATGGGAGTAGTCTGTGTGAGTAGCATCTGTGTTTGATCTAGGGTGTCTGAAGTCTGCAAATTGCCCTCTCTTTTTTAGGTCACACAACCCTTCACAAAAAAAAATTGATATTAAAATAACCAAACCGCATATTGAAGCCAAATGGAGATGTGGGTTGACACATTAGCTGAACAAACATTTGTCATTCCTTTTAAATAAAAAGAACATTAGGTTTTTTGATGAACTTTTAAAGATCAACATTGGACAATCGTAATGCCACCACATCACAAACAACCTAAATCGAATGGTATTGAGTGTCAATAAAAATGTTGGAAGGGTTAGTAAGAACTACATCTGATCAACAATGTGTTGGTTTGTTTTTGCTTGATCAAACGACCAATACCTTAAATCAATGACTAAATGTTACATTCCAACACAATAAATTTAAAACTTTAATAAAAATACTTAAAGGCTGTAAACCCTATATAAAATCTAATAAAAAAAATTGAACATAAATTTAAGCAAAAGAAATGAATAGAGGAGGATGTAAGGGAAGAAAGTTGCATCATTGTCTTCTTCATGCCTCAAGAGGTTTGCTTTGCAAAATGATTGTAATAAAGACATAAAAAAGTTAAATTAAAAAAAATTGGAAAGTTATAAACAAAAATATTACAATTTTTTAAAAAGTTCATCTTATTCACAATGTTTTTTGTTCAAAGCTGATGACACATATGTTACTTGATTTAGAGACATAGGAAAAGGTTTTGTAATTGGACACTTTTCAAACCATGTAAACCCTAATCAACATTTTCAAACATTTGTAAAACCTTAATGAACATATTTGGAACTTTGTAAACCCCATACCACATTTTGAAACCTCTGTAAACCCTTAATAAACATTTGTAAACCTTTGTATAAAGTAAATTTTAATAACAAAAAATGAACATAAAATCAAATTGAAAAAAAAAAGGATTAAAGTACTTACATGGTGGGAGAGTACATATTGCCATTTGTTTTTTGCAACTTGAAGAACAAAAATTGATAACATATAAACAAGTGCCATCACAAAATTTTCATCTTTACACAAATTTGCAATTAATTTTTAGTCTCATAACCCCAAAATTTTCACCATTGATTGAAAACATTCTTAACCCAAGCCTTAGCATGCTTATTTGTCTTGTGACTATCTCCATTGATATTTTTTGATTCAATCGCATCAACATCAAAAAACCTAGACTTAGAAACCCTTTTTTTTAGTAGTAGATTCATCATTGGTGGTGGGAACCACATGATAATTAGTAATGGTAGCAACATCAAGATTGGGAGATTAATAATCTTAGTTATGAGAGACATTTGTTACAAGTAGGACCTCAAATTCATCTTGACTTTTTGAATTTATAAGATTTTGATATTTAGTAGGTCATGGAACTTCAACATTTGCTTAAGGTTGGGATAGAACAACATAATTTGATAGTTGTAGGTACACATTGTTTCCATCATCCAAACCACAAAATATTGGCACCTACAAAATTAAAAGATGAAGGTGTGAAATTGGAAGCAAAAGGCACAAAATTAGGAGATACAATTTTTTTTAAAAGTTCATTCATGAGGTGCAAAATTAGGGGGAGGATATTCAAATGTTGTAAACACAAATTCAAAAGTGTTAGAAGCTATGGACGTTGTAAACCTTAATGATTTGAGGTTGTGGAAGGAGGACTCCATATTATAGAAGCTATTGGAACATCAAATAGTTCACTTAGTTTAATAGGGGTTAGATGAGATAAACCTTCAAAGATATAGTTCATGATTTTTTTGCAATACTTCCCAAAATCAAGTTTATTATGAATCATTGAATAAAAACAACACTTCAACAAAAGGAATGAAAAGGAAAGAAGAAAAAAGATGCTTACAATCAAGAAAAAAATAATGAAATTTTTTGAGGGAAAATAAACACAAAAGAACAAAAAGAGCATGCATGTCAATAACAAATTTGAATGCACAAGAATCTTGCAAAACCAGAACTAACCAAAAACAAGTATTAGAAATCAAAAATGAAAAAAAGGGAAAAAAACAATTGAGTGAGTTTTTCAATGTTCCATTGTAGAAGAATGCTGAAACACAATGTTATAGATGCACATTGCACAAAAACATGCACTAAAAAAGAATGTTAATGCTACAAATGCAGATTGCACAAAAAATGTGTGAAAGAAGAGTGTTAAAGCACAAAGCTGATGTTGCAGATGCATATCACACAAAAACCTGTAGACAATGCTACATCAAGGCCACCCACGAACATAAAAATAAGAGCAAAGATGAAAAGAACCACGAAAACATAAAAAAACAAGCCAAGAAAAAGGAGAAGAAAAAATGGAGAATGAATTAGGAAGGAGGGGAAAAAAAGGAACAAAGGGAAAAAAAAATGAGAAGGGGAGGAAGAAAAAGAGGAGAAGAAATGAGGAGAAAAGGAGGAAATAAAGAACAATTGCCATTTTAAATAAGATTTCTTACGATAATAGAATTTTGGCCAAAAAAACTAAAATAAAGGTCGCCAAAAGTGACATTGATAGTGCAACAACACATGTTTTTGTTGTGTGCCTCAAGACATATGCTCCAAATCATAATTATGGTAAGGACACAAAGCAAAAAAAAAAAAAAAAAAAAAAAAAAAAAGGTAAGAAAGGGAGTAAAGTGACCAAAAACCAATTTTTATTTCTTATCAAAATTTCTTTTTTTGGCAAAACAAAAATTTTAAAAAGTTGAAATTCAAGATTTATTGAATTGATCCAATAGATAACTTTATTTTTTGGAGCTATAAATTTTAATTGAATATTCTGGTTATTAAAAAAATAAGGCTACCTCTTTTGAGCAACCATTGTTAATTGTATTAATTTAGAAATTTTGAACAGAAAAAACCTAAAATAAAGACAGCCCCATGCAGCTTGTCATTGTGCCTTGGGAGATCCTCTCCATTGCCATGATAAGGCATTTCAGTGGTATCCGCAAAGTAAGGAAGTTTTTATTAAATCTGATCATGAAATGCTGAAACTTGGCATTTAATGCACAAGGTTCGAGAGTAATTATAGTAGTTGTACAAGTACGAGCAGTGAAAATATTTGTAGCAGCAGTGGAGGCGCTCAGGAAAAAGGGGAGAGGGTATGAAACTCAGTTTACGACCAAAATTGGTGGGAAAAAACTACTTTGGGTCCCAGTTATTTCATTTTGTAAAATTTCATTCCTAGTTACACATGTGATGCCCTATTATGCCGAAATTGGCAGTTCTCGCCCCCCTAATCCTAATCGCCTGACTTTTACGGATAGCTTTAATATGTAAATTCATTATATGTTTGAAAAGTCCAAAAACAAAAATTAACATGACGAATTCTTAACTTTTAAAATAAATAAATAATTCAAAACTTGTGTGCTAATATTACAACATATCAAAATAGAGCCCTTCAGATTTTTGTTAAAATAGAAAATCATATGGGAAGCTCAAAGAAATAAAAGGAAACTTAAAATCTTCCTTCATTATGAGAACATGTAAACTTATAGCATTATTATATAATTTTTAAAACCATTTTTTTGATTTTACAAAAGTGTTTGATCTTTTGCTTTTAAATTTTTTTTTGCAAAGAAAAAGGGTTTTCCCAAGATTTTTTTCTTTCCCAAAAAAAACTCACAAAATAACAAAATATTTGCCACCAAAAAATGCACTCCTCCTTCATACCACCTGGCAGATCAGATAGAATCTTATGTGTAGGACATATAGCATATTAAATAATTATTTTATTTTGGATATTTTATTTTTAATTTATAAAAAAAATTATTATTTTATGCCCAAGTTCAAGGCTTGTTCCAAATGTGAACCATCACACCTTGTTTGCCATTTTTGGATAGAAAAAAAAATGTGAAAATGTGGTAACTACTAGGTAGGGCAATAGGTAGGCACCAAACTCCACACGCCTCTACTTCTACTTTTGTTCACTTCCAAGTTTTGTTGCAAAAGGTGGCTGATTGGCCAAGTCCCTATGGATATAGGATACATCAAATATTGTAGCTGAATATATAATACCCGGCACTACCTTGGTTGTCATCCATAGCTTTCCACTAATTTATTTTTTTATTTTCCCCCTAGTCCTTTGGTTATGTGAATTCATGATATTGTTGGGTGGTTTTTTGGTCTTTTTTAAAAAATAAAAATCAAAGAGGGTCTTGATGAAGTACCCCAAAATAATAAAAAAATTGAGAAGCATAGTGACATATCTCAAAGAACTTCTTTGAAAACCTCCGGTTATTTAAATATCATTTTTACATGGAAATACACAGTGCAATTGAACATCAAAATTGGCTTTTATAGATGTTTGAGAACCACGGTTACATGTATGAAAGAGTCTCCTTGAGAATGAGGGTTAGAACTTAGTAGGTACCATTTTACCAAAGGCAACAAACACTTTCGGACCTATGAGGCTTGCAAGGGCCAACACTGGTAACCACGGTGGTTAGCTCACTTGCTTTTTTTATTATTTACTTACCTACTAACTAGTAACAACCCACAAGCAGGTTGTTAGTTGGTAGGTAGTAAAAACAGCCCTTACTTACGTAGGAACCATCTACTTAGCTAATAGTCACCTATTTTCTTACCTATCTACTTATCTATGAGACCTAATTCCTACAGAATTAGGTTACCAAGGTGAAACCAAATATTAACTCAGTTGAGGTTCATCCACAACCGAGCAATAACAGGCATCCATTGGATGGTGTGCTGGTGGGTGCTGGTTCACTGTGGCTTGGGTTACCTGGGGCTTTACCGAGTGTAAAAGACCTGCAAACCAGGCCCCAGGCAAATGAAGCCCCTACCTAGCCTTGGGGTTTTATTAAAGTTAACCATAAAGTAACCCTCTCTTTCACCCTGTCTTTGGGCCTCCTTTCACCCCCTCTATCCTCTCTTTCTGTGGTATCCGCAAAGTAAAGACATTCTTGTAATGAATCTCAGTATGCAATGCTGAGTTCAGACTGATACTCAGCATTTAATGCACAAGGTTCGAGAGTAATTATAGTAGTTGTACAGTTAGGAGCAGTGAAAATATATGTAGCAGCAATGGAGGCGCTCAAGAAAAAAGGAAAGACAGGATGAAAACAATTGACATAAATCTCATTAGTGTGAACCCAGTGCATAATGCATCCCCATCGATCCCTCCCACCCGGTCCGTCGCATTTTTCACTCCGGTTCTAAACGATGACGAATTTTTTTTGGAATAGAAATTTCATGCAGTCAATGGAAGGTCCAAGGGTGCACTCAAAGTGTTTTGCTTTTTTTTTTTAAAAATTTTGAGAGGAGGGGCTGAGGGGTGGGGGAGAGTTTCTTTTCATTTTTCTTTGATTCCCAATGTGTTCCCCAACATAATATTACAATGTATTCTTTCTCATTTCCACCAATTAAAACCCTTAGAACCCCACCCCCACTCCCCTCCACGAAAAAAATAAAAATCATGATCAGATGCTCCACAGTGACATTGACCTAATTATTGCGCACTAAATTGAGTGATTATGTGCTAATCGCCAGATTATGCACTAATTAGGTTATTATGTACTAATCACCAGATTTTGTCGCAGAAAGGCGGCAAGACGGAGACTGAAGGTTGGTAGATTCACGTTGTGCGTGCTGTGCTGACGCGATAAGAGCTGCCGTCTAGACTTGAATCAAGCTTTTTGAGTGAAAGCCCGTCACTTACCACAAAGCACAGCAGCAGCAGCGAGAGTTGCGAGAAAGACTGTGAACCCCACAAGCAAAGAGAGAGAGAGAGAGAGAGTGAGTTGCAAAGAGAATTATTTCCTGATGAGACTGTAGAGAAAACAGTGCAGAAATCCGTTTTGTTGCTAGCTTTTGAGCCCGATCAGTGCCCCCGCATCCACAAAACAACAGAGAGTTGAGCAAAGATCGAGAGAGAGAGAGGAGTGGAGAAACGGAAACTGGAGTAACGGCTGAGGTCGGGGAGGGAAAGCAGGAGACGCTGGAGAAGGTGGCGTGGACAGTGGGCGGGGGGATATCTGCGGCGTTTTTTTCGTCGTTGGAGAAGTACTCCTGTGTGGCGTTGTCGGTGACGGATAGTGAGGACGACGAGGAGGGTGAGGGGACGACGCCGCGGCCGGGCTTCTCAGACGTCATGGGCCAGGCGGATGGAAGCAGCGGCGCAGCTGGAGGCGAGCTCAACCTCAAGGGGTGCGAACGCTTCGTGAGGCATAACCCTCACACGGATTTATTCGGAGTTCAGCGATTCCATCACATCGAGTTCTGGTATGCGCCGGCGGGGGAGTTCTCATGACTGTTTTTGCTGATTTGAAATTCTGCATATGCTTCAAGAATTCTGCACATGCTTCAAGAATTCTGCACAATACGATCCATGTCTTGCTGCAAGAACTGAAACCCTAACTGGCTGGTTAGGCGGAGATTGAAGCCAGTTTTGTTGCTTCTTCTGATGGATGCTTCTGGAACCTTTTTTTTTAGATGAGAGAGTTGTTGTATTTTTGGTTTAACTTTTGTTAGAAGGTCTTCTTGTCTGTTATGTTCTTTGATGAAAGGGAGTGCAGCAGAAGTGAGGATGCTGACTACTGTAGCTAAAATTCAGGTGTGGAGATGCTTCAAACACATGGCGGAGGTTTTCGTGGGGTTTAGGAATGCATTTGGTGGCAAAATCTGATCAGACAACAGGCAATCAAACATACTGCAGCTATGCAATTCAGTCGAATGAGCTCGTGTTTGCATTCACAGCACCTTACTCTTCGAAAATAGATCAGACCAACACCAAAAAGCCACATCCAGGTTTCCATAGTGAAGAGGCACGGGAATTTTCTGCCAAACATGGTTTGGCAGTAAGGGCAGTAGGTGTTGTAGTGGATGATGCACATGAGGCATACCGAGTGAGTGTTGAGAATGGAGCTGTCTCTGTTTTGGCTCCACAGGTTCTTACAGATGAGTTGAAAGGGACAGGGGGTACAATGGTGATAGCAGAGGTTAAACTTTATGGGGATGTGGTGCTCAGGTATGTTAGCAACCAGGGGTTTAAGGGTTCCTTCTTACCTAATTATGAGGACATAGAGTCTCTGCCCCTCACATATGGGCTTGTACGGCTTGATCATGCAGTTGGCAATGTGCACAAGCTTGTGGAAGCAGTGCAATATGTGACCAAGTTTACTGGATTCCATACATTTGCAGAGTTCACAGCTGATGATGTGGGAACGATGGAGAGTGGGTTGAACAGCATGGTGTTAGCAAGCAATAATGAAATGGTTTTACTTCCACTTAATGAACCCACATTTGGTACTAAACGTAAGTCCCAGATTCAAACGTATCTTGAGCACAACGAAGGTCCAGGGTTGCAGCATCTGGCTCTGATTTGTGATGATATTTTCTCAACTTTGAGGGAGATGCGCACTCGCACACAAGTTGGAGGCTTTGATTTTATGCCCAAGCCTCCCCCTACTTACTACAAGAACATGCATAAGCGGGTGGGTTCTGTTCTTACAGAGCAGCAAATCAAGGACTGTGAACAGCTTGGGATTCTTGTGGATAAGGATGACCAAGGTGTACTGCTGCAAATTTTCACCAAGCCTATTGGTGACAGGCATGTCATGTGGCCCCTCTTCTTCATCAATAATTTGATCTCTGATTTTTGACACCAACCATGGCAGTTTTTCAAGAGTAGTTTTGATTGCATCTCTCTGTTGGTTGCTGTGTCTTTTACATCCTTTTGAAGTGGAGGGCTGCATATTTCCATGTTCCTTTGTTACAAGCATGTTACATGGAGGTGGTACCTGACATGACACGTTTTGCAGGCCAACAATCTTCATAGAGGTCATACAGAGGGTGGGCTGCATGGAGAAGAACAGTGCTGGTGTTCTTGTCCAGAAGGGAGGATGTGGTGGCTTTGGCAAAGGCAACTTTTCGGAGCTCTTCAAGTCCATTGAGGAATATGAAAAAACACTAGATGGAACTCTTCAAGCAAAATCAGAGTGAAGACGGTGGTAAGAATCTGCATATGGGCCCTCTAATGACTACAAAAGTTGTTACAGATGTCAGTGTGGCTTGTGGCAAGATGCAAATGCAGATTTAGATGGAAGTTTTTTATATGGTCCTTGATGTGAATACGATGGGGTTTGGATCTGTATTTGAAACTCTTTCCAGTAATACACAGGAAAGGGAATCATGTGAAGTGCACGTTACAGGATTTGTTAGCACTTTGTTGTTCTGTCTGTCCTGCAGTCCCTTGAAGGGTTTGCTGTATTTGCATGTCTTGGAATGTGAAGCAACACATCCAAAAGAAACTTTTTATTTTTGAAGGATCAAAATAGTCTTTACTGGAATGCGTATTGCTATGGATATTCTTTGCAGAACATTTTGAATCCACTTTTTGCCAAGATGAGAGATGGGTTGTTTCAGGATGGAAATGTAGAAATTTATGTTTGCAACCTTGGTTTTTAATTATATCTTAACTGTCATAAGCTTTCAATGTACATGCAGGAGGGAGTGGATGGGTATTGTTTGATGGATATACTATTACCTTTGCAATTTTATCTAGGCTGGCAAACAGTGTTTTCCATACCATCAGATGCTCTATATTGCCTGTTCAAGAATGCCCAATAAGATTTATTTCTGCAACTAGCAACTACTCAAGATTTGAATAAGATCAAAGGTGAAGTTAGAAGTGTATTGGGAACAATCAAACCCAGAAATGATTATCATGCATGCATCAATCAAACCTGGGGAAATTTGACACACAATTTTGGCGTTTCAATAATCACGAAAGGGGAGAGTGCAATAAAAACTTCAATGACAAACCTCTGGTTCCAATTCTTTACAGAAATGAGTACAGTTCTGGTTCCAGCTTCAATTTCCACAAAGTGGTTCCAAAATTAGACCTGGTTCCAGTTTGGAGTTTACTAACCAGAACTAGAACTGGTGGTTCTAACCAGCCAAACTGGGTAACTGCCCAACACTGGTGCAAATATGGCAGTTGTAAAAAGTGCTGTCAGAAACCAAAAAAAAATTAGTTTAGAGACGAAAAGAGTTCATTGTACAATCAAAATTTGAAACAATTGAATGGATGGTAGAAGCTTGTGTTGTTATTGACAGCACTGAGCTTTGTTGATAGTGGTGAATTGCAAGGTAAATTATTACAAATGCGCAATGCTATACAGATTCACTTGCATTAAGCAAAGATATTCTTTCGGAATCAGATTGCACAGGCTCCCGTCTCCAGGGAGATTGGACATTCATCACATTTGGGGAATGATGGTCCCTTTCATACTTAATCCATGGCTCAAAGCTTCTGCCTCTCTGACGATTCTCAGCTGTGTTGCTCCCTTCGTCATACATGTCTGATTGCAATAATGAGGTGCAGACTTGCACAGCATCATGGACTCGCACAAAATACCAGGACTCACCTATGAGCTGGGGTATGCCTGCTCGTGCTAGTGTCACCATGACTTTGTGATTGGGGTTGCACAAAGCAATCTGAATAACATCCTCTGTTAGTATGATTTCAATATTCTAGGAGAAACATGTGTTTTCTGTTACACCTTGCTCATCAAAGTTTGGCTTCTGAGTGAATTTGTAAAGCAATCATAGTAATTCATTAGAAGATTGTGCAAATGTTTTCACTACTGGACTGCCCTGAAGATTTAGTACTCTCTGATTTCAACTGTGAAAGACCATGTACAGCATCACAGATTGAGAATCCATTGACAGTTTTTTCAAGGAAGAGATGGACCTGGATGTTACGAGCCTTGTATTCTTGGTATATCTCCTTAATAGCATGGATCCCAGTAGAGTCAATGTACGTTACCGCTGTACATCACAAATAGGCACCATCAGTCTAAACAGGAATAGAAATTCACCAATATTTTATGGTATTATGCTTCTTCTCAGCCCCACTCCAATCTAAAAATCTGTTCATCAACATAAACCATCCGAAAGTCATGAGAGGGGGTGTGCCACAAAGGAAGGACAAACATACGGGACATTTCAATGATGAGAAAATGAAGGCGCCCAGTGTCATGTCCCCTCTTTGATGAAACCCCTGCTTGTAGCTCAAACTCTCGCAGCCTATTCTGACAAGGGGGAGAGAGAACATCATTAATTACTGATCATCAGAATCCTAAGCAAGGCTGGCAAGATGACAATATGGGGCAAGCAAAAATTGTGGTTTGGGTACCTGTCTTTAATGAAGTTGATGTTGGCAAAGTAGATGGGAGAATCTATGCGAAGGATGATCATGCCATGATAAATGTAGGCATCTGGATATTGTATAACATTTCTGTAGACAGTAGTTCCTGGTAGCCGGCCTAGCACCGCTGCAGCCATAGTCCAAGATACCCTTTTTATGATTGGCATATCAAGTCAATAAGGCATGTAAAATGACTAAATGCATGCTAGTGCAATAAAAAGAATATCAAGGATAAGAGATTCGTGGGTCAAGGTCAATTGGTGATTTGACACATTACAGTGGAACCCAACATCCAGGTTTGCCTGTAAGTTGAGAATGGTTTACCCATATGGGGGTTTGCCGATTCATAGATGACAAAGGCAAGAGATAGGCCCACCTGATGGACATCAATCACCACCACATCTCCAAATTAGATCCCACACAAATCCAAACATTCCGATATCAGATGCTACCTGGGAAACTCTCTACAGCAATCTATCATTGCACATTGTTTTGAGTCAAGCATGCCTAGGAAATCAAAGCACACTCTGCCCCAATAATTTGCAATCACATTGAGTCAATGAGGTAGACCAATGTATATTGGCAGCCTCAGAGGACACAGGAAGTATGGAGAAGCACTCACCCCAATCAACACACCAATCTCAATGCCTAGAAAAAGTGTGAAGATGCTGGCTGCCAGCCAAAGCAGGAAGTCTTTCTTATCCACAGACCACAGAAATATTGCCTCATCATAGTCAACCTGAAGGATTAAACCCCAGTTCAGCCAGACATGTGGGAGTCACAAGTTCTTCTCATGGTGGATCGGTCTAAGTGAACTTTCATCACACTCTCACATGCCTAGGTCATGAATACACGTGATAGGGGAAAGAGTTGCAGAGGTGAGGATTAGACATACCAAGCCAACAACAGCAGAGATCACAATTGCAGCCAATGCACACTGCAACCATGAGTTACGACCCAGTCAGGAGGTTGTGCTGTCAACAGATTTCATAGAACCATGTAGAATTTCAACAAACTAGCCTAAAGTTTGTCACGCATACCACCACTAATCCCACAAAAAGCAGGAGGGAAAGATGCTACGCACCTGTGGAATATCAGAAAAGAGGGGAGTCAGGAACTGAAGGGCTGAGCACAGAACGAGCCCCATCACCAAACCAGCTAGCCCCGTTTTTGCTCCTGTCTCATTCATTACAGCTGACCTAGAAAATGACCCTGCATGCACATCATGATCAAAAAACCACAGCTCACTTCAAGTACCCATGAAGATACAAAGACCAAACGGGAACTGAGGATTACTGAATGATGGGTCAACTGGCAGTCAGCTGCAAACTCTCATGTCTTGATCAACTGAATCGTTGCAATCTTTTCTGATGCAATCTGGCATTGCATGTTTCAGTCACATCTTAATAACTCACGGAGGTCGAACAACATGTGCACAATAGTCCTTAATATCAGGACAGATACTTATCTTTATGAGTTTATACCTGTGGATGGATAGGCTGAGAAAGCAGAACCAAATATGTTGGCCACTCCAAGCCCAAAGAGCTGCTCCATCAGAAACCCACCACCCAAATGCACTAGTTGGTTGCAGACTTCCATCTGGCCTTCTGAAGTCGAAGAGGCAGACATTCTATTGTATAATATGCTCACAACAATGGTCCATAAGGGGATTCAAATTTGTACACCATTAAAGCAAATACTGGGTTTCTCCTTACATGACCATCACATGCATCATCATGATGGAAGACTCAAGCATCCACAGCAACGGCATTAAAGAGCTACCTCTTGGTTGGAGTCGAGTTCATAGCCATTCTTGGCAGCCAGAGCTTTTGCAATGCCTACCGACTCCTGATATTCACAAAAACAGAAAACTATGAACATTGCACATTCTTTATAAAGGTAACATTGCACAGCACTTCTATCATGTACTTGCACATGAGAGAAACTGTACCAGTATAGCAACTCCAGTTATTAGAGCTGCTGTGGGCAATAGTCGACTTGCAGCCTCAAATCTATAATCCAGAGACAACCCTGGAAGTCCTTGTGGAATATTCCCAACCTGTGACAGATGGTTTCAGTGTATCAGAAACCTTGACTGTGCTCACCACTTTTGTTTGCCTGTGTTTATTGAATTTTTTTCAAGCAAGGTATTTCAACCTGCAAATTGGGCGAGCAGAAATGTCTTCTTGCTATACAGTGAGATCAAGTATTGGGAGTTGAAGTTAAGAAACGTACCACACTGATAGAGGAAGGCCTAAGCAGCTTGACAAAGATTGTGCTGAAGAACACAGCTGTAATGGGCCCTGCTGCACGGAAGTACTTCAAGTGTTTGTATGTCTTGCCCTGTGCATCACAACACCACAACATGATGGAAGCAGACCCAGCAGTCAGTGAGAGGTAAATTCACTTCCTCAGAGTATCAATTAGCTAAATGAAGAATGAAAATCATGAGTACCCAACCACTCTTATGCAATCTTGAACCTGGCTAATGACAATCTTGTTGCACTATATTGTAGGAACATCCTAAGCATTGAGAATTTCAACAAAAAAATCAGATAGTATAAATAATACATCTGTAGGAGCAGAACTGCTGCAGAGATCGGTTATGCCAGACTTACCACATGCTTCATAATTAGTAGAACTGCCAGGACCACAGATCCCATCACAAATGGTTGCCACTTAAACTGCCAGTCATTGCAATGTTACACAGATGAACACTTGCAGATCAGACATGGTAATCAGACATAGCAAAACATAGAATAAGAAAGCGAATATATTGATGCACATCAATAGATCATACTGTAAACACCAACTCGACCACAAACAAACTGAGTTCGCATTAGCAATATACAGATTGAGGAAAATGACAGGCTACAACTAGTGAGGATGGTTTGAAAACTGAGTGTCACCTGTGAGCGACCTGCATAAATACTCTCTACAAGAGGTATAATTTTACTGCTTCTCGTAACGCTGTACCCAAGGAAACTCTTTGCTTGTGAGAATGCTATGATAATTGCTGAAGCTGATGTAAACCCTGAAATAACAGAATGGCTGATGAAGCGGATCAGCCACCCTAGTCTGCACCCTTTCAAACCCAACTTGATCTGAGTTCTATTTTGATTTCACTTCCTTCACAATGGCTCCTATCCGAGAATGATTTCATTTAGGGTTAAGTAAGAAGATTCACACAACTTTGAAAACCAATATGATGAACCATACACTGGGTTAAGTACCACAATTAGCAAATGAAACAAGACATTACCTCAATATGCCCATCAAACATTCCAAAACACCAACCATTAGTGCAAGTAAGATTGCGAGTTGGGTGTACTCTATATCAGCACCCTCCTTTGTTAAATCCACCATAGGTGTCAGCCCATTGGATATCAATAGTGAGACCAGGGCCACAGGACCAATAGCTAGCTGACGAGAAGACCCAAATAATGCGTACACAAAAATGGGGATGAAGCCAGAATCTGCAAGACAGAGCACCAAGGACCCAGATACACAGATCAGAGATATCCTGTTATACCACCCATTTGTTGTCCACTCTATTATAAGTCCTCACTTTATGAACTTGATCTGGAAGAAAAGCTGACAATGATACATAAATGTGTCTTTTGACTTATAAGCGGCAACAACAAGTCCATGACTTGATCCTTTCAGTCCATGTCTGTCCATCCACCCATATGTCTGTCTGTCTGTTTGCTGCATATCAATCTGTGTGCCTGGATCTTTACAGCATGTCAAAGATTCTAAGGCAGCAAGCACAAATCTTAAGACCACTGTCTCTCGGTCCAGTTGATGTGACAGCAATCATGTATGTTTCTTCTGCCTGTTTGCCATGTATAATCAGTGTCCCTGGATGTCTCCGGCATGTCAACGGCAGCTACAAAGCTTTATAAGCAAGCAAATCTTAAGAGCAGAAAGTCTGTGTCCAGAATTGGAACTTACAGAGGCCATAGATGGGGTGAAGTCCTGCAAGCCTCGCATATGACATTGCCTGCTTGATACCCGATCCAGCACCCACAAAATCACCCACCCTCCATTTGTGACACACTTTGCAGATTGAATCCCTTGGCACTCATTGTGAGATCCTCAACCTCTCTTCCAGTTGTAGTGAGTGCACTACGGAGTGTGGTTTGCAAGAAAGAAAGCAGTAGACAACGAATTCCGTTCTCGCATGTGGGGTCTCTTTTTACCTGGGGGACGAGCATGGTGCCGACGGTGATACCAGCAATGAGGTCGGCCTTGAGATAATTCCGCACATCGTAGGTACGAAGCCACCGCACCGCAGGCACAAGACGCTCCAGCAGGTGACGCCAATCCTCAGCGGTCCATGTGGCAGCAGCAGCAGCGGAAGAAGAAGAAGAAGAAGAATCCATAAACCTGGAAGCAGAAGTTCGTGAGCTGGTTGTGGGATGGTTCACAGACAGCAGCTTCACGGGGGACGATCGACCTGCCGATCGACTCCCTCTCTCTACGAAAGGGGCGTCCGTTCTCACGTTCTCTGCAGCAGCATCCATGTTGAGTGCAACACACTTTAACCTAAGAATACAAAGAATCGAATTTCCCCCAACTTCGAAATCAGAGCGATCATGAATTCAGCTCAAATTTCGTCGGGACAGAACGCGAGAAACCCAAGAAACTCGCTCGCTCAAGCGCACCCACAAATCTGGAAACCCATCTGCGGCCATACATGTCCAAAACGACTCGAAGCAGCTCCCTCCCTACTCCTCAAGAATTACAAAACACAAATGGAAGAAGAATCCATTTACAGAGAGAATCCATTCATGCACAAAGGTGGGTGGTCGAAGCTAAGAACCAATGCACACATGAAACCTACCGAACCATGAATCTGAATCGAAGCTTGGTTTCCTATGGTGGGTGGAGGGAGGGAGGGAGGGGAGGGAAGGAGGGAGGAGGGAAGATCACAGCTAAGTTTCTTGGGGACTGATTGCTATTGAAAGTGGGAAGAGAAAATGCTACATCTGTTCAGGGGAAAAAAAAAATTGCAGCTGGAGAAAACTTGGAACGAACAAGAAGAATTGAATTGCTAGAGAGTTCTATCTTGGACCAACAAGAAAAAGAATTGTTGGCAACAAAAGCAAGAAACAAACGAAGAGGATATTGTTGGTATTCAAGGAAAAAGTTGCAGCAGCAAGTCGTGATGTCAACGGAAAGGAAAGAGCGAGCTTTTGTCTGTGGATTGCATTGTTGTTGGTTTTCTTCTTCTTCTTCTTCAGAAGACGACGACGACGACGACGACGATGACGACGATGAAGACGAAGAAGGTGGAATTCAGTCGCGGACTGCTGCAGCGTTCTCTGCACGGATTCGCGCGCGGATTTAGTGCAGCAGTCGCGGAGGTTCATTGCACCCAGACAATTGCACTGTTTTTTTTTTCCTCTTTTTTTTTTCCCCTAAATTTAGTAATGTACCGGAAATAAGTGAATTATTATTATTATTATTGTTATTTCTAATTTCGGATGTTGCGTCATTGGCTAGCATTAAAATGGCGACAGCAGTTTCTTTACTTTACAATGTAAAATAAATAGTTTATTTTATTGTGGGCGGGGGGGTTTCGCCAAATTTCTTCCTTAAAAATATAATTTCGAGCTATATACAGGCCTTTTCAGGGGAAAAAACAAGGACCCAAATTCGCCAGTTTTTGAAGAAAAATCAAATAAAAATCACCAGATTTTTTTAATGATAAGTTCCAGTAGCTAGCCAAGAATATAGAAGGATTCTGGTGTGTTTTTTTTTTTTTTTT
>Ga0209208_10006331_pt1 | contig 16320 bp, 13 predicted proteins | sample S1TSphfallax_3_FD_187694 | JGI IMG/M metagenome (GOLD analysis project Ga0209208, IMG submission 187694) | Host-associated microbial communities from peat moss isolated from Minnesota, USA - S1T2_Fd - Sphagnum fallax MG (SPAdes) (version 2) | ecosystem: Host-associated > Plants > Peat moss >...
AAGCCAAACCTAGGTTTAGGTTTTCTTTCTCACCAGAGTGCTCAACATCAAAAATCACTTCTAGGTTAAGCATAACTTACAGATTAGTGGATGATGCATGTCCACTGACTTCTGTTGATATCTTGAAAGATCAACTGTTGTTAGAAACTAAAAGGATATAGAGGGTTAGCCACCTTTGAGCATTTCAAGCATTGTGCTCTCTCAATTGAGCTTCTATGGGCGGAGGCTGCGCATTGCATGGAAGGTCTATAGCCGAAAGAAAGTGCTCAAGTGTCGAGGCAATTCTTTTGTTGACATAGATAGTAGCAAGTGGGTTGTAAAAAACAGAATGCGAAATAAGATGTTCTTATCAGGCAATGGGGACAATGACATTTACCATTGCCCAACAAAAGTGCAAAAGATAAGAGCCTTTGTTGTGAAGGTCCAGGGCATTGAATGCCAACCCAAAACGAAGCCTGTTGGTATGACATGTGGGCTGCCACTGTACCATCACAAAACTGATGAGACAGCATTTCCAGTTGTGAATTTCTGCAAGAGGTTTTTGTGAAGGACTGAAAATTGTTATTGCTAACAAGTAATTAACAGTAATATTTCCAGGGATGATAAAACTAGAGCAAGTGTGATACATCAAATACTGGAAGTTTAATACCACTGTTCCACTGATGGATCCCAAGAGTGCCGTAAAAGTTGCTTTGCTACTGTAGCTTTACAATGACCACAACCCTATTTAGATAAACTAAATCTGCTTCAGACAGTGAATGTTGGCTTATGATGAGCACAACCCAACTTAGCAAGAAAAACCTCAATCTGCTTTCAATGCCTATTGGTGAACACAGAAACATAATTTGGCAAAGCCAAATGTGGATCTGGATTTTGTACCCAAGTACATATCCATGAATCAACTTTCTGTTTGAGGAGTTTATGGACTATTTTTAGAGAGAATCTATCACAAGATGTACATAGCTAAATTCACACATATTTCTTTTGGAGAGCCAAATTTGGATCAAATGTCCAGGTCTTTCTTACACCAGGTTTTTTAAAGAGAATTCAGGGATGGGCTTATGGAATATTGTAAACTGGTGGGAGTTTTCTGCATTTGACATGTGGGGATTGCCTGTTAGATCCAGCAGATTGGAAGGAGTTTCGGAGTCAATGCTAGAATCTAACAACTGCATCTCTTGGAGTTTAGCCAACTTAATTCAGACATACCCTTGTCTAAAAAGATGATACCAAAGTTCTATCCATGTCCTCTCCTAATAAAATCATGTGTTCTGTATGTAAGGTTTCCTTGATCTGGTCCCATCTAGGCCGTTGGCAAGGATCGTGGTGCCAACACTTGAGCAATAGTTGGGTCATCCCAGGGCTCAAGTAGTCAGGCAGCTTTGGTCTTCGGCCTGACAATACCGCATCGTAGTCTGTCCTTCGGACGCCTTCACATTGAAAAGGAATATGGCCAGTGAGTAGCTCATAACACACCATGCCAAACCCATACACATCCACTGCAGTTGCATATGTGGGCCTGATATCCTCCTTCAGTGCTTTCAGCACTTCTGGTGGCCTCCAAAACCCGGTGCCCACAACGCCGTCCGAGCTCTCGTAGTCCCCAACATGAACAAAAAACCAATCATAGGCCAAATCTTTCTTTAATTCGACTTTTCTCGAACTATGAATTCGAAATGAACCCTCCTTGATATATTCAACTGGCGACACAAAGATATTGGAGGCTTTGAGGTCTCTGTGTATGATTCCAATCAAACACAGATCTTCCATTCCATGAGCGATCTGCTCCATTATGCGCAATGTCGAGTTATAAGGAAAAGGCATAATCATCATTTGCGTAGCATCATCATCCTGCATGTTGCTGCGCATCCGAGACTTGAGATAGTCCATTCTCTTGTCGATAAGATTTCGCAAATCTCCTCGATAGGCATCCATGACAACCGACACCTCTCCGGTGATATTATCCTCTGAGAGCCCAATCAGGCGGCAAAGACCCTGGCACCATCCTGGTTCCACATGTTCTATTCGCCTTCGCAACTCCTGAACTGCACGAACTCCGAGACGGCCTTTGTATGTTTTGACGACCACATCTTGTTTCATTCCCCCCGGCCGCCGGGTGTATTTCGCCAAGAACACATGTGCCTGGCCCCCTTCTGCGATGGACTCTACTATTTCAAGTTGTGATGGATCTACTGATCCTATTTGTCGCACCGCTTTGCCAAGCCTTTGGTCCTCATTACCAGACTTCTCCTCACGACGACCTATTGGATCATCCTCCGGCTCTCGAATCTCAGTCCAAAGGTGCTCAGGTGCGCTCCCGTAGTACGTCTGTTGGCTTAGTTCTCTTAGATTTGGATCCTCCTCCTCCTGTAGCTGGCTCCCAACGCAATCCCAGTATTTGCTAGAGCATAATGCGTCCATGGCGTTTGAAATCAAGGCTGGCTGGCTGGCTACGAACTGGGATGGTTGCTGGTTGGCTCACTACACGTGACGATTTGATCATTAACTCGGGAAAGTAGAGAGAGATTCAGCAAAACTGCAAGAACACACTTGGGAGTTGGATAACACTAATATGCAAGCTAGACAAGACAAGAACGTGGGTGGGGGCGGGGGGGTATATAGACGGAAAGAAAGCTGGATGAACGAGACAGCAGTTGCGATAAAGAGATGGAGAAGCTGAGCATTCTCATCAACAAAACGTACCTATAAAGAAGCAAGCTCGAGAGACACGAAGAAGAGCACCGCGCTGTGGTCCGTGATGAGAAGAAGAACTTGAGCGACAAGCATAAATGCGAAGAAGCAGAGGGTTGACGGATATGGGAAAAAAGCAAGCAATTTGTGCAACAGTTCGCCGTCGGCTTTACCGTTACAAAGCCGGAAGCTGCTGAAAGGTCTGAGATTGGGGATCATAGGAAACGCGCCGGGAAGACTGTACACGCCAAGGGACGCACCACTGGCAACGCCACATGGGAGCTTGACAGATTGTACGGATATGCGTGAATATGAAGAGTCCGATGTCGGAAACTTGGGCAATCGACGGAGACTGGTCCCGCAGCTGTGGATGTGTTTCCACCATCTGAGGGACTATCTGTTTGGGCCTCTGTAGCGCACTGTGTCTTCGGGCAACCTTTCAGTTTTTATGATGCGAGTCTTATTACTGGCCCACAGCCTGCTTGCTTGCTTGCTGGCAACCCAGCCTGTTAGGTCTTTGTCCGATCTTGGAGCATTTTGCATACTGGGGTTTTTCTTTCTTAGTATTGGGGCCGCCTCCAAAGAAGAGAGACCGATCCTATGGTGGTCTTGGTGATTGGGGTAGCAGGATTTGTTGGCCAGAACTCAGCTCTTTCTTGCTTTGAAAAAACGTGGTGATGGGGGCGTTGTGGACATCGATAATTTCAACAGCTACTATGAGATTTCTCTGAAGAGATCAGCACGGCAAGAGCCTCTTGCAAAGCATCGCATTTTTTGTGATTGATGTTGACATACAACAAAATGCATTTCTTCTCCACACCATTTTTTCTGGAGCTGGTTCAGATCACCCATGTGATGCATCTGGTAGCCCAAGCTGCTGTACGCTATGCAATGGAGAATACAGGCTCATATGTGCAGAGCAACATTGCTGAACTGGTGAATATGTATCTTCGAGATATATGCAAGCCTGCAAATCCACAGCCATCCATAGCTTGGGCTCCATCCAGCTCTGTGTAATATGGTTTGTTGAACAAAAAGGTACACACTCTTTCTTTCCCTATTGAACTTTCTAACCAAGTCAGTAGACCATAATAAAGAATATAATTTACCCAGTCCTTAGCATAAATGGCTTGGAGATGACTTCAGCATAACATAATTTTCACAATGTGGCCACACTGGACATGATTTCTAATTGTTGTGCTTGTCCAAAAAGATTACTCACTCCGCTTGTTTCCTGGCAACTTTCGCAGGTGCCCCATTCTCAGAGCTGGACGAAACTGATTAACCTGCAAGTCTCTGTGCAGCAACAAAGAAGGCTGGAGAGGAGATTGCTCATGAATACATATAAGCACATTTATGGTCTTTCATCAGTGGCCTGCAGTTTTTCACTATTTATGCGCCTACTTTTCCTTCACTCAGGATATCTAGATTGGGAAACCCATCAACACATATACCAAGGAGCCAACAACAAAGATTTGGCTCATGATTTCACTTACATTGATGACGTTGTCAAAACTGGATGTGTTGCATCTCTTGATGTGGTGGACAAAAGCACAAGTAGTGGAGGGAAGAAGACAGGTCATGTGTAGCTCTGCATTTTTAACCTTGGTATGCTAGTACTTCAGACCCTATTGCCTAGCTTGATTGACATTCCTGAGAAGTATCTCAACCTGAAATCCAAAAGAGAAATTGTGAAAATGCCTTGTGATGGTGATGTCCCCTTCCCTGATGCCAACAACATCTCTGCAGCTCAGGTTTAGCTGCAATACGAGCCACAAACAAATATTGAAGCAGGGATTGAAGAAGTTTGTGAAATGGTATTTGAGCTACTAAAGTGACAACACACCTCATGAATCACTTGTAGCTCAGCAACCATGATCAGTCAAACTCATCATCTCATAAGGTACAATAATTTACATGTTACATCTCTGCCCAGAATAGATTAAAAACCACGTCTGCTCCTTTGTTATCTCCTAGATTCAAAATGCACTCTTCTTATTCTTGCTATCACAAACTGAAAGACATTGAGATTATTCTTGGGAGGTCATGTTTCCAAACAGTCCTTTACTCTGTCACTATTGTTTAACCACCACACTTGTTACATATCATGCAAGATGCAATATAAAGTTCCAAAAAGAGAAGTGTCTGTATGATTGGCCCCATTCTTCTTGTCTTATGAAAATTGATGCATATCTATTCTGTGTTCCATTTCTATCAATTTTTTAAGAATGTTTGAATTTGCTAATTTACCAGACTGGGGATTGGAGAATGATCTGGGCTTGCCCAATGGAAAGCTGAATCAGAAAATTTGGCTGTGTATGGCCTGTTCTCTGGTGTGAAAAGTCAGGGTTTAGAAGTGGGGCCAGAGCGAACCCACACCCACCAGCACACTGTCACAGATGGATGGTAGGTGATCAGGAAACAGTTATTCGTCGGGTGCTAGTTTTCCTTAGGCTAGCTCAGTGGCGGTTGATTTTCTTTTGCTGCTTGATGTTGTGCGGATTGCTGGTGTTGGTCTCATTGCCTATTTCTATGTTTGTTTGCAAGCTTGAATTTGCATTTGCACTTGAAGAGGGCATGTGGGTCCATGTGCACATCATTGAAAAGTGTTTGGGATTTGGATGTCTATGTGGGGAGTAACTTGGTGGGCATGTATCCAAATTGTGAAGCATTCAAGATGCTTGGAGCCTGTTCAAGAAGAATCCATTGCATGAGAATCTTACACTTGGTACATGTGAAACATGAGCAACAACAAAAGGCACTGGAATTGTTTCAACAAATTTACAACACGAAGGTATTTTGTGGAATTCTGCTACTCTTGGATCATTTGCAACAGTGGGATGAGACTTGGAAGAAGGTAAATGAACATCAATATTGTCAGCATTTGCATGTCAGTTGGAGCCATAGCTGAAGTTTGTGTCAATCTTGTTGCTCTCTGTGGGTTGCTATACTGACATGGTCTGAACTTTGGCAAAAATCTCTCTTGATCCTTTGCATTGGTGGATTTGTGCACTAACAAATATGGAATGTAATTTATCTCATCTGTCTTAATTTCCATGATCATTAAGGGCTGATTTTGGTTGCTTTCCAAGTAGGAAGGTGTAAAAGGTACTCATCCAGGATGTGTCGATGATACCAAGTTTTTGAGCACATGATTGAGAAGCAAGTTACTTAGCTGTTACAAATCATCAATCCCAAGAGTGGTGTAAAAGTTGGTTTGCTACTGTTGGCTTTAGAATGACCACAACCCAATTTAAGTAAGTAAATCTGCTTGTGACACTGAATGTTGGCTCATGGTGAGCACAATCCACAATCTCACTGACTTGAACCTGAATTAAACCCTAAACAAAAAAATCTGAATCTGCTTTGAATGCCTATTGGTTCAAAATGAACCTAAAAATAGAATTTGGCAAACCCAATTGTAGATGTAGATTCTGTATCCAAGTATGTATCTGTGAAGCAGCTTTGTATTGCAAGAGTTAATGGTTTATTTTCAGAGAGAATATCACTGGATGTGGATATCTAAATTCACACATACCCCATTGTGGAGCCAAATTTAGAAGGGGGAGCTGAAAGTTAGTGGCAATGGAAAGGTGGCTAAACTGCAAGGGATACAGTGGTTAGATTCAAGCAATGACTCCAAAATTACTTCCAATCTGAATTTTGGAAGTCTGAACCTTAAACCCTATCTTGCATCCAGGTGCTCTCCTAATAAAATCCCTTCTGTATGTAAGGTTCCCATTATCTCGTCCCATGCAGGCCGTTGGCAAGGATCGTGGTGCCAACACTTGAGCAATAGTTGGGTCATCCCAGGGCTCAAGTAATCAGGCAGCTTTGGTCTTCGGCCTGACAATACCGCATCGTAGTCTGTCCTGCGGACGCCTTCGCATTGAAAAGGAGTATGGCCAGTGAGTAGCTCATAACACACCATGCCAAAACCATACACATCCACTGCTGTTGTATATGTGGGCCTGATATCCTCCTTCACTGCTTTCAGCACTTCGGGTGGCCTCCAAAACCCGGTGCCCACAACGCCGTCCGAGCTCTCGTAGTCCCCAACACAAACATCAAACCGGCCATAGGTCAAATCTTCCTTTAATTCGATTTTTCGAGAACTAAGAATTACTTCGTAACCATCCTTCAATGCAATTGGCGACACAAAGATGTTGGAGGCTTTGAGGTCTTTGTGTATGATTCCAATCCGACACAGATATTCCATTTCAAGAGCGATCCGATACATTATGCGCAATGTCCAGTGATAAGGAAAAGGCATCATCATCATTTGCGTAGCATCATCATCCTGCATGTTGCTGCGCAACCGAGACTTGAGATAGTCCATTCTCTTGTCGATAAAATTTCGCAAATCTCCTCGATAGGCATGCATGACAACCGACACCTCTCCGGTGATATTATCCTCTGAGAGGCCAATCAGGTGGCAAGGACCATAACCGCGCCTTTCTTTTCTCACAAGTTCTATTCGCCTTCGCAACTCGTGAACTGCACGAACTCCGAGACGGCCTTTGTATCTTTTGACGACTACATCCCTCGGCCACCCTTTGTATTTAGCGAAGTACACATGTGCCTGGCCCCCTTCTGCGATGGACTCTACTATTTGAAGTTTTGATGGATGTATTGAGTTTCGTTCGAGCGGGAGGCGAAGCCCTTGGTCCTCATATTTATCAGTCTCCTGCACAAGCCGAGCTGCTGGATCCTCCTCCGGCTCTGCAAGCTCAGTCCAAAGGTACTCAGGTGCGCTCCCGTAGTACGTCTGTTGGCTTAGTTCTCTTAGATTCGAATCCTCCGCCGCTTGTAGCTGGCTCCCAACGCATTTCCAGTATTTGCTAGAGGATGATGCGTCCATGGCGATTGAAATCAAGGCTGGCTGGCGACGAGCTGGGATGGCTGCTGGCTGGCTCACTACTTGTGACGATTTGATCATTAACTCGGGAAAGTAGAGAGAGATTCAGCAAAACTGCAAGAACACACTTGGGAGTTGGATAACACTAATATGCAAGCTAGACAAGACAAGAACGTGGGTGGGGGGGGTATATAGACGGAAAGAAAGCGGGATGAACGAGACGGCAGTTGCGATAAAGAGATGGAGAAGCTGAGCATTCTCATCAACAAAACGTACCTATAAAGAAGCAAGCTTGAGAGAGACGAAGAAGAGCGCCGCGCTGTGGTCCGTGATGAGAGGAAGAACTTGAGCGACAAGCATAAATGCGAAGAAGCAGAGGGTTGACGGATACGCGGAAAAAGCAAGCAATTTGTGCAACAGTTCGCCGTCGGCTTTACCGATACAAAGCCAGAACCTGCTAAAAGGTCTGCGATTGGCGATCATAGGAAACGCGCCGGGAAGACCGTACTCGCCAAAGGGACCCACCACTGGCGACGCCACAGGGGAGCTTGACAGATTGTACGGATACGCGTGAATAAGAAGAGTCCGATGTCGGAAACATGCGCAATCGACGGAGACTGGTCCCGCAGCTGTGGATGCTTTTCCACCATCTTAAGGACTATCGGCTTTGATCTCTGTCGCGCACTGTATCGTCGGGGAAACTTTCAGTTTTATGATGCGAGTCTTATTACTGGCCCACAGCCTGCTTGCTTGCGAGCTGGCAAACTAGCCTGTTAGGTCTTTGTTCGATCTTGGAGCATTTTGCATACTGGGGTTTTTCTTTCTTAGTATCGGGGCCGCCTCCAAAGAAGAGAGGCCGATCCTATGGTGGTCTTGGTGATTGGGGTACCAGGATTTGTTGGCCAGAACTCAGGTCTTTCTTGCTTTGAAAAAACGTGGTGATGGGGGCGTTGTGGGCATCGATAATTTCAACAGCTACTATGAGATTTCTCTGAACAGATCACCAGGGCAAGAGCCTCTTGCAAAGCATCGCATTTTTTGTGATTGATGTTGACATACAAACAAAATGCATTTCTTCTCAACACTGTTTTTTTCGGAGCTGGTCCAGATCACCCATGTGATGCATCTGGCAGCCCCAGCTGTTGTACGCTATGCAATGGAGAATCCAGGCTCAGATGTGCGGAGCAACATTGCTCAACTGGTGAATAGGTATCTTTGAGATATATGCAAGCCTGCAAATCCACAGCCATCCATACCTTGGGTTGCATCAAGCTCTGTGTAATATGGGTTGTTGAACACAAAGGCACACACTCTTTCTTTCCCCGTTGAACTTTCTCACCAAGTCAGTACAACACAATAAAGAATATAATTTACCAAGTGCTTAGCATACATGGCTTGGAGATGACTCCAGCATAACATAATTTTCACAATGTGGCCATGCTGCACATGATTTCTAATGGTTGTGCTTGTCCAAAAAGATTACTGACTGGGCTTGTTTCCTCGCAACTTTGGCAGGTACTCCATTTTAAGAGCTGGACTAAACTGATCAACCTCCAAGTCTCTATGCAGCAACAAAGAAGGCTGGAGAGGAGATTGCTCATGAATACGTATAACCACATCTATGGTCTTTCCATCAGTGGCCTGCAGTGTTTCAACATTTATGCACCAGGGGTTAGACCCAATTCATGTACTTTTCCTTCACTCAGGATATCTTGAATCGGAAACCCATCAACATATATAGCAAGGAGCCAAGAACAAAGATTTGCCTCATGATTTCACTTACATTCATGACATTGTCAAAACTGGATGTGTTGCATCTCTTGATGTGGTGGACACAAGCACAAGTAGTGGAGGGACAAAGACAGGTCATGTGTGGCTCTGCATTTCTAACCTTTGTATACTTGTACTCCAGACACTATTGCCTACCTTGGTTGACAAAGTATCTCAACCTGAAATCCAAAAGAGAAATTGTGAAAATGCCTCGTGATGGTGATGTCTCCTTCACTGATGCCAACAACATCTCTGCAGCTCAGGATTAGCTGCAATACAAGCCACAAACAAATATTGAAGCAGGGATTGAAGAAGTTTGTGAAATGGTATTTGAGCTACTACAGTGACAATACACCTCATGAACCACTCGTAGCTCAGCAACCATGATCAGTCAAACTCATTAAGGTACAAAAATTTACATGTTACATCTCTGCACAGAATAGATTAAAAACTATGTCTGCTCCTTTGTTATCTCATAGATTCAAAATGCACTCTTCTTATTCTTGCTATCACAAACTGAAAGACATTGAGCTTATTCTTGGGAGGTCATGTTTCCAAGCAGTCCTTTACTCTGTCACTATTGTTTAACCACCACACTTGTTACATATCATGCAAGATCCAATATAAAGTTCCAAAAAGAAAAGTGTATGTATGATTGGCCCCATTCTTCTTGTCTTATCCAAATTGATGCACCTCTATTATGTGTTCCATTTCTATCAATTTTTTAAGAATATTTCAAGTTGCTAAATTTACGGACTAGGGTTTGGAGAATGATCTGGGCTTGCCCAATGGAAAGCTGAATCAGAAAATTTGGCTGTGTATGGCCTGTTCTCTGGTGTGAAAAGTCAGGGTTTAGAAGTGGGGCCAGAGCGAACCCACACCCACCAGCACACTGTCACAGATGGATGGTAGGTGATCAGGAAACAGTTTTGTGTTGGGTGCTAGTTTCCTTAGGCTAGCTCAGTGGTGGTTGATTTTCTTTTGCTCCTTGATGTTGTGTGGATTGCTGGTGTCGGTCTCATTGCCTATTTCTATGTTTGTTTGCAAGCTTGAATTTGCATTTGCACTTGAAGAGGGCATGCGGGTCCATGTGCACATCATTGAAAAGTGTTTGGGATTCGGATGTCTATGTGAGGAGTAACTTGGTGGGCATGTATCCAAAATGTGGAGCATTCAAGATGCTTGGAGGCTGTTCAACAAGAATCCATGGCATGAGAATCTTTTACTTGGTACATGTGAAACATGGGCAATGACAAAAGGCACTGGAACTGTTTCAACAAATTTACAACACGAAGGTATTTTGTGGAATTCTGTTACTTTTGGATCATTTGCAACGGTGGGATGAGACATGGAAGAAGGTAAATGAACATCAATCTTGTCAGCATTTGCATGTCAGTTGGAGGCATAGCTCAAGTTTGTGTCAATCTTGTTGCTCTCTGTGGTTTGCTATACTGATATGGTCTGAACTTTGGCAAAAATCTCTCTCTTGATTCTTTGCATTGGTGGATTTGTGCACTACTAGATATGCAATATAATTTATCTCCTATGTCTTTATTTCCATGATCATTGAGGGCTGATTTTGGTTGGTTTGCAAGTAGGAAGGTGTAAAAGCTACTCATCCAGGGATGTGTTGATGATACCAATTTTCTGAGCACATGATTGAGAAGCAAGTTGTCTTAGCTGTTACAAATCATCAATCCCAAGAGTGGTGTAAAAGTTGCTTTGCTACTGTTGGCTTTACAATGACCACAACCCACAATCTGACTGACTTGAAGCTGAATCATGGAAACGAGCAAAAAAATCTGAATCTGCTTTAAATGCCTATTGGTTCAAAATGAACCCAAAAACAGAATTTGGCAAACCCAAATGTAGATCTAGATTCTGTATCCAAGTATGTATCTGTGAACCGGCTTTCTATTGCAAGAGTTAATGGTTTATTTTCAGAGAGAATATCACTGGATGTGGATAGCTAAATTCACACATACCCCATTGCGGAGCCAAGCTGAATTTCGAAGGGGGAGCTGAAAGTTAGTGGCAATGGAAAGGTGGCTAAAGTGCAAGGGATACAGTGGTTACATTCAAGCATTGACTCCAAAATTACTTCCAATCTGAATTTTGGAAGTCTGAACCTTAAACCCTACAAAGAAGGAAGCTTGAGCAACAAGCATAATCTTCAACAGGAAGAAGGTTGGTTGGTGCGAGTAAAAGCAAGCAACTGGTGCCACAGAACAAGCCATCTGGAAACCACTGTGACACTGTGAGTGCTTTAACACAGGCATTGGGCTCCCACAAATCACACTACAACTAATAAAGCTTAAACTATGGGCTTAGTACTGCGCACCTCATTACATCCGACTTCACTTCAAATGCATGCTACCATTGTATCTGGAGCTGAGCTATCTGACAGTCACATGCACTGGGTACTCAATTGTTGCCGCATTTTGAGAATATAGGAGGCAGAGGCAGATATTGATGAGAACACTAGGTTGTGTGTACGAGCTTCATCTGGACACAAACCACAAAAATAGTTCAAAAATGTGCAAGGTACTGATCATCACCACTCTTGAAACGAGAGAACAACTTGTAGAAATGGGTTCATTTCTTATGCATGCTGACCTTATATCCATCTGAAGAGAGATGTGCCAAATAGGCAGTCCAACAAAGTAGCCCCTCACTTCCCATTGTCCCCTTGCTGGGATCTGCCTCATTAGACAAACCAGCTACATTGGAATTAATAAAGTAAATAAATAAATAAAGGAAAAACATCCGGCAAGGGATCTATGTCCAAACACTTTCCTTCAGTCAGGAAATCAAGTTTTGAGAAACTGGTGATAGCATAGTTCTGCATCTATATCTGTAACAATTTTCGAAATACCTTAGTACCTTGGCAGCTTCAATTATGTTTGCCACATAATTAATTAACGTTGAGAATTCCATTTCAGAGAAAACAAAATATTCCAGAGAATTAGTTCAAAACATTCTTCATTTTCCTCCACAAATTGTTCTTCTTTCAGGAAAAATATTTTTTGAAAATTTTGGATATTTGAAAATAATTTTAATTTGTGGCAAAACCACCCAGGTTCTCTCCCCTATTCTGCTTTCCCTCTCTCCCTGGAGACTTTGGAGAGAACACCTAACAGGGCACCTTGTAGTGAGTGGATCATGGCATTTGTCTCTAGGTGTCCTATCTAAAGACGAGAAAACAAACAGAAAAAAGGCCTCAAATTCCTAAGTGGTGCCAGAACCAGAGTGGGATTGGAATTTTGGAAGAAAACCTTGGTTCTGCTTCCAAGTGGGTTAAGCCTTAGGGTGGGGAGTCTGTCGAATTGGGAAGTTTTTAGGGGGGGCATTTGAGGGCACAAGTATTGCAAAATTTGGGGATGAATTAGGAGGGTTTGGCAGCTTCTTTGGGGTTTGAAATAGGGTTGAATTGAGGGGCTGTGTGAAATAAATATGGGGTGCATTCAGAGTTGTATTTTTGGGAAAATAGAACAGATTTAGAGATATCTTAGGGATGGATTCAAGGTGATAAGAGGGCATATTCCAAGGGGGGTAGATACCATGGCATAACACTCTAAACATGAAATCACATGGCAATGGAAAAAAATATTTGGGGGAAATAATAGAATAAATTTTGAGATATTTTAGGGCTGAATTCAAAGGTGACAAGAGACTATATTTCAAGGTGATAGATGCAGTTCCACGAAATCCTAAAAGGGAAGTCATATGGCTACTTTGTATTCGGTTGACATTGTCCAACCTTTGTGATATATTTTTCTCCTTTGCATAGTGAATTTTGGTGATTTGGATCTTGGAACCAAAAACAGAGGTTACTTAAAATTGATGAATATGAAATCAAGGATGGAAATCAACTTATAAATAATAAAAACGAGAACCAGAACCCAGTTCCAATTTTTGAAAAACATTAAGATTTATTAAATTAAAGCTGACTACTTAAGAAAATTTAGGATAATCAAACCTCAAACGAAACGTTTTTCCTAGGAACTGTCCAACATGGTAAAAACCCCAACAAATTTTAGGTTGCTTCTAACCATGCACGGTACATGTCCCATCCTGACACTATATGAGGGTCTCTGAGTCCAAATTGAACATTTCCAAGGTGAAATATGGTCACTAAGAGACCTCACTCAAGAAGTTAAAGCCCCAGAATAGCTGCCGGTTTACCACTTCCAGCCTTTTCGCTCATCTCTTTGCACAATTTGCTTCATGCTACTGGTGATTGGTTTAGGTCTTAGGTTTCATGTTTTCTCGTATTAGAGCTCCCCATTGTGCTTTCTACACTTTAGTGTGTAGTGTTTGTTTAAACTTCCATCCTTTCTTTTTTCTTCTCTGGTTCCTGTGCGAGGTGTTTTCTCTTCATTTATTTATTTATTTATTGGATGCACATGGGGGGTTTTCAAGAACAGGGGACACTGATTATGTCAGTTTTCTGGGATATCTCTACCTCAGCACACATTATGCCATACCATATTACATATATCTTGCATACTTTGTTTGCCTTTCCATGCCACCTACCTATGTCATACATGCTTCCAGAAAAATCCCAGAAATTTGCTACTGCATTTGGAGAGCACCTTGTAATTGCAAATATGCCTCCTAGAAAAAAGAGATCCCATATGCGGAAATGCCTCCCTAAAATGTTGAGAGGAAAATCAACACTAAAAGGGGTGTGCTTTAGTCTTTAATTGGGCATAATGGATTGTATTGGTTTCTATAACATAGTGTTAAACCTTAGGTTAATATATTTTTGTACAAAACATAATTAGTTTGATCTATGCATTTTGGCCTTGCATCGAAACTCTTTTTTTTGGCATATGGACTTAGTAACACAATCATAATATTATATTAAAATTATCCTTAAAATGTTCTAAACAAAGGATGAAATTGCTGATTAAGGGTTTAATAGAGGTTGAAATGTTAGGTGACCATTAATTGGCTTGTATTGAGTTCCATAGTGAAAATCAAACTTGTTTTGAGGATTTTCACACATTTAAAAAAAAGTTTGATCCTAACTACAAGTCTGAAAAGAAATCTTGAAACAAACAAATAAAGGAAGGCTACTAACACACCTTCCCCAATCACATTAAATGTCAATATCAACAATCTCATGCTAAATTTCGTTATATTGTCAATTTTTATTTATTTTTAATGAATAACAACAAAAAGATATTCATCAAATCAACAAGGTACAAAATGAGGGCTAAACCCAGTATGATTTTTAAGGACTTCATGGACGAAGGTTGGAATTTTTATATAATTCCCAAAGAACTTTAGACAATGCATGCAAGTGATGCTTATTGAACAATATACATGGGTTGTCAGAAAAGAGAAGTGAAGCAAATTGGGTAGGGTAGCCAGGTTTGTCACCAAACATTTAAGCAAACAGATGAAAAAACCACCTAGATGAGGGTTTGGCTCATCCTACTGTCCAAAGAGATTTTGTTCCTCTCCTATAAGCACATCCACAACTGTTTAAATCACATCAAATAGTGTAGAATAAAAACTACAAAAAGTCCAAAATAAACACATGGGACTCTTATGAACCCTGTTTGTTGAGGGCTCCTCAGGGAGGCAACTTGTCATCAAGCATCAAATTTTTGAGAAATGGTCAACATGTGAATTACGTCCAAATTGGATGGATGCCAAAATTGAGCTACTTTTCATACAAAAATGTTCATCAAACATAAAGGGCCATGATCAAAACTTTCATACGTTGTCATTATTAACAATGATGGGCAAACTACTATTCTTTTAACCCTAATGTCCTAAATTACATTCAACACTGTCAGGTTAGGGTTTAGGTGATGTTCCTTTTCTTGTGTCTCTCATCCTAGTGCACTTTGCAACTGTCTGCCAGTGCACATCGCATCTTGTGTCCCTCATCCCAATGCGCTTTGCAATGGCAAGTTTCCCAAGGCACATTACAACAAGAATTTGCTGAATCTCTCTGGTCATTGGTCATAGCTATTCTATGGTTGCAAGCAATGGCAAGCTCGGTTTGCTACATGGTCTTTGAGGATGGAGTGAACTAAAGGGTGAAAGCATGAGAAAGTATGCACACAAGGGATACTTTTCTTTTTAATGGAAAGTATCCATAAATAAGTCTTAGTACATTGAACTCATGAATTTTTTTTATTTTAATGATCAATAAGTGGACTTTTTTTACTTCATTGAATAATATTAAAATATTGCATGTTTTAATATGCATTTAAGTACATTTTTAAAAATACAAGTATAGGAAAGTACGTGTCGCACTTTTGAACAAGTATATGAAAATATGATCAAAGTACAATTGTAATTGGATTTTTTATACTTTCAAATGAATGAAGCATTAATATGTATTAATGTGTTTTAAACTTTGTTATATTGTAGTCATAATCTACTAAAGTTTTCATATAAAAGTATGTTTGAAATTTGAAAACCTAATTTGTTTATAACATATTTTTCATCCATTTTTCTTATATTTAAATTCTTCAAACTATATATTTAATTAACCTTAAACTCAATGGAGTGCACTAGTGTTTTATTATGAAATTGTTTTAAAAAATTAATAGGTTTTTTCATGTTTATGCCATAAATGTGACTATGATTATTTATATGGGATTTTTTTTGGCATATTTTACTATGTTTTCACCCTAAATGCACAATGGACTTCATAACCTTTTGTTAGCACGATTGTTTTATGTCATTTCTTTGTATTCTGAACTGACCAAAGTGTTTGTTGTTTATGTGCAGGGTGTGAAGGAAGTGAATTGAATTTGTCCCATTCCTAGGTCGTCTTTTTTTTTATTGGTCAATTTTGTTGAGATCATCTAAGTCTTGCCTCTTCTTTTTTATTGTTAAATTTCGTGGAGAATATCTATGTTTCGCCTTTTTTTTCTTATTGGTTGATTATGTCGAAAATATCCTTGGCTATTATTTCTCTACAATTCTATTAACAACTTCCTAGGCCCCCTCTGTGATTATGTGAATCCTTCTCT
>Ga0209208_10006332_pt1 | contig 16317 bp, 5 predicted proteins | sample S1TSphfallax_3_FD_187694 | JGI IMG/M metagenome (GOLD analysis project Ga0209208, IMG submission 187694) | Host-associated microbial communities from peat moss isolated from Minnesota, USA - S1T2_Fd - Sphagnum fallax MG (SPAdes) (version 2) | ecosystem: Host-associated > Plants > Peat moss >...
GGAGAAAATAAGGGGAATAGTGTCTCCAATTTCCCTTTCCTTTTGTAACTAGGAAATTGTCATAATGATTTCTTAAATTTTTTAAAAATAATCACCCTCCAAGGCTCTTAAGGTTTTGGTCTACAAATTAACATGTTTATGTTTTTTGAGCGTTTTTTAAATATTTTATTTTATTTTGCAATATCATACTTTCTTAAATCACCATCCAAGAAACAATTTTTTCCTTGCAATTACAATATATCACAAGGAATTATTATGATATAACTAGAACCATGTGATTGGGGAAAAAATTCCAAATTGATCCAAGGTTATGTAATTTAGTTGCACCGGGATTATGTGTTCCTTTACACTACTAATGATCATGACAATCAACTAATATAAGGTCATAATATTAATATGTTTAGATTATTAATATATTGTGTAATTAATAATATTTCCATTTCCACTAGTTTCAATACATTAGTTTAAATTTTTAATTATAATGAAATATCATATCAATTTACATATTAAAATGTCAAAGATGCTAAAATGAAACATTAGTTCAAATAAAATAAATATAAAAATTAGATCTATGTATAATACAATATGGAAGAAACGAGATGATTTTTTAAAAAATTCTAATAGTTGGTAAGTCATATTTGTACGAAGGATGTAAATTATCAAATTTAAAAGATATAAAAACCATTTGATTTCATCAATTAATTGTGTTTTTTTTCTATGACAAGATCTTCATTTTCTATTTTTTTTACAATGTAAATAATAATTTAAAAAATTCATAAGTTACAAATATATTTAAATTCATACATACACCTTGCAAAACAAAGATTTCATATGTTTAGTTCATTTTGTTTGTAATGAGTTCACATTCAAAACAACACATGATCTAGGAAATATTGAAATTAAGTGATTTTTGTCACTAAAATTCAACAAAAATCCAAAATATGAAAAAAAAAAACTTTTCAAAGTCTATCACATTAAGCTTTCCATAAGCTTTCCAATTACACATTTGGTATTTTTGACATGGAAGCTTCGAAATTTATTATTTTTTTAACAAACGTGTGTTGAAACTACTTTTGTTTTATAATAATCAAATGCATAAGTAATTTTGGAAATATTATGAAATTATTAAATCATGTGTGCTTTCTATGTCCCATGAATTTGTTGTAAGGGTTGCAACTTTATTTCAATGCATGTTATTAATTTAATCAATGTCCATTTTGAATGTATTTGAACCACGTTCAAAACTAAGGAGGACACTTACTGTTATTTTTGTGACCTATGTGCATCAAACGACTATTTTTTGGGGTGTAATAGGTTTTGGAATTATATTTTTTTGCACCTTATTATTATCTAATTTTTTAACATGCACATATTTTAGTCACCTTATATTTTTTTGGCATCCATTTCAATATCGTATATTAATTTAACTTCAAACTTTTAAACAATTTGGAGCTAAAAATGTTTGGAACTAAAAGCAAAAAATGAAATTATGGAGGTGTAAGCAAAATATTTTGACCTTACTTGTTACCTTTTTTTTTACTTATAAAACTTAAAAAATACAATTTCAAAACTTCTAACCTTCCTTCAATGTGTCAAATCAAATGGAACTTTTAGATTTCCTCATCAACACCTTTAGCCTCCCTTTAGTTAACTTCTCGAAAACAATTGTAAGAAATTTGTCATTTGCACTTGGAAAAATATCCCAAAGTATCCCCAAAATGTATGTTAGTTTTTGAAGGTTGGGGATGAATTTCAATATGAAAAAAATTCCATTAACAGATTCTGTATATCAAAACTTTCACCACGTTAATATTGAGGGTTGAAAAAATTTAATTATTTACAAAAAAAATCATATATTTTCAAATACTTAAAATTTACGTTTCAATCTATTAAAAAATCAAAGGTTTAATTCAAGTACTTGCAAGTGCATTTGAAAAAAATAATTGTATAAATTTAACTTTAAAAACTAATGTCAACAATAATTAAGAAATAATGTACCCAAAAAGTTTGATATTATTTCATAAATTCATCTATTTGTTGTACCTTTTATTTGGAGACCCCCAATCTTTACATAACAAAGCTACTTTTTGGGCTACTTTATCATGCATTCACACATGGAATGTAATTGAAATGAAAAAAATTGCAAGTTACAAAATTCTATTAATCATAAATTAATCAAAACAATATTTCACAATGATTGAATCCACTAACAACTAATATTTGAAATCTTTAATGCACATGTTTTTTTTTTTGTAAAACAATTTTGATATTAAAAATTTACACATACCCTGTATTTATCATAAATTTATTTTCAAAACATATGTAACTTTATTTTTGAATTAATTAACTTACAGTTTTTACTTGAAAACCAATATATTGCATCTTATATTTCTGTTAATGTATTTAAATTTTTTTCAAGTAATGTCTCCGTGGGGTTCAAAATATAACTTTTGATTTCAAATTACAAATTCCTAACAAATTTAATAATTGATTACATCAATTGCATGTAATTCTTACATCACATGTTTGTCAATCAACAATCATCATGCATCACACTAAAGTTTTCAAAACATTGAAAATCCTTTATGCATGTTAGTTTTTTAAAATGTGTGATTCACACTCAAGTGAAAATTTGTAAATTTCTTTTTTTCATTCAACATATACAATTTTTAGGTTTCATGACTTAATGACTCATTAAATGATATATTATTTATGTTTTGAAACATGAATTTATAATTATAATTGTAATTATTGACTTAAACATCGTGATCATTGATTGTAAAAGTCCTAAATTGAACCTAAATTTCAACATTTAAAAATGTCTTGGTGTATGTTAAAATTTTAAATGACATTTCATATCCTTGCATTTTTAAGAGTTTCCACTTTTGTTTAATTCATGGTTTGACCATAAGCTTTAATTTTTGGCTATAATTTTCAAAACAAGATAAAATCATTGTACAAAAAGTTGAAAGACATATAAAAGCTAGGTCAAGAAGTACTTGAAAAATTAATTTTAAAAAAAACAAATACATGTAGAAAACAATGTGTCTTTCATACTTAATTTAGCCAAACAAAAATGTATTTTTTCATTTAAGAACAATAAGGGTAAATAAGTATACATGGTTTGAAGCCATGGACTTTGGATAAATCCAAAAAACAAGGAAATAATATAAATTATAATTATACACGTAACAAGTAGACATTTCAATTGATTCATGAATAATTAAATGATGCTCAAATGTTTCAAACCTTGACATTGATCTTATTATTATTTTAAATAAATGGGGCATTCCCACAAGAATTTGATTGATCCAGAATCTGTACAAGAGTATTTCTAAATGAATTTGCATTGAACATCCCTTTTGGTTTATTCCCCAACTAGGAAATCATGGACTCTATCCCATAGAATATATGCCACATAAACCTTTTTTTGGATGCATGTCCCATCCAATCCATGTTGTGGGGTCACACAATATTCATTCCACCAATAAATGTCTATGTAATGAAAAGGACCTAGTGGTGGTTGTTGAACACGACCCATCATTGCTTCCAAAGTTTCCTTATGTTGATCCATGTACATGTTCCCATAATCTAAAGTTTTTGTAATGTAACCATATTCTTCAATTGCAATTTTTTCCATATCATATCTTTTTTTGTCTTGCCCCTTTCATTTTATAGCAATGATTCACATGTTACATGAAATTGAAATTACCATATTAAGGTAAGTGGAACGAAAACTACAACACAACTAATAAATTGTTACATCAAATAACTAATGATGTACAATGCAAAAGGGGCATTTTTTAAATGACATGGAAATGAATAACAATGGGATTGACATGGGAGGAAATTTCATTTTGCAAGACACATGTTACATCTACAATAAGGTTGACACAAAGAAGCATAAACATATTGTAGGCATGTTACATGGGAAGTTTAAGGCACAATGGAATAAGTACTTAGTTCAAATATTTTGTAGGTTATTTGAAATTTGGTTCAACTAATATGCAAGGGCAACCCAAATACATTTTGTTAGTTGTTATGACAAATTCAAATTAGCATACCAAGGTAAGAGGGACTAGTTACAACACAAGCAATCAAGTTACTTGATTCCTCCATGGAATGATTACTTAGTACTTGGTTCAAATAATTTGTAAGTTATTTGAAATTTGGTTCGATTGATCTACAAGGGCAACCCAAATAATTTTTGTTAGTTGTTATGACAAATTTAGATGAACATACCAAGGTAAGTGGGACTAGTTATGACATAAGTAATCAAGTTACATAATTGCTACATGTTACATTGTAGATTATAGGTTACTTGTAATATAGTTGAACTAATTTTGCAAAGGCAAAACAAATACCTTTTGTCACATGTCAAATGAAATTGACATTACCATTGCAAGGTAAATGGGATTGGTTACAACAAAAATAGACATGTTACATGTCAACAATCTAATTTAAATACAATGCAATATAAGATCTTTTAAAAGGGCATGGGAATGAATAACAATGCAATTAACATGAAAGGAAATTTCATTCTTGTAGCTAGGATAGGGTTGACATAATGCATTTAAATAGTTTATAAGCACGTTACCGTGGAAGCATAATGCTACATACAATCACTACACCAAAATGCATCCTAGTTCACTTTAGGTTACACTAGATTTTGAGTGAATTTGGACATTTTTACTTGGTGGAATTATTTAACCCCCTAGTGAACATGGAGCAGTTACTAGTTATTCTGAAATGAAATACAAATTTACCAAACCATTCACTTGCTAGTTAATTAATTAACAAGCATGGAAATTAGTTTACATAATTACATAACTTATTTAATATATAATATAATTGATAATTTCATGTTTTTCAGCCTATGATTTATTAACACGTGTCACTACATAAGCTAGGTTTTAAACCTAACCTATGTAGGTAGGCCACATAATCAACCTAGGCACCTATTATAGGCTATTATAGGGAACTAAATAGGAAAATATTTTGTCAACTTACCATTGTTGATCACATACAACACCACTTGTGAAGTTTGATCCCTTGACCTTAAAAATGGAAGCAAACATCTCTACCATCAAGCCACCCCATTTGTTGTGATAATATGTTACATTACATCAAATATTTCATTTTAAACATTATAAAAACATAAACTTTGAAAATTCATATCTTATTGTGATTTTGTTCAAATGAAATGATACAAGTTTTTTTTATTTTATAAATTCAATCATGTACATAATTACATTTATTTCTTTTTGAAAATATTAAATCATTTGAACAAAACAAAAGGTTGAATATCGTTATTCAATAGCATTTCAATGACCATTCATTTGAATTTTTTAAAAAAATAAATGGATAAGATTGTTGTTAATATAATATAACTACATATGTTAAGATACTTTCAATTATTATATGATTATTTTTCATTAATTTAAATGATTTCACCTTACATTATTTATGGTTTTTTAAAAATTACTTTTAGTTGTTTTTGTTATTTCACCTTATGCTACTTTTGGATATTCTAAATTACTTTTGGTTATTTTAATTTATTTCACCTTAAGCTATTTTCAATTATTGTATGTTATTTTTGGCTATCGTAAATTATTTCACTCGGGGCTACTTACAACTATTATAAATTATTTCATTTTAAGTTATTTCGATTAAATGATGTTATTACTTTTTACTTTAACTATTGAGGGTTATTTCACCTTATGTTATTATTGGTAATTATAAGTTATTGTAGGCTATTTCACCATAAATTACTTTTGTCTATTATAGATTATTTCATCGTAGATTATTTTTTACAATCTTAAGTAATTATAATATAAGGTTATTGGTTATTCTTTTATTGGGGTTATTGGTGGTTATTAATAACTATTGGTACATACTCTATTGGTGGCTATTAATGTTTATTTTATTGGTGGCTATTAGTGACTATTAATGGTTATTTTAATAATGGATATTGGTTGTTATTCTATTAATGGATATTAGTAGTTATTCTATCGATGACTATTGGTGACTATTTTATTAATGGCTATTGGTGGCTATTAATGGTTATTTTATTAATGGGTATTGGTGTTTATTGTATTATAAGTTATTGTTAATTATTATCTGTTATATTACAACTATCAGTGAATATTTTATTATAAATTATTGTTGGATATTCTGTGTTATAATATCATAGGTTATTGATAGTTATTATATTGTAAGGTATTTTTTATTATTTTTCATAGGTTATTATTTTCTATTATAAGTTACTTTACATTAGGTCATCATATTATATTTTAGATCATTTTAAGTTATTATATTTAAGATAAAATAATTTAAAATAAAATAAAATAAGATATAACCTAAGGTTAATTGAATAATTTAATTTAGAATAACTGAAAAGTTTATAATAAGTTAGTTAAAATACATTAAAATAAAATAACATGTAATAATTTAAGGTACAATAATTTATAATAACATAAGGTATAAATTATAATAACTAAAGTAACTTAAAATAATATAAGGTATATCATAAAGTAACATATTTTAAATATTTTTTAAAACATAAAAATAAACTAGTTTATTACAATAAATTATAATATTGAATTATGTTAACTAGTGATGAAACATAATGTTTACATAGTGATATTGAAATAATTTTCATTAGGTTGAAACCAATAAAATGTAATGAACTTATTTCATTTTTAAGGTCCCATAATGATTTAAGTTAATGAATTGCACCCCACTTTTGTAGTAGTGAATGAATACCTTGTTACCATGTAGATTATAGGTTATTTGTACTTTGGTTCAACTAAATTAACAAGGGCAACACAAATACCTTTTGATAGATGTCACATGAAATTGAAATTACCATTATAACAAGAACTATCATGTTATTTGTCATATGTCGAATTGAAGTACAATGCAAAAGGAATTTTTTTAAAGTTCATGGAAATGAACAATGATATTGACATGGGAGGAAATTTCATTACAAGACAAGTGTTATAGTTAGGATAGGGTTGACACAAAGTGACACAAATAATTGTTACAAGGTAAATTTAAGGTTCCATGAAACGAGTACATGGTCCAAATATTTTTAAGTTATTTGAAATTTGGTTCAATTGCTTCTACAAGGGCAACATAATACCTTTGGTCAATTGCCACATGAAATTGAAATTTTCATTATTACAAGGTAAGTAAATAGGACAAGTTACAACAAGAGCAATCATGTTACATGTTATTTTGAAATACAATGAAAGGGGAAATCTTTTACAAGGATATGGTCAAGCTACATGGCCTAAACACACTTCTACAATTCGACCAACATGCCATGTTACAAGAATGATCAACAAAAAAGACTTTGAAGGGAAACAACAATTTAAAAAAAAGTATGTTACAACGGTTAGTGCATAAAAATGGCATAAAAATGTTGTGTACCTTTTCAATTGCAAGGACCTAGTCTAGAATAGAGGCCGAATATGATGGAGAATGATTTAGGAATATCACATGAGAGAAACATGGAAAAACGCAAGGTCAAGAAACTAGTCTAGCTATAATAACGCCTTGGAAGATGTAGGCACTTGGCAACTTTGAAACTTACAACAAGATGAAGGTAATAATGAAGAAGAAAGAAACAACTCCATATGTAAGCACACAATGCATCGAACATGAAGTGCTTGACAATTTTGGGATTTGAAGGTGAGAAACGTTTTAAGGTCTACAATTTCTACAACCAACCTTACCAAGGACTAACAATCTTACTTGTAATTTTTGCAACTAAAGTAAAGGGAATGCCCTCCAAATTGGGCAATGCACATACTTGAAGGCGGATCACATGTTGTAAAACAACTTCTAGCAATTGTTTTTCAAGGATGAGATTGAGAAGAAAAACAATTGATGGTTGCGAAAAGGTTTTGAGAATGCGCGTGTAGAGAAATAATGGAGAGTTTTGTGAGTATTATGCAGAACAAAATGCAAAACATGTGAATGATAGAGGACGATGTTGATGCCCTAAAGTGAAAAGGTTGGCAGTGATAGCTGGTGGGTGGGCAGGCAGGCATGGCGGATGGGCAAGCATGGAAAAAAAGTCGCATGGGGATGGGGGATGGTGATGGTGGCTTACGCCAAAATAGGTAACATGGGGCCTAATGTATATAGGATGGTGATGTGGCAACTATGAAGGGTGGAAGGTTACGGTGGGGGGTGGAATGGGGAATGGAAGAGGAGTTCTACAAGGGAGGGAAAGGGAGGTTACGCAAGTTGGGGAATGATGACATCATGATGATGGGGTAGTCCTTTTGTACCCTTCGCATTCAAGACCCTTGGCCAGTTTAATATTTCAAGACCCTTGGCCAGTTTAATATTTTCCATGAAATTTCACCGAAAGGTGAAATTCACATGAATTATCCATTAACTAGCTTTCTGCTTTGTACTTGTGTTTTTATTCTTCTTCCCCATGGATTCATTTCGTTTTTACAAAATAAGAAAGACAATGCAAGCCCTCTTTCACCCCCCGTCCCCCCTCCCAAAAGCAAAAGTTGTTTGGACTTTTAAAACCTTCCATTTAAATACAATATTCCTATAATATGGAAAATAAGAAAATTACGACACTAAATATAAATTTAAATACATGAATGAATCAATTTTGTATGCATACATTAAAAAAATGAAATCTTTTAATGTTATTTCGGACATACAATTTCAAAAAGTCACCAAATGCATATACAATTACTTTGTTGTCAAATATTGAGTATTGTTGGCAATGCTACACCTACGTTTTATCAACTTGAATAAAACAAAGCTCTTGCTTATGAGCTATGCATTAGCTGGTTTTGTACTTTGCACTTGTGTCTTTTGCTTTTCTTCCCTGTGTGGATTCATTTCATTTCAACCCAAAAGAGAAAAAAACACAAACCCCCTCCCACCCCATTGAAGGAAAAAAAAGTTGCTTGGATTTTTAAAACCCTTAAACTAAATTCAATACTCCTCTATTATGACAAACAAAAAATTTGTGAAATTACTGACATTTTTCCCCTTTTTTTGTAAGATCCGCAATAATCGCAAAAAATTCAGAGAAACAAAATAAAAAGTGAAAATAAAAAGTAATACCTACCTTGGGGTGGAGGAAGCCAAGGACAAGAGAAAAAACAATAGAAGTGGGTTAAAATTTAGGTGACAATGTTGCTACGTCCCCTGTCATAGACCCTCTAACCCTTTTATGGGCCACCTCACCACAAACTTGTCTCAACCTTTATAATACGCCCCAAATTATCAAGCAATAAAAAAATTCCCAAAATGCTCAACATTTTTGCGAATCGGGATTTTTTTAGAGTGCCCAAAAATGATTTTTTTTCAATGTCCATAGGGTGACCAAAAATATTGGGCAACTTAAAACTTCCCAAAACGTTCAACTCCTTTGAGAATCAGGAATTTTCCAGAGTGCCCTTAAACTTTTGGCATATCAACATTTATGATTTCCAGGTCAGTCTTAAATTCCAAAACTATTCGAAATTTTTCAAACGTCTTGGAAAAAATTTCTCCCAAATCTTTTTGAACATTAGGATTTTGTGAATTCCCAAATTGTTGAGCAGAAATGAAATTTTTTCAAACATATATTATATCCCCAAAATTATTTGGCAACACAAAAAGTGCCAAACAAACAATTTTTTTCAAATATCCTTGAAAACATTTTTCAAGATTTCTCTAGAGTGCCTAATATTTGTGGGTAGCATGGAAAAATATTTTTTGAGTTCCCCCAACCTACCCCAATGATTTGTTTAATTTGGAAAACCGCACAATGTGAACAACATAAGGTTAAATTAACCCCATCATACTATTTTATCTATCCCCATTGTGTGAACAACATGGCTAGGGTGAACCAACACCCCTTTGGTATTTTAACCTTTTTGAATGTGGTTTCTTAGGGGCCATGTTAAGACCAAAAAATGTTAAGTATAAATTCAAAGGCCCTTATTTGGTCTAAGCATGGGACATTTGTAATATTTAGATATAAATTTTAATTGATTTCAAATTTGTTAACATGGTACCAACACAGGTGCTAGTTCACCCAAGGCAAACAATATAGGGGTTAAGTTTATTCCTTATATTTTAGTCATTTAAACCCCTAAACCAACATAAGGTTAAATGGACCAAAAAATCCCTACTGACCTTGATGTGAATCTAGCTTAGGTGCAATGTGTCATCAATTGTTGTGGATGGTCTTATTGGGGTAAATAGTATGGAAATTTTTGTTTTTAAAAAACATGGTACTTACATAAACTCAAAACATGTGAATATGAATGGATCATGTGGATTATTTGAAATTGATTGTTGATAATTGGACATTTATCTACTTGCTTATGTGTCAACCTTTTTGGCATTCATCCCATGTCCATGTTCTTGAATTGATGGCAATGAACCACAGAGGTTTGGTCATAAGGTTTTACACAATTATTAACATGTTGTCATTTACAAAAGTCATGCCAAGAGCTCATTACTTTGTTCCACTCCACATGTGCTCCACATGTGCATACATGTATGTCAAAAAGTTAGCAATGAAGGGTGATGTTATATAGAAGCATTCCAAGGAGAATTTTGACAAAAAGATTTTCAATTCACAAAGAGAAGGAGACTTTTGTACCTTGACTAAATAGTATGACTAGACATTTAGTTTTGCTCATGGTGTTGAGCTTCTACAATAGTTCGGAACTAGAAAGATTGATTGCAACTCAAATGAAGTGGGGAAAAATCATGAAAATTAAGAGTGATTTAATTTAAGTTAGTTTCAAACTTCAGTTTTTTCCTCATGCACAACACTTTCCTTTTGATTATACATAGAGTGTCATTAAGTTCTAGAGAGATTCAAACCTAAAGTTGACTAGAAAAAATGCACTTGTGACATTAGGAAAATTGCCAAGAGCCCATGCTCAAGCAATACTCAAAGGAAAAGACTATACCTTGGTAACAATTGAGGTATGGGACCAAGATACACAAAATACATGATACTTGAACTTAGGCACTAATTCATTTGAAGCCAACTAAAGTTGTCATTAGGAACCTCATTGGTACTTGCACATCAACTACATAGCCATTGGGTTTCATAGACTTAATTTTTGCAAGATCAAATTTTGTTGCTTATACTATAGATTTCTTCCATGAATCATAAACACCTTTGATTCTTCATTGAAAAAACACCATATTTTTGCCATGGATATCTCCCTAGACTTGACTTTCACCACCAAGGCATGTTCAAAATCTCCTATTGACAATAAATTAGGGTTCTAGATTGATTGTTAATGTTGAGGTGCTTGGAAGCACTTCAATGTTTTTGTTGCAATGTTTTTCAATATTTTTTCATATGAACATTCTACACACCTAAAGGATAGGATGCAAAGGGATAATAAAAAAGGAACTTGATCAATAAACTTTCTTTTATAGCCCGCAACACAATCACCTTCTCTAACCAAAAAATGTTTGAAACATCCCCTATTTCTTTTTATAGTGCAAAATGTGAGATTTGGTTGGCATATATTGTGTGGGGATGGACATAGTGGGTCAACAACCTATTGATGTTGCAACAAAAGGGGAGGTTTTTCTATTGGTACAAGGTTGGTAGGCATGAAGGGCAAAGTAGGATGGGGTTGTGGCCAATTTTATTATGGGCATGAAATTCATTTTCTTGCATATTTTGCATAAAACAATTGGAGAATTACAAAGCATGCCATGTTACCAACCATATGAATGATAGTTGACAATAATTTGTGAATGTAAACCCTAAATGCACCAATGAATGTAATAACATCCAATTCTATGGAAGTTTACAAAAGTTGCATTCCACCATGTGTATGAAAAAAATAAGCACTTTATCATTTTGAACTCCAACAATTGTTCGATTACATGAATAATATTGTTTAACATCTTCAAACTTTTAGAATGGGTAGTTGCAATTTCATATTCTTCAACCATTAAAGGAAATAAAACTTCTTTGTTCAAATTTTGGATTGTGAATTACATTTTTTTTCCCACCTATTGCTACAACATGTGATTAAATGGTGAAAAACAAGGGATTTTTAGAAGGCCAAAGTAAATGTTGCCAAATCTTGTAGTACCAACTTGCAACACCCATGGGAGGATAAAGTGAAAGTTTTGTGATTTTGTGGATGGTTGCAAAATATTTATTTGCAAGTGATAGTTAAAATTTGCATGAAGAGGTGGTGCCATGAATTATTTGGGCATCTTGATCTTAATTTGTGAACTATTACTATAATTTGTGAACATACAAGGATATGGCTTTTCACATCATCATTGTTCTATTTGACGGTATTGTTAATGTTGGTGATCCATAAATAAATGAAGGACTATCATTTTTGTTCATATTGCTTGTTTTTTTTTGTTTTTACATTTTGGTTTTTCCCTTCCATGTGGTTAACTTTTGTTGAATTCTACAAGTCTTAACTAAAATTTTATTTTTATTTCAAGAGTTATTTTTAAGCTTGTTATGGCTTTTTAAATTGTAAATATGGAGATTTCACAATTTTCATGAAAGTTATCATCATTTTTTTTTAAACAATTGGTCTGGTGGGATTTTTTTTCTACCTTTTATTTTTATCACAACTAAATTTAATTATCTCTACTGGAAATCCAACTTTGGAACGTTAAACTACTATTTGACAATTATTTATATCACCTTTGCCTTCAACTAGTTTAATTGATTTGAAAGGGACATTTGGGTGAAAGACACATATTTGTTAATTTGACGTCTTGATTGGAGTAATGGTGTCTATATGGCACTTATTTGGATTCAAAAATTTATTTAATGCATTTGTGCAAATGTATAGGTAGTAGGTAATGGCCACCATGTGCTAACCTCTTTGGGGTGGAAATGTGGATGAACAATAGCATGTTAGTTCTTTGGGAAGCACATAGGTGTGTTTGAAAAATTATCCTAAGAAATGCAACTCAACTATTATTTGACAACATCAACTTTAGCCAACACAATTTTATTTTGGAATTGAATCATTTTCAAAATGTTGCAAGATTCAAATCCTTTATAGTGGTAGGAGTGTAAACTGAAGAAGGTGAATGAGTATGATTGTTGTTAAAAAACATTTCATGGAGGAAATTTTCCTCCATGCATTAACATGTTATGTCCGAGTTGTGAGTAATAAATTGGTGATCAACTTGATTTGGACTTTTAGCCATAGGCAACTACAAACACTTTAGATTATAGCCTCAAAAGGCATAGAAAGCATTTTAGTTGAAGACCAATGAAACCTTTTGTGGGTTGCAGCACCATTGTTCGCAATGGCACCTAACAATTGTATGGCTGAATAATATTTCATGGAATAAAAGGCTTGTGAAACATGTCAAGGATGGGCATTATCAATAGATTGGAATTTTTTCAATTGATGTGTATGAGAAGGTACATTCTTTACAAATTTCGCTTTTGATTTGATGTTAATGCACATGGTAGCTTGTGAGTATTTGAAAACATCAAGTGTGTTCATAATTAAACATTCAAATGGGTTGCTAGTCTTTAGGGAATAGCCTCATTCCACATATGTTAAATGTGGGTAGATGTAAAGGGGATTGGGACTCTTTCAACAAATGCAACAAGAATGTGAGTGGCTAGACACTATCATTAATTTGGTGGGGTTGTAGAATGCATGTATTGGTGCATATGCATCTAAAGACTACACATATGTTTATGAAGAGATTATTCAAAGAAGTTGGGAATTAGATGTATTTGGTGGGAGTAGCTTAGTGAACATGCATTCAAAATGTGGAAGCTTGGAGGATGCCTAGAGGGTGGTGCTCTTTCATGATGTTTTTCTATGGGACAACCATTCTTGCAACATTTACGGTGCATGAGCTTTGGTAAGGAAGCTTTTGAAAGTTTGCATGCATGAAGAAGGTGTAAATCTAAATAATGTTAGTGACGATGTGAAGATGGAAAAACATGTTGGATAGAGAGTTTTCACTTGATGATGTTGTGGATGCTATGTTATAATAAAAATCTACATTATCGATGGTAACTTGGATTTCAAGGACAATGTTCAATAGTGGAGAAAAGGAAGATGTTCATCAATATGTTGCTATGGGCGATCCTAACCATGCTTAAATGAATGGAATTAGTTCAAAAACTTAGGAGATTGTTAAGGTAGATGGATTTGATGTTGGGTATGTGCCAAATATGAAACATGTATTTCATTGTGTTTTGATAGTAAGAAATTGGTTATTTTATCTTTTTGGTTGTCACAAATCCTTTGGGTATTCCACCTTCACAACAACACATCTTGGGTTTTACAACTAGGTTCTGTGATTATGTCTTAATTAGGAAGGACATATTTAACTAGTCATTCATGAATTGTTAAACCCATGTCATTTTACCCATTTAGTCACAAAGCTCAATCATCTTATCAATTAGGATTTTTAAAATTTTGGTTTAATATTGAAATTCCATGTAATCAATGATTTTGGTGTGACATGTAAAGTGCATGCCATCTCAACTTAGTTGTTTTATTTGAGTAAGTGTTACAAAATATGCCTTAATGGATGGATGATATGTGTCAAAAATCTATAAACACGTTATGAGTTGTTACACATGACCAAAAATCAACCTAATTTAACCCATGTAGTTGGTGTAGTCAAAATTCAACCCAACCTAGTTTGCTTAGCCAAAAATCAAACTAGTTTAACCTAACTAAATTAGCTACCTATGTTAGGCAACCTAGGCTACTAACATAGGCAAAGTGGCCTAAATTAAAAATAAACATTGGACTACTAGCCCAAGAAGCCTAGATTAGGCTACCTAATATAAGCTAAGTGGCTTAGGTATTATAGATTGTAAGAATGAAGACTTGAACCCCTCACCTTCACTTTGGGGTTCAAGTTTTCATCCATTGCACTACCACATTTTTTTATACTAATTCTATTTAACACAAAGTTTTAAAGTTCAAAAAATTTAACCTTGAATTAACCTTAACCACCCTAGGTTGATTTAGGTCAACCTACCCATTACCTACCAACCTAACTTAGACTTGGACCTCCTTAGGTTGACTTAAAGTGAATTATTTTTGTCAACCTATATTATTTATTAATCTAACTTAAATTAACCTAAGCATTTTTAGGCTTTAAAAAAACCTAGGATAATTATGTCATATTCAGTTGACTATAATCGCATCATAGTCACATCTAGTTGCCTAAGCTTGAAGTGCTTACAAATTTGATAAAATATCTTGTAATGAGGCTACTTAGGTTGACTTGGCAAAAAACCTAAAGCTAGGAACTTAAGCAAGCCTATTTAGGTTAACCTAATAATAGAGTAACTTATTCTAGGTATATTTAAACATATTAGATGTAGTAATTTTTTTATGTATAGTTAAATAACTTATAAAGTAGCCTATATTATGAAATAGGTCTTTACTAAGTAGTTTACATACATAGGATAACTTAATGGGTATGTTAACATAATTTAGAGTGTTAAGTAATTAAAAAGTCAAAGAGTTATGTGTCACCTTTTTCAAAATGATTATCAATATTGTAGTCATAATTATAATTAACAATATATTATTTAATACAAATACACATGCATGTGAATTCATAATTTCAAATACTTCATGGCACATAGAAAATTATGGCATGCCATGACAAATATTAGTGCCATAAATTCAAGATAGACAAAAACTTATGGTGTCATAAAAAATTATGGATTACCATGAAAATTTGTGACACCTTGTTGCCAAATGGCATGGCATGTCATTAACATATGAAAGACTAAGTCATTATTAATTTCAAAGGACAAAAATATTTTCAACTAATTAATTATGAAATTAATTCATCAAATCAATGACATGAATCATGATGCAAAGTTAGTGTCACAAGTCATGAGATGTTGTGACTATTATTCAACCTCATTGCCATGTGGCATTCCACATCAACATCACATGAACATAAGTTGTTATTATTCACCAAAAGTTGCAGGAATCAAAGGGATTTTGTTATTACTTAGTTTTGGATGATTGAAAATACATTAACATACATTTTTAAAAATTTGATATTTGTGTAAAAACCATGATGCCACATGGCACCACAATGTCTTTTACAAATATGTAGTCATTAACATGAACTTGTAGTTACAATTGTAGTAAAAAAAAACAATAATTGTTTTATTAACCGGTTGTAAAACCCAAGATGTGTTGTCACTACTAGAAATCTTGTCATTTACAACCAGTCACTATGCAACTGGCATGCAACTAATTGTCGTTTGCAACTATTTTGGTCATATTTGCAACTACAAATTTGGTATTGTATAATTTTTAG
>Ga0209208_10006333_pt1 | contig 16317 bp, 9 predicted proteins | sample S1TSphfallax_3_FD_187694 | JGI IMG/M metagenome (GOLD analysis project Ga0209208, IMG submission 187694) | Host-associated microbial communities from peat moss isolated from Minnesota, USA - S1T2_Fd - Sphagnum fallax MG (SPAdes) (version 2) | ecosystem: Host-associated > Plants > Peat moss >...
TCTGAATTGAAATATTAATTTCAATAATCCAAAATAATAATTTGGAATTCAATTTTCAATTTTCAAGTCAAATAATTTCTTAAAATTTAAATTTAGAACTACAGAATTCAAATATCAAATTTCAAGTTCAAATAAAAGTATTTAAAATCAAAATGTCAATTTTTGGACTCAATATTATTTTTTGAATTGAAATACTGATTTTTAGATTCGAAAATAATAATGTAGAAATCAAATATTAATTTTTAGATCAAATAATTTTTTTGAATTTAAATAAAAATTTCCAGAATTGAACTATCAATTTTCAGAGTCAAATAAAAATATTCAAAATTGAAATGTCAATTTTTAGACTCAATTAATAATTTTCAGACTATAAGTATTAATTCTGATAATCCAAAATAATAATTTGGAATTAAAATTTCAGGTTCAAATCAAATGATTATTTTAAAATTTATATGAAAAAAATTCAGAGTTGAAATATAAATTTTATATTTATATTAAAATATTCAAAATTAAAATGTCAATTTTTACAATCAATTATAATTTTATGTATTGAAATACTAATTTTTGGATGCGAAAATATTAATGTAGAATTCAAATATCAAATTTTAGATCAAATAAACCTTTTTAAATTTAAATTGAAAATATCATGTTCAAATCCAAAATCTAAAATTCAAATAATGTTTTGAACAATTGAAATAACAATTTTCAGATTTGAATAAAAAATTCAAAGGTCAAATATTAATTTTGAGATTCATTATATGAATAGTATACATACGTATGCATATTATATATGATTTTAGTACATACATTAAAATACACCCCTATGTCATTGTAGAATACCTTTAGGATGTAACTAATTTGGTGACTATTGCGACTAATGGGACATATCAACCTATTAATGGATGAAAATAAATGTAAAATCAATCCAACCAATAGGATGAAATTTCTAATAATTGCATCATAGTTGTGAGAATGACCAAAATAGTTGAAATTTGATCTTGTAGTTGCAATATCCCCAAATCTAGTCGTAAATGACTACAAGTTGCATGTAGTCGTAAATGGACTAGTTACATTTTGGCTGATTTCTCCTAGTGATTGCCATACTCCATCTCATCATCCAAATCATTACATTGTAAGAAATCAAGGGTTTTCAAAAGGTTCAACTAATTGACTAAAATGTCCACATTAACCAAAAGTATGTCCATTTTAACTAAAAATTTGGGGCACATTGAAATACACATAGTTCTTTTGGTTGATTCTTTTGAATAAAGTGACCATTTTGACCAAATGTTAAATTGTAATTTAATCAATAATTTATTTTTTTAAATGGTACATCAAGATGCCCATGGCTTAATCGAATCACCCAAACTAAGTGGCCATGTTTAGTTAAATTAGCCATATTAATTTGGTTAATAAGCTTACTTGTTATGCTTATTAAATTACATGTCTACTTACTTATTTAACATATACCTACTTATGTCCTATCTACTTACTTACCTAAATATGTTGTACCTACCTACCTATCTACCATCTACCTACCTACATCATGCAAATTATTTACCTACCTATCTATTTATCTACCTAAGTATTTATGAATATATACTTACCTAATTATAATTTATTTCCTACCTAAATATCTACATATCTATACTTACTTAATTACAATTTATTTACCTACCTATCATCTACCTACCTATGTCATACCTATTATTTACCTACCTATTTATTTATTTACTTAAGTATCTATGTATTTGAACTTACCTAATTATTATGTATTTACCTACCTACCTATTTCTTATTTACTTATTTATTTATATATCTACTTATTGATTGATCTATCTATCTACCTACCTACTTATTTATCTACCTACATACCTGCCTATTTACCTAATTAAGTACCCACTTACTTACTTATGAAAAAAATTGAAATCCAAATGTTGTTATACACATTGACAAAAAAATTCATTGAAGTTGAAAGAAACATGTTAAATGCATTTGGTCTTATATTGTTTTACAAAGTGATGTGATAGTTTGATGGCTAAAACATTGGTGTGGAACCAAGAAAACCAAGGTTTAATCCCCTTTACCAACATTTAATATGTGAAGTATGTATATACATATATATACCTTGTGGATGTGTATAGTACCTAGATGGATTGTGGATAGGTAGGTAAGAGGCCATGTGGGTAGGTAGGTATTTATTATTTATTAAATTTTTATTATTTAAAAATGGGGGGTTTCTTTTTTAGCTACTTAATTAGGGTTTTGTCTGATTTGACCAATCAAAAATACCATCCTATGGTCAGTAAAAAAAACCACCAATTAAATTGGACGTGTTCAAATCAACTTGTCCAATCTAACCAAGTGGTCAAATTGACCAAATATCAAAATGATTAATTTTTTGTCTAATTTTCCAATCAAACCATGATTTCTTGTAATGTTAAAAAAAATTCACACTTCAACTCAATTAATATCATTTCAACTTAATTAATTGCCAAAATTGAGCATGGTTTGCCTTTAGTCAAAGATGATAAAACATATCAATAAAAAGCAAATAAGTTCATATACACATAAAATTGATATCATAAAAAACTTAAAAAATGCAATTGCAATTTAATAAACACATAACTAATTGTTAGAAAATATTCATGCCATTAATAATCCATTATGCCCCATTGTGAGGTGGAATTGTGATGGAATTGGTCCATTTATAATCAAAACTTAATGGTTTTAATGAGCTCCATTAAACTTGGTCAAACTTAAATGAAATTGTGTAATGGACAAGGGGTGTGTTTTGTAGGAGAGCAAAAACTTGAATATTCAACTTTTTTAACTTTGTGATGAACCAAGGCTTCAAGTTTGGAAACATTTTAATCAATATCATAATGATGTCTAGATTCTTACATTTGAATGATGTGAAAAATTCAACATGTTAAACCAAAAAAAAAATCTTTATAAGTAGACTATCAATAGATTTCAATGTAGGAAATAAATCATTTGATTCAATTAAATGGAAATAGTCATCAAATTTATCAAGGTCTAAAGGAAGCGCTTGGAGCAATGTATCATAATACAATGGCATGTACATAGACACTTAGTTATGCCTATGCAAAGTAGTTGTTAGATTTAGAAATATTCACAACACACATGTAAACCATTGACTTAACAACACAATTGTAAATGCTTCATTTAAGCAAAACAATTATTAGATTTGTAAGTAATCACAAAGCACCTTGAATCCAATGACTTAAAGCTACACAATTATAAGTGTATTGCTTTTGTAGAACAATTGTTGGTTTTACCAATATTCATGACGAACCTAAACCATTCATTAAAATTGATTTTTTTTCAAACCAAATCATTAGCTTGGTCCATTCAAAGTTATAACAATTGGTAAGGTTGTTAAAACACTTGAAGAAATTACTCATTACACACTTGGAAGTAAAATTGTGCTTAACTTGGTCCATTCCAAGTAAATAATGGATTTATCAAGATTAAAAAAACATTTAAAGCAATGGCTCAAAAAACAACATCATCAGCACATAGTTTTTCAACTTGACTTCCTCTGAAAACAATCAATGGAATTACCACACCCCCATGAAACACCTAAAGCAATGACTTAAACACAATTGAAAAAACATAATTTATTAACTTGGTGGACTATTCAAAGTGGTCGTTGGATTCATCATGAGGTTTCACAAAACACTTAAAGCTTGGTGATTTGAAAACATAATATAATTTGTAAGTGCCAAAACACTTGGCTCAAAATCCTTTCAAAAGAGTTGTTGAATTTTTGCATGATCACAAATTAACACTTAAAAAATGACTCAAAAAAATACTTTGTGAAAACAAAGTCAGTTAGTCAAATAGTTTCCAAGCAAATGATGGATTTAACAAGATTTAAAGAACATTTAGTAGTGATGCAAAAACAACAGTATAAGCACATAGTCACTCAACTTGGTCATTTGAAAAGCAATAATTGGATTTATTGGAAATCTCATGAAGCACTTGTAAAATAATGAATTAAGAAAATTTGTAAGAATAAAATCTCTTGGCTTCTTGGATGACTCAAAGCGGTCACTATATTCATCAAAGCTTGCAACTTATAACTAAAGTAATGATTTGAAAATAATCTAAATATATTAGTGCAAAAACACTTAGTTCAAGGTCCTTTCAAAGGTGTTGAATTAGACTTATGCATATTCACAACTTACACATTTTGTAAAAACAAAATCATTTGGTTAGGTTTCCGAACAATAGTCATGGATTTATCAAGATTCAAAAAAATCATGGTCATTCAACTTAATAATTTGAAAATAATCACTAAAATTTTACTATATTCTTCATGGAGCACTTAATTTGGACTTAAATCACATTTTTTAAAAAAATCATTTTATTTGGTCCTACTCAAAATAATCATTACATTTAATCATGTTCATAAAACACCCAAAGTTTAATGACTTGAGAATGTATAATTTTGTAAGTGTAAAATCATTTAACTCAAGTTGGACCTTTTAAATGAATTTTGGATTTTTGCACTTTCCAATTTTTGCAAATTAAGGTTAATGCATGGTTTGGTGGACCAATTCGGGTCACGCAAACCAATTATATTTTATGGTTGCCATTGCAATGCCCCATGTCACTTTGTAGGTCTTAAAATTTATTAAAATGAACTTGGTTTTAAAATCTTAACTTGAATATTTACATGATGCATAGAATCATTTTTTTTTTAAATTCATAAAAGCCATGAAATTTTGAACTCAAAATTGATGGATTACACTTTTGACTTTTTACGTGGACTATGCTACGGTCCATTGATTGATGGGGTGTGTGTTAGGGATTTGGAATTAATAAGATATAATATCAAAGAAATGTAGGAATAAAATAAATAATGAGTTGAATTTTAAAATTATATTTATGGACTTTTGAATGGACTAATCAAAAACATTTTTTCATAAGTCCAAATCTTAATGGAGGATGAAATGTTTTTGCTTAGATGCTTAAAGAAATAAAAACTTTAAATGTGCCATTAATGACACGGAAAAAATATGGAGGACATCAATGTAAACTAGTGTAAACTAATTATAATTTCCAAAATTTTACCATTATTTTAAGGTCCTTTTAAAGTAGTTTTTGGATTTATGCATATTCACAAAACATTTAAAGCATTAACTAACAAACAAACTTGTAAAAACAAAAACACTAGGTCCCTTCAAAGTAGATGACATGGATTTATTAAGATTCAAATACAATTACAATAATGGTCTTCAACCCTTTTTAAGCACAAAATATTTATGTCAAGGTTTGCGAAACACAAACACCTTTCATTTGGACCTTATCATAACACAACCTATTTCCATATATCCTTACCAAACACTAACACCTTTCATTTGGACTTTGTCATAACATAACCTATTTCCATGTGACCTCACCAATTCAGTATAATAAACTATGTCATATGCAGTTATTGAATTTGTAACTAGATGCAATTTATTGTTACATGCAATTGGTCAAGGTAGTCTTTGTAATTAAACGTCAATTTTAAATGACATTAAAAAAAAATCATCCTTTCAAATGGATGATTTTTATCTGTGTGGTGTTGTTCAAATATATTATAGGATCTATCTATGAAGGACTTAGGTAGTTTGTTTTGTTTTGTAATTATGAGATCCAACGAACCAAGATGTGTCAGATTATGTTCATAGTGTCTGTAGAAAGCTTTCAATGAAAAAGGATGCATGGGCTTGGTTCCATGATGTTTGGACTTGCGGTGCAAAAGTTTTTGAATATTGAATGATTTGTTCATTGAAAATTAAATTAAATCATAGGTGAAATTTTTGGAAAAATTGGAATCTACCTTTGGTGTTGTGGAAAGATATTGATCGACAGGATTTATTGGAATTTATTTGGTAAGATTTGGATTTAGATCGTGAGAAATATTGATTTTTAAGTGATTTTTGCCACTGAAAATTCAAATAAATTTACAAAAACCAAGTTTTGGAAGGAAAAATTAGTTGAGGACGTGGTAACATTTGAATGTCTACCATTCAATTCAAGTAGAAGGAATTGTGATGTGCCTTTGGTGTTGTTGAAAAGATATTGATGATTCAAAATTAATGAAGTTTATGTTGTGAAATTTGGACTTAGGATGTGGGACAATGTTGAAAGGTTGAGTTCATGTTATTTTGTAATGGGTTCACACTTGCAAGTTTAATATTCGATTCAAGTAAATGTTTTCCTTTCATATTTGATTCTTAAGAAATGGGATATAAGTATACCTTGCAAAATAATGTCATATGTTGTGTCCATCCTACATTATAACAAGTTCACACTTGGGCCAACAACACATGCCACACCAATATATATCAATAATCACATGGGTGACCATGATGTGGCAACTAGTATGATGTGGACACCTTATGCCTTTTGTATAGGGGTAAAGTGAGGGCTAAGGAGTTGAAAAACAAACTTTAAATTCATATATTAATGTTCATTTGGTGGGGTGCCCAACAATGGTTTTTTTATTAAAGAATTTGAGTTTTTCTAGAAATGAAAAAAAAACTTGGGGGCAAAATTTTGCATAGTAATTCCAAATTATTTTGAAATTTTTCATTTTAAATGTAAATTTGAGAAACAATGTAAAAAGGTTTTTTAAATCAACTAATTCTTGCACCTGTAAAATGAAAAGAAATCCCCTAGTTTTCAACCTACATAAAGGATTTTAAAACATGAATGTGGCATAAATTCACCATACGTTGAAAAAAAATTCCAAGTTACCATATTTCTATGTTAAGTTCTAACAATTATTCAAGAACATGGAAGGATCCACTTGTTTACCATAACCCAATGCAAACATATACCTAGCATTGCAAGTGGTCCATACAAATAATAAAGGCATGAAAGTGTTAGATATATTTGTACATGGTTTGCAAACTTGGATATGCAAAACCTATGAACCAATACATCTATACATATTCTAGAAAAATGGCAACAAAAACACTCCCAAATTATCACCACACACATGTTGTCCATAGGAGTTGTGCCATGGTGAAAGGATGTCCAAATTTTGTTCACCTATTGTTTTAGCCAAGAAGTTGGCTCTAGTTTATTTCATGTAATTTATTGAATGCATGATCCATGTTGGCAAAATGCCATGATAGCTTCCATCCTTGCTTCTTATTAAAAGGTCAACAAATATGTCAATTCATGCCTTGCCATTTCAAATTATATTATGTGGTCTCCCTCCCCTTGAACAATTTATTTACTCCCAAAAATAAAGAAACTAACATGACTTCCTTATGGGACAACATTGGTTTGAACACAAATGTTCGTTACTTTAAACATGAAAGATTTAAACTTGAACTTTCTCTACCAAATCGCCTTTAAATCAACCCTAATGATGGTTATAACTCCAAAACAATGAATGTGAAGAATTATAACTTTAAGGCTTGAACTTATGCCAATAATTGTATTGTTAGATGGTGAAGTACCTTTTTTAATGTGATCATCCCACTTTACCTTTCTAGATTGCACTTGCTTTTCTTTTTTGTTACAATTGGATCCATTCACCTTTTTACCCTTGTTAAGTGTAATCAAAATTCAATTTGCCATTTTAGGTTTCCTACCTCTAATTACATTTGTGTAATTGTTTGTTAAAACATATTATCTACACCCCATCCCCCCTTACAAAGGGCTTTTTTGAAGAAATATTTTTAGCTCCCACCTTGTCTCCTTACCCCCTTTGTTGGCCTTGGCTTGGTAGGCAAGGATATTGTGTTGAAATCCACTATAAAGTATAGTAGTTTCAAGGTGCTTGCCCCCTACATGGTAGCATGTCATTTTTCTAATCTCGTCATTAAATCTTCTACAAATGTAAGGTGAGATGTTGCACTCACCATTTGAATGAAAATATTATGTTAGTCATTTTTAACATAGACATTCATCCATTGTGAATAAAATAAATGAATGAAGATTGTTGTTAATTGGTTAGGGTTTAGGTGTTCATGATAGATAGTATGCACCAACAACGGGGGAGTGTATGCTAACACATGCATTTGTTGTTTGTCTCCAAGTGAAACTTTGCTATTATGATGATCGACAAAAACAACAGAGCAAAACAACCTTTTGAACTTTCTTTCTTTTTGTAATGGAAGTTCCTTGATGACACTAATGTTCATTTTGCATTACATTATGAATACAATAAATGGTTATTTGCAAGGCCTATAAATGTGGGCAAAAAAGGAGGTGACATTTATCAAATGTGGGGTCAAATATGTTTCGACCATGGATTAGTGCGGGCTATGGTGTGAAGATGAGGTTGGGGCTTGTCACACACTATAGTTTGCAATAACATCGCAAAGGATGCTACTAGTATTTTTGAATCACTTCTTTTATTATTGTTCTAACAACATTCATTGTGTTGTTGCCGAAATCATATCATAGTTGGAAGGAAACAACCTTTTTTCTTCACTTGCAAAGAGGAACTCTAAAATATTAGTCTAAACGCATCAAATGCCTACAATTATCGGGAAGGAGTGTGAAGAAATGTCTACTAGACATTTGCATTCACATTGATGTCTTTTTGCGTTCATTTCTAGACAAAGATCCCTACAAGTTATTAATGTTGAAAGGTGTTTCCAATTTGACTATTGAGTATTGGCAAAGTAAAGTAGACAAAAAAAATAGTTTGCCCAAAGTCCAATTAAAAAATGGAACAATTTTTGATATGGACACAAGAAAATAGATTTAAAATATTTTGAAGTAGAAATATAAAACCATAGGGCCCTACAATTAGTTTATGGGAAGTTGGATACAAAGTTTGAACAACTTTGGTATCATAAAAGTAGGTTGCAAGTATGTTTGAAACTAACTAGGACAAAATGGTGTTCAAATTTACTTGATATTAAAAATATGATACATTATGATTATAACATTCATAATTTGATAATATATAAGTAATTTTTAGGGCTCCATTAAGTTGATTTTTTAAAAACCAATATTTCATCTACATATAGCCCATTTTGTAAAATTAGACATTTTGTGCAAGTATAAATTATTTTTAAAATTCTACTTAATTCTACTTTCAAGATGGGGTTTTTCAACATTTTAAACATAAAATGAAAGATTATCATCATGTTAATCATTGTACATTTTAAAAAAAAACTTTTAATACATTAAAATATTTTCATGGTTACATGTAATTTTTTTTTGACAAGGAGCATTGAGTCGTCTACTTCTATCTTGCTTGCACCTTGTTGCACATATTTTCATCCCTCAACAACTATTAGAATCTGATCTTCAATGATAAGTCTTCACTAGTGTAAATTCACCAAATGGAATTCAAGTTTGGCCATAGCAATTGAAAGGCTTATATATATTTTTTGTTTTTTTGTTTTCACTATGCTAAGAGGAGGTGGAAAGATGAAATCTTTGTTGTGAACCCATAAAAATATAGGCCAAATCATACACTACCACCAATTTGGCACATAATATTTTTAAACCTTTCGTTTTCAATTGTTTGCCTGCATGTGTGCGCATAACAAGACACTTTAATGCAAATGGAGTTCATTTTTTGTTTGACCTCTCCTTTAAGAATTTCACCTTGACACACCAACCTCCAATTCCTTATTTTATTTGTAAAAAAAATAATTAAACAACATAAAAGTGCATTCATGTTGTTATTACAAGTAGGCAAATATAATTATACTAATTATATTTTCTGTTAAATTCATTTTGAAGAATCCTCCCACCCCCTTAACCAAAGTACCCAAGACCTATGTAAGACGTTACACCTACAAATGCCACAAAAACACAATTTTTGGAACTTTTGAAAAAAACATTTAAGTAACCATGAAAAGGGTGAAAGCACACTGAAAGTGAACCACTTTTGTTAAAAAAAGGTGATGTATAACAAGTATTATAGTATGTAGTAAGCTAAAATCTTGATGGCATCCATTGGTTATTCTAAACACATGTAAAAAACTTTAAAATTTGCACAACAACATTTTTGAATTCAAAATTAATTTTGAATCAAAATTCATTTTGATCCAATGGTTACATAAAGAAGATTGGATAAAATCAATGTACATAAAATATATAACTTATAGTTTTTTAGTGGCCACAAGGCCTCGTGTTTATGATTCATGAAACATTACCAAACAAAAGAAAATTGAAAAAATAATGTAATGCTCGTCTATGAAATCTCCTCCTCTTGATCTGGTAGTGGTTTTTCCTTAAAACTAGGATATTATTATGCATTTATTACTAAACAAATGTAGAAAAACACATTTTTTGAATGGAATTTCATCCAATTTTTTTTCTTTCTAAATTGTCCTACATTTAATTGATGTATATCAATATCATACACCATTAAAAAATTCACCCAAGAATTTCATCCAAAACCCTAGTTTTGAAATATATATTCAAATTTCAAACTTTGTGATGAGTATTATTTTGTCACAAATATACTCCATATGTTCAAAATCTTCAATGTTTATTGAATTTTTCAAAATAATTGATAGATGAAGTTTAAAGCTAATCAAATATACTTAAAACAAGTGAAAATAATTTAAGATGTGATCTTCATACATTACCAAAAAAATTAATTGTAGAAAGATTATATGTTTGATTACAATTTTGGGGGGGTTTAGTGCGTTTTCACCCGAAAAGATTATAACTTTGTGTTATATTAATGTGGCTTTTCAAAAGGAAAATTATAATTAGGGTGTCAATTTTGTAGTGTAAGAACAAGGGGAAAAACATATTGTTGAGTTGAGTTTACCTTCAAGAAAAACTATTCCATGAATTTCAATAAATTATTGTTCCCAAAGAAAGACTAAACTTGCATATCTATTATTGGTTGTGTTGGTGATAATAATAATCCTCAAATTACAAAAAGAAGGGAAAAAAAATTCAAAATATCAATACAAACTTGTTTTGACCAAACATTACCGAGAAAAATAATCTATTGCAAGAATATGAATAAAAAAACACATTCACACCTCGGGTAAAGCTACCATACATGGCCAAGTTTTGTTAAGTTGCTTCTTCATGCAAAGCTCATGGAATCATATAAACTAGGAGCCCAAAAGCTTATCAATTCACCTTTCACTAATTTAGCACAATTGATTTAAATTAGGGTTCTTGCTTAAAAATGCATGTTTTTGATGGGAAACTTGAATTCAAGTTTTTAATGATACTTGAACCCAATTGACTTTGCAAGTGTTTAACCATATCATTGTGCACTATTTGTAACTTGAGAGCAAATTTCTCCACATTATTACCTACATGTTAACAACTTGTTCTTAAGTTTCAATGTGGTTGTCAATTGCAACTTTTGTTGAAATGAGTGGGAAATTGAAACTCTTGTACAAGATTGTTAATCAAGAGGATGTAGTTGGTAGGGAGGTTGCTTAGGTGCTCATGCATTGGTTGGTAGACATGTTGTTTCGTTGTTTCTACATTCCATGCCTTCCAAGGAGGGTGGGTGATTGATCACCATGTTTCACCAACTTTGCAACCTTGGCCTTTGTAATTACAAATTGTATAAGGTTGCTCATACATGTGATTTCCTAATGTGCTACATTCAAGAATGTTGTGAGCAAAGTTCACATTGTAATTGCAATCAAATACGCCAAAAAACACATAAGTGTAATGAAAATTACAATATTAACATTAGTGTGATGTATATGTTTTTATATGTTCATTCACATTTTACATTGAATCTTTTAGATGTAAGATGATTTATTAATGTTTGATTAATTTGCAATGATCCACTTTTTCAACTTTTAATTTTTCTAATGTTTCAAGGGAGCTTAAGTAGAGAGTAATGCACACTCAAGATTTTTTAAGAAACTCAAAAGATTAATGTACTTCAAATAGTATTCTATGAAATGATACAAATTTTTTAAGGGTGTTAACATTAGCTTGAAAGTAACACAAACAATATTATATCATCATATTTTGTGCATTCATTTGTGAAAAATAAATCTGAACATTTTTTAAAGTATGAAAATGAACTCAAATACAATGTACAATACATATGTATATATTAAGGCACTTGGAAGTTAATATTGCAAAATGACAAATTATGGTCCCCTACATGCATAAGTAAAAGATGTCATTCAATGATTTTTTTAGTTAGATTAACAAAATATTTAAAACATTTGGGAGTTCATGGTTTTTTTAACATGGCCTTAGAAAATATAGACAACATTCAAATACAAACAAAACTAATTATTTGTGTATATTGTAAGCTATTATGAAAATGGTTAGAAATGGTAAGAAATCATCTTTTTGCCCTCCAAAAAGGCTACTTTTACATTTCATAATCAAGTGCAAAAATAGTTAGGGCACGGCATGCCACTTTCTTTACTAGAAATGGAGAGTATACAAATAATTGCCATAACTTGTTTGATTTTGGTTGAACATAGACTTAGTATAAAACATATTACTCAAAATTAAATCATAATTTTGAATGGACACCATGAACAATGCTTTTCCTCTTTGTGAATTTTCACCACTTGACAACAAAGACAATCTAGTCGAATTCATACAAAGAATTTTTATGAAAAACAAAATGCTAAATTTGCCAGATTTCAAGGATTTTTAAATATTTAAATATTTTAAAATTGTCACATTAAGACAATAAATTCTAGCAAGTCACAAATTTTTTTCAGGTTTTCTTAAATTTTTCTACTTTCCTCTCTCACATGTAGCCAAAATTAGCTAATTCCTCTTGCGGACAATTGCCAATGTGGCTACATCACACAATTGGAAAATAAAATAAAATCCTTGTTGGCCAGAAACCTACCTGGCAATACATCATTATTCATAAACCCAAAAAAAAAATTTAATATTTAAATGCATCTCATAAAATCCAATGAAAAGTAAAAAAGAAATTGAATGACAAAGAGGATGAAAATTAAAATGTTAGACTAATGAAAATACATGATTCTATCCAATTCCCCTTTACTTTGGATGATGAACATAACAATAATATATTTAAACACTTTTATATCAGGCAACAAATTCAGGTTTGGCTTACTCATAATTTTGCCATTAAAATACCTAATTAGATACCACTGCTTTTTAATTTCCTTAAAATTCTGGGGTTTCAAAGCAAGTTATTTTTTTAAAAAATTAAAAAAAAAATTAAATTACTGGTGAACCTGAAAAGGTACTACACTAATAAGTCATCCTTCTATATTTTTGGCTACATACTTGAACTATGTTATAGATTTATGAAGATTTTTCTTAAATTTAGGTCAAATTATGGCTATTGAAAATCTAAGAAGGAACTTGATTTTAGCACTTTTGAATATTGGCTATGGATTTTTTTGCTATATATTGCCAGCAAAAAGAAAAAGAAAACGGGCTGTGCGAAACTGACCTTTGCCCAGAATGGGCAACAGCCGTTACTGGCCGACCCAAATCCAACGGCTCCGATGCCGCCTGCTCCGCCAACGGACTCTTGTCCGAACGTATAAATATCTTCCAAACGCTCGTGCGCTCGAATCCCGACCAACACAACCGGGCCCTTCCACGGGTCCAATCACTCCACATTACCCCGGGTGACCCATCGTCTCGCACCTCTCGCCTGCCCGCCTGCCCGCCAGCCCACCCGCCCGCTCGCTGCCCGCGACGAAGCCTGCAACTCTTCTGACTCCCGCACTCTCTCCCTCGTCTTCAAACTTCTCTTCTTGTTCTTGTTCTTCTTTTTGGATGGCGGTTTTGTTGTCTTGCAGAGTATTCTTTTTCCTTCTTGAAAATGGGTTTGTATTGGATTCTTTGAAAATCTATTGTTTCGGTTGATAGTAATCGAGGTTAGTCTTGCGGGTGGGCGGAAATGCTGCTCCTTTTGTTCCTTCTTTCAAGACTGAAGGTTTCTTCAGGCTCGAGCTTTTAAGTCTATCCCAACTTTTCTGGTTTTTCTAAGGTTTTGTCTCAGATGTTGTGTTCATAATTCTTGGCACAACAGCTCGGTCTCTTGCCAAGGCTTTTTGTTTGTGTCCAGAATGAGCTCCATTTCACATTGTGCATTGCAGCTTCCTTCGAGGTCCGTCTGCATACATAACATTCTTGTCATTGTCAGCCAGCTTAGTTTGTTGGGTATCCGTGGTGAACGACTTACATTTTCTTTTCTTTTCTCATGCTGAGTGCAACACTGTATGTATGTGCGTGGCTGCTTCTCCAGATGCGAAGTTTTCAGAACGGAAGTTGGATTTAGCCTCCGGTCTTTCCACCAGAGTGGTTGACGCAAGCTGCAAGCCGTCTCTCTGTGGGTTGCATTTCTGTGAGTGTTTTGTGGAGCCATGACAGGTGATTGTAGCAATGGGTTGGGCGGTAGACCACCCAGAGGAACAACAATACAACAACAAGAAGCTCTTGCATCAGCAGCGGTGCCTTGTCCAAGAAAACAGGTGCCACATGCAATAGATAGCCCAAGACCTTCACAGAAAGGTAAGCGTGTGATGTGGGAGAAGCAGCAGCCCGAGAATAATGATATAAGAGCAGAAGAAGAGGGTCCGGTTTGTGACGATCCTACAGGAAGAAAAGGTATGTTGCTGAAGCATGGAGGAGCAAGGAAAAATGTTCATGTTGCTGTTAAGGGAAAGCTGCAATGGCTGTTTGAGCAGGACAGATTGTATTGGGAAGTACCCACAAAGGATGACGTGAAAGGCTCATCGTCGTCTCCACATGCCACAGCATCTAGTGATGATGCCAGTCAACCAACAGAGTCAGAGCTGATCATGAATGCAAATTTGTTGAATCGAATCAGTCCTGATGGTGCACCATGGTGTCCTGTAGACCACCTCTCTGACTCTGTAAATGTTGGAGAAGATTACCAGGAGGATGGTGATCTGCAAGTTGGTTGCAGCAGCACTGATGATGATGATGACACCAATGATGGTAGCAGTGATGATGATGATTCCAGAAACTTTGACTTGGAGATGTCACACCTTGAAATGAATGCACCTGAGATTGAAGTCTTCATAACCACCCCACGAGCGCCAGGGGTGTCTGTCATGGCTGAGTCAAGTGATGGTGTTTCAGGGTTTGCCTCCATGGATGAGGAAAGATTGTCATGCTTTGAGACAAGGGGGGAAGCCATCAACAAAGAGCAGGAGTGGAAGAGGCAAGCAGCAATTCTGAAATCCAAATGTAAGGTACTCAAGATGGAGAAAGCTCTGGTGCAGCAGCGGTGGAAAGAAGGGTGTAAACAGATGATGCAAGCTGTTGAGATGGCACACAGTCTTCGTGCTGCTGTAGAATCCATACTCAAGCCACTACAGAACACAGTCACAGCCCCCTCTCAACCCTGCAGCAGCACACCATGCAGAACTGTGGACAAGGAAAATGAGTCTGCTGAAGGGCTGGTAGAGAGGCTTCAAAGGCTACAGGCGTGCTCAGATGACCGAAGCTGCCAACAACAGCTTGATTCTGAAACCCAGCTTCACCTCGAGCAGCAGTGGCAAGCAAAGGCTTCTTTGCCAGAGAAGGGTGACAAACTGCAATGTAAATCCCGACTCCAGAACAAGGAACCTTCAAATTTCCACAATACCAAAGAAAAATGCAAGAAACAGAGGTCTCAACATGCAAGAAGCCGAATAAAATCTGCCTCTATATCTTCTATGTCCTTGGTATGTGCCAAATTGCAAATTTCTTCCTTTTCATGAACCCTTTTTTCTCCATATTTGAATGCTAGTACTTGAGACTTTCCAAGTCAGTAATGGCCTGTATCATCCTCACTGTTGTCAGAAAACAATCAAGAAAGAGAACAAAGTGAAATCACTTGATGAAAATCGATTGAACTCCACGTCTGCCAAGGCACAAAAATCAAAGACAGCTGTTGACTGCCTGCTCAAGCAAACTGTACGTGTTTTTTTTTCACCACCTGTATTTGCTACAGTTTATTTCCAGCAGTGCTAGCCAACAGCACATCTGAGTCTTCCCATTGCTTCCGGAAAGGCAACAGAAACTCAGGATGCAGTTTGTGTATAGTGGTTTGCCCAAGTTTTTGGGAAGATTATTATATGCTTATCTACACCCATTGTTGGGAGCTGATGAACTCAGTGGGTAGTCATGGCAGCTCGTAACTGCTGTTCGTGATGAAGGTGATGGTCTGTCACTTTGTGAGCGACTCTCATGAGGTTATGACTGCACTCATTGTCGTGTTACCTTTAATTGTTGTTGTGGAGATTTCTCTGCAACTTCATCGATCTTTCCTCCTTTCTGTCTGTTCCTTAGGTTTTTCTTACAGGTATTCTTCCTTTCTTTCTGTTCCTTAGATAGGTGTTCCTTAGAGGTTAGTCTGGT
>Ga0209208_10006335_pt1 | contig 16316 bp, 6 predicted proteins | sample S1TSphfallax_3_FD_187694 | JGI IMG/M metagenome (GOLD analysis project Ga0209208, IMG submission 187694) | Host-associated microbial communities from peat moss isolated from Minnesota, USA - S1T2_Fd - Sphagnum fallax MG (SPAdes) (version 2) | ecosystem: Host-associated > Plants > Peat moss >...
AGAGCTTCTGCCAAGTTTGAAGCTTTCAAAGCTCTGAAACATTCTTTGATATTATTATTGTAGCTTGAAAAAGGTGAAGTACTAAGAAAGAAGGATAAAAAGTACGTAGAAATCCATTCATTCTCACTCTCAGTCTTCTTCTTCACCCCTGCATTTAAAATGACCTCAACAGAGTATATACAGCCAAGCTTTAAGTATATATCCTAGCCACCTCGTCTATATGGCTCTACTAAAGGTGCATTCACACCTAATGTTAAGTTAGTGTTAAGTGAAAATCTAAAGGTGGCATCTTAAGTGGCACCCAATGTTAAATGGGTGATTGTTAAATATTAATTGAATGTTTAACTTAACATAAAATCTTTGTGGTAAATAGGTTTAGGTCCTAAATGACGAGCTTGGTGTTAGGGGACTCAACACCAGAGTCCTTAACACTGAGTGTGTGAATGAATGCACCTTTAAAAGTTGCATGTTGAAGGCCACCCCACCCACCCAGAGAGCTTTTTTTCTTTTGTTTTCATTTTTGGTGACATAGTAAAGTGATCTTTCATCCCAAAAGAGATTTTAGCATTGATGGGGGGGGGACAAGTTTTGGGAAAACTTTCAAAACAATAAGAAAAAACTGGCATAAAAACTCCACCAGGATTTTTCTTTTCTTTTCTTTTTTTTTCGTCCATTTTGAGAAGTAGGTGAATAGGGCAATCATCACAAGAGGAAATGAACCAAATTTGACTAGAGGTCAGACAGGATGATTAATGGAATTTTTTTAGCATCCTGAAAAATCGCCAGAAAAAGAAACATCGATTCTAGAGATGTGTCCAAATCTGGCGAAATTCCTTCTGGGGCCTGATAATATTTGGCTAAATTTTGCAATAGAATACCTATATTCCTTTTTTTTGTTTTGGAGGTCGAAAATTTACGAACCAATTGGTCAGGGGGGCGGGTGGGGAGGAGGAGGAACGCACGGAAGAGGAGGCGAGGCGATTCGGTGTTACCGACGAGATGAGATGGTTTCTAATGTCCTCCGATCCATCATCCATGTCGTCCGTCTAACCAGGGATTGCTTGTCGGGACTTGTTTGCTGTTATGCGCGTTTTGCCAGATGCCTGCAATTGTTTGAATCCCCGAGAGCTGTTGTCGAGAACGACGACTTACGTATATACTACCTATACAATAGACTACACACACTGCAAGTCTGCAACAGTTCAAAAACCCAGAAACAAAACGGACCTCAGTACCCACGTCCCACAAAAAACGGATCCGCTATGGGTGAGGTACGTACGCTAGGACGACGTGCCTGAACGTGTCGCTTCAGGTCTGGGGACAAAGAGAGAGAAAGAGAGAGAGAGACGGCCAGTGGGAAGTAGGGGGAGCTTCCCTGGGACAAGGCTACTGTTGCTGTCAGAATTAATGTGAGGGGACATAAGGACAAGGATTGCAAGAACCAGCTTCAACGCACAAGAGCCGCGCCATGCAGCAGCAACGAGAGGAAGTAAGTTAACTTAGTGGGGAATGAGCTTGTACAACTAGTAGTAGTAGTAGTGCGACTGCGATTACATTAATCGTGGCGGAACGGAAGCCGTCCGATGAGGGATCGTGCTGATTTGGACGAGGAGGATGCAGCCAACGGGTCGCGTGGCTCCTCTTCCTCGGCGTCCAGAAGCTACTTGTTGTTGTTCGTTTTGTGTATAATTCCATTGCTGTCCATTCGATGGCGAGCGGCTGTCAAATCTTCGCCTCCGTCGACGACCAATGGTGGTAATCGTGTTAGTGATAGTCCTCCTGCTCCCGGTAGATGGCTGCCTTCGTTCGCTGCCATTGGCGGTGGCAAAGGTTGGAATCTGGGGTCGAAGACGAAACCGCCAGTATCACCAAGTATGCTTACCAAGGTTATTGCAGCGGTGCGAAGACCACCGACGCGTCCGCCTTTGCCATCGTCTATAATAACATCTTCGCCTCCCAGCGGTTTGTACTACAAGTTGCCTTTGCCCAGCAGTTGGTTCGTTCCGCCTTCTGTCAGAAAAGATCGGAAGGCGTCGCCGGCCATGGCGAGCATACGCAGCAGCGACAGCAATCCGCCGCCGCCTTCGTTGCCCCCTGCTTTCTTGCCGCCTTCATTTGTGCGACCTCCTCGAGCGATGCCGAAATTCGCGACCCGGAATTCGAGGGAGGATGTCGTCTCTTTGACGGGATTTTTAGGTACCGAGGGTACGAACGTGGACGTGGAGTTGGTGGTGCTCATGACGCACATCCAAGCGGCTTGTAAGCACATTGCGGCGATTCTGGCTTCTCCCGCTGAGCTTCAAGCTTCCTTATTAGATTCTAGTTTTGACTATTATGCTGACCGAGATGCTCCAAAACGGGTGGACATCATTGCGGTTAGTGCTCTGCTTTTCCCTAATCCTTTTCTTTATTCCCTCGTTCTCGATTGAAATATATTACAGACTCTGGCTTTCAGAACATTGTCCGTTCCTGTCTGCCGCTTGCAAACACGCTAAAGAAACAAGGCAGATTAGTCTGGTTCCAAGCATGAGTCATGAGCACCAGACATCCAGTATCGCCGCAATGTGCTTACAATTCACGAGCATTGCACTGATGTTTCTATCGTTATGAATGATGACCTTACACCTGATCACTCATAGGAATTTAGTCAATTTTGGATTGAACTGTTAATTCTGGAATTTTTCTAACCTGGTAGGTGGGATCAAGTTTCTACTGAATGTGGAGCAAAAACATTGCTAACATCTATTTTGTTGGATCATCTACTCAGGCACAACATTATTAATAGTTATTGTTGGATTATTTGATGATCCTCAAATTAAATTTTCTCTTTAATTTTCTAACTTCCAAATGGTCAGAAGTTAATTCAAAAATCCAGAATCAACTGAATACATCAAGGACTTTGAAGCTGGTATCCACCTACAACTAATTAGTTATGTGAAGCTGGAGTGTCATGTTGAAAACTTGTTTGTGACCATTGCAGCACATGCTTCACTATTACCTCTTTTGCAATTTGGTTGAAGCACTGGTGCATTATACTGACTTACAGCAGCAAATGCCTTCTTGCCTTAGGGTCAAATCTAGGAATACTAAAAAAATCTTGAACAGGAATCTCAATTTGACAAGCAATAGCAGACCAAGCTGTGAAATTGATCTGTGATACCTTCAAGATTGATCATGTCCTGTGTTCAAACTGGAAATACTGCACTTTCTCTCAGACCTGCTAAGAAAATAATGTATATTCTGGCTGGAACTTTGATGACACTCCATGATATCACAGTATGGTGGGGAGTATATAGGCTTCACTATGTCTGAGACCCAATACTTGTTTGTAGAGGGGGAAGTTGAATTGAATTGAAGCTTGCTCTCCCAAGCTAGTTCCAGCTTGAATGAGGGTATTAGTGACTTTTTTAAAAAATCAATGATGTTGCTTGTGTTGTAGGCAACATTAGGACCGAGTTTCCTGTTGCTTATGGGAATGCAACATAGACTCAGAATGCAGAATTTTGTATAATTGTTTGCCTGAAATTTTTACCAGATTATTGTATGCTTATCTACAGCCACCATTGGCAGCTGATGAAGTCAGCTGGAGTAATCACAGCTAGTCACTGCCATTCTTGATGAAGCTGATGACCTGATACATTGCATGTGACATTCAGAAGGCTTTGAATGTCATTCTTGTAATGTTTTTTTGGGTTTGATGGGAACTGTCATAATAGTTACCTTCATTTGTTATTATGAATTTTTCTTGGCAATCCCATAGACATGTACTGCATGGGGAATTGTAAGTCACTGACATGGCACACACAGTGCTGGCAGGCAGAATAATATCATGAATGCAGCTCTTCGAAGCTCTGGGAAAGTGGCAGCAATAGCTTCAGAAGAAGAGGATGAAGCCATTTGGCTTGGGGAAGGGCCCTTTGTTGTTGTTTTTGACCCTTTAGATGGTTCTCGCAACATCGATTCTTCGATTCCTACAGGCACCATCTTTGGAATCTATCGAAGGTTACCAGAAGCTGATCATCTACCTCTAACAGAGAAGGCAGCAATCAATGTGCTGCAACGAGGAGAGAGGATTGTGGCAGCTGGCTATGCACTTTACTCATCAGCAACTGTGATGTGCCTTTCAGTAGGTTCAGGATTGTATGGCTTCACTTTGGATCACTCAATTGGAGAATTTGTGTACAGTCACCACGACATTCGCATTCCTGAAAGAGGTTACTTTTTGTCTTCACTCTTTGTGCATTCTTTGGAGCTCTATAGCTTTAATCTGGACAAATTAATATGTGGATTGGGGCCAGCATGACTTCTAAGGTAGAGATTGAAGGAACAAGATTTTTTTTGAATCGCTAAAGGGCAATTTTCTGGAGTGTAAACCGATGGACTATTTTCTGTATGCAGGGCAGATTTACTCACTTAATGATGCAAGATATTTTGACTGGCCATCAGGGTTACAGCGATATATTGACAACATCAGGCAAGGGAAAGGCCAAACTAGGAAAAAATACTCAGCCCGTTACATATGCTCCCTGGTAGCTGATCTCCATCGCACAGTTCTTTATGGTGGCTTAGCTATGAACCCAAGGTCCCACCTTCGATTGGTGTATGAAGCAAATCCTTTGAGTTATTTGGTGGAACAAGGTGGCGGTAAGGCGACTGATGGGAAGAGGCGGATATTGGAGATAAACCCTATCATGTTACATCAGCGGCTTCCTCTTTTCTTGGGCAGCATGGCAGACATTGCTGAGCTGGTGAGTTATGGTGACATACAGCAGGTACATAACCCTGGTTATGAAGTCTGAGCTATGTTATGATGCTAATGAGCATGTGAGTATTCAGTATGACAACAACTTAACATGGACTTGGTCCACCAAATTACATTGCCTGCTTCATTGTTTGATCCAATGGCAAACAGCCATTAGTTGATTTCTTACATGTGGAGTTACCAAGAATTCAAATTGATTCCTCTGGAGAGATTGACACCATATGTCATGCAACAGCAGGTGAATTGGAAGCCACTGGTATTTATGTAGGGCACAGTTGTTACTAGCTCATGTTACCAAAATGACATGATTTGAGATTTTCTGTGAGCTTCTTCATTGAGAAGACACCTTTAACCAGAAAGTGTTTTTTGTGCAATAGGTTGCTGAGATATTTTTCTGGCGGCAGCAAGTTTTCTGTATAACACTTAACAATAGGTCATTTGCACAGACACAAGTGGATGTGTTTGTGCATTGGTCTGTATCTTGGCCCAATAGGCTATCCTTACAATCCTGTACAATTATTAGTGTACCATTTGGCAATGACTTCCTGTGCATTCTTTGTGCATGTACTGACTCCTGACTCACCATCTATCTCTTCTCAGTCCTTGCAGATATTTGTTTTAAAATTTGCTGTGGAGTGAAGCAAGCCTTACTTCACTTCAAGTCATCATCACCCACAGTGCTTGTGACAATTTTTCTACAATTTTTCTTTTGAGATTGACCATTCTCATAGATGTGATATTCAACTGGGTTCTGGCCTTAATGTAGTTTCTGGAGAATGTTTGTTGTCTGGGTGACCAGAACAAACTGTGTTCCCTGCTGTGAAGTATATGCCTTATTGGCACCTAGAATAGCAAAATTAGTCATAACATATTATGGCTAAGTGGTCATCAGTTTTGCCAGTTTGAGCCCTCCATTGTAGAGACATAAAGTGATAGTCTTGAATCCAACCAGTTTAGTGTCAGTTGTCCAACATTCCCTCTTAGGGTGGCAACATGCAAGGGACCCCCCTTCCATTTGTACTGTCTAAAACTCATTGCTTGTGATGATTATCAAGTAAATGCTTGCCAGGTTGCATGTGCAGGTTGCTTTTGATTTTGTGTAGTTTCAAATGCCATGTAGGATTCATGGATAGCACTAGGGTATGTCCAGATCATTAACAGCTATGACAAACACCATCCATCTTCCAAATGGACAAGTGAGGAGCTTTATGATAGCTCAAGGATCATCAGGTGGCAAATCTAACAAGCTTGTTGAAGTTCTTACCTCATGTTTGTGTTGAGCAATTTGTGGTCATACCATGATTATCAGGGAGATTGCAGAAGGAGGCTGCTTTTAACTGGGACATTAAGGAGAATATGATGGCCTGGTCTGCTACGATGTCAATTGTCATATTCACTGACTGCATCTTTTTGTTGCGTGCTTGTTTCCCAGTTTTCCACTGCAGGAATATTTTGTGACCTCATCAACTCCTCACCAGTTGATTCATTCACTGGCTGCATCTTTTTGTTGCAGTGCTTGTTTCCTGGTTTCTTTGGACAGCTTTGTCATCTACAAGCAATGAGGTGATCCCTTTACATTGTTGGTTATTAAAATTACTCAACTCCATCCCCCATCACAAGTGTGCACAAGTTTGTCAGTGCCTGAATGCAAGCTATCAGATGCTGTTACCCACACATTGTGGAAGATTCTGCTACACATCAGGATAAACCTGGCTTCAGCATTGCTTGAACATGTAACAATATAATCTGGTAGCTAAAAGCTAAAACAACCCTCTCATCATGTGCTCATATAACACACATGAAAGCAGGCATTAGTGCTTAGTACATCATAGATATTATCTTACAGCAGGGACCTGGTGTATTGATACATCTACATGACACTTTGCTAAGTGATTGCTGGTGGAGACACAGACTAGCATACTGGCAGCAGGATCCTTGAAAACCTTGATTTTCCAAAGTGCAATGAATAACAACCTCTGCTCTCGGAGATGACTGCTGAATGAGACCAGGCCTAGGATGTCTCAAATACCTTGAACTTCCAAGATGCAATTTCAATTCAGCTTCTGCTCCCAGAGACTGCTACTGAAATGAGACCAGGTCTCCAAATGCCAGACCAATTCCCATCCGTTCCAAACCACTGCCAGAGGTTGTGCCTCCCCCATGGCCACCCTCTTTGTAGCCCTGACTTCCAGATTGGGAGAACTCTCATTACAGAGACATAAATCCCATTTGACGGGTGTAGCTCTGTAGAAGCTGTTTTTGACCATATGACAGGGAGGACCTTGTGAGACACCTACTGGAACTTGATGGTTTCCATGTTCATGCTTCAGCATCACTAAAGTAGTGAAGAAAGGTATGTGGTGAGGCATTGGGGTTGGCCCCAAAAATTGGTCAACCATTTCCACATGGAAGGTTTGAGGGGGAGGTTGAAAATGTGTTTGGCCCCAGGGTAGCAAATATTCTGGCTATGGCAGAATCATTGTGGGAACCATTGCTGTGTAACAGAGATGGTGGCTGAGGTCTGAAAGATAGATTAGGGAACAGTGAATTTGACAGTCCATGACTTGCCTGCTGACACTGTTGAACAGCTGGAGGGTGTGTGTGTTGCTGAATCAGCAGGGTGGAGGTGGTGGTCTGTACATGTCCCCATATTGCAGCTGAGGACACCCCTCTGGTTGAAAATTCTCAAATCCTGTCACTCTGGCCAAAGTCTTGAACTGAGGACCATTTCCATGATCTACAAGCCTCATTATGCCATTCAAAGGGCCATTCATCACCTTGCCAGCAGGCTTGTTCAAATTCTGCCTCTTGGTGGTGTCAAGAAAGCTAATACCATTCATGGCTGCTTCACTTCTGGTAAGGAAAGAGAGCTTGTCACCCATGGGCGGCGATCTGCTCTTCCCACCTGAATTGGAAGCAAGTAACTCTTCTTTATTGCCTTCCCCATCTGCCACCCTCTTCGGATCCCACTTGTCAACTCTATTATTCTCACCATTTACTTCATTCAGGACTGATCCATCTGGACTAGAAATGATTCCACTCATGGAATCCATTGACATCTGTTCATTGTGTGCATTGCCATCACCCCACAATCCCTGACCTGATGCAGAAATGCGAGAGCACTCTTGTTTGGACAATATTAACTCTTCAAGTTGGGTTTGTGACAAAGATCCATCCTCAAGTTGTCCTTTAGTACTTGCTTCCACCTCCTTACTGTCTGGGTGCATGGAATTCACTGCAGGTGCTGGAACACCATACCAAGGTTGATGTTCTTGCTCATCTGCACCTGCTTTGAGATGATACTTGCCTCCAGGTTGTGAAAAGAAAGGTGTCATCCCCTCCACTGTCTGGTTTGCACCAGAGGACCTCTCTTCCAGACAACAGGCCACCAGATGAAAGCATTTCCAAACAGAGCTTCACGTGTAAGCTCTTCACTCATTTGGTGCTTTGGGTCTGGTCTGTTCCATGCCCATTCACTTGCTGTTTCTTTTCCTTCTACCTCAGGTTTCTGAACCTCCATTAGACAAAGTCTTTGATTTACAAGTCTGCTTCTGCCGGAGTGATAACAGGTGGTGAGACACACTTGTCACATCTACAGCTGAGCTCCCTATTGAAGGAGACACTTGCAAACCCAACAGTAGATCACTGCCTGCAGTTTCAGCCAACAGGCTTTGCTCAATGTCCTCACATGACATGAATACAGGTGGTAAGGGACATCGCCCCTCCTGTGCAACATCTTGATTAAAAGAAAATCCAGGGAGAACACTGATCTTACTTTTGTTGACAGTTTCCTTTACAGCTGCTGACATCACCTTCTCAATGTCCTCCAAGGGCATTAAGCTTGTTGCCTCATTACTGGCTTTCCCCCCTGCAAATCAATTTGACAGGGAAAATCACTGTCCATCTTAAAGCTTCCATCATAGAGGTGAAAGTGCTCACAGTTGATCGAATAAAATATGAATCTTTCTTGAATGGCCTACAATTATGTGACAAGTCCAATTAAATCAGGAAGTAAACTGCAAATTTGTGACAAACTGCCTGCAAAATAGGTTTACAATCTACAAAAAGGAAGATGACTGAAAACAGAAAAAAGTATGCAACAGACATGATGGAGTCCTTTGAGTTTATATGTAAGTCCATGGACACATCATATGATTACACAATTGCAAGCATGCAATGAAATTCACAGGTTTTCAAACATTTTCAGTTCCTATTGCAAGATTCCAAGTTGCAAGGTAGCCTGTATTGCAAGAAAGGTTGGCAGTTCTGGCAATTCTTGGTCTGGTCAGACATGAACATGCCATGCACTGCACTTCATTGGTTGTGGCACCATTTGATTAATAAACAGCACTGGATATCCGATTAACTTGTGGGACTGACAGTGTAGGGCAATATGAGGTTCTCTAGGTCAGGGAACTGCCTCTTGTGCAACTAAAAAGCTTTCAGCACATGAAATATTTACCATAGGACTATTATTTGTGAGGCCTTAGATTAGTGCACTACATTTCTTAACGGAGACCACAGATGTTCAGCACACCCACAGAAAAAGATACAGAGTAGAAAACCAAACCATATGGGGCTCCATCTCCATACCCTCAGAGTGAAACCATTGAGAAAACTTTGACCTTTTTGGGTCCATTGCTGACTAAGATGTTGGTCAGCACTCAAGACATAGCTAATGAATCAGTCAAACATATAGCAACCACATTCAAGTTGCAAAAATCTTATTAGTGTGACCTCATTTCATTTTAGCTTGTCCATGTAAATGTGACCATCTAAGCTGAAGGCATAGAGAGGTCTATAAAGAGTGTAGTGGTTGGAGCCTCTTGCACCTTGAACACATCCCACCATTAGTGATCTGTTTCATACCTAATCCAACTACAAACTTTGGAACCACAGGGTTGCATAGGGCTCAATCACTGCCTTGCAGTGAATGGGCTATTCAACAGAGCAGAACAATCAAATAAGCCACTTACAATATTGTGCAGGCTTTGGAACTTGGAACTGGATCTTCAACAACCATTGGAGAAAAAGTCATGAATATCAGATCAAGTGCAAAAGTTCAGAAGAAAATAGGCATCTTCAAGTGTGGTTTCACATTACTGATTGCAATATCTTTGCTCTAAATCTTTGTGTGGGTTGCTATCTCAGATTACCTTTGGGGAATGTGGACAGGTCATGAGGCCTACATGAATGCTTACAGCTGCAATAGGTCAGTTGTCATGGGTTCAAGACATTTTGGACTTACAGCTCATTGAAGTAGTGAGGTAATTAACAACAGAATCCATGAAACTCAATGACAAACCCTCAGGAGGGGAAGAAAATGCTCACTGATCACATTAAACAAATTGTCACAAATTGGATCATTGTTCTGCACTGAACTGATGGCAATAAACATATGATTAACAATGTACAGTTTGCAGCTTTCTTGGTACCAGTCACCATTCTGGCAGAAGGAAACACAAGACGTTTGTTTCTCACTTTGAAGATGAAGACTTGTGCGCTCCTTTGAATAAAGTCTCCCATTTTGCCTTGTCTTTACCTGGACCAACCCCCTGTCAAAAAAGAAACACACATGAGGATGTTAGATTTATCTCAGCAAGCTGCAGATGTCCTAGACACAAAAGAAAACCTAAGAATATCTACTCTCAACCATGAAAAATAACAAGTTTCTTCTCAGAGGTTCCAGAGACTTACCCTGATCATCTAACCATTTTCTGCAAAATGTTCATTGTCTCATATGATGACAATATCAAACCTCAGGAAAGGTACACAAATCGAGATCTTACCTCAATGGAGTTGATTTCATAAGTTTGGCCAATAGTGCAAGGCAGATCTAGAGCTTGAACACAAGCCTCTGCCACAACTATTCGGCTAGTTTCCCCGATCAGCGTGTCCCCTGATACATAGTAAAACTCATTATTACAAACAAACCAATCATGGGATGGACCATGTTTAAATCACTGGTCACTCAACTCCACCCAAAACCATCAACAGCAGCCAAAAATCTGAAAACTGCTTGAGAAATGTGCAGGGTTTTCCATCCCAATATAGTGACAAACATTGACCCTGTAACCTGATCTTGAAGCAATGTGTAGCAACTTCACACACCTCGCAACCTGGAGTGTATCAGTAAAAATGCATGAAGCATAAAAAGTTTACCTTGGTCAATTATGACATCACGACGAGTTCCAGAAGTTGCTTGGAGAAGTGTATTAAGATCATATGATGTATATGGCCCATCTGTCAGGCGCCCTGGTCTACATGGGAGTCATTCCACCACAATAACCTATATGACAGATCATCAAAAGATACAAGCAAAGGCCCAACTCTCATGGTAGGCAGAATCTATCACCATGCCCATAACAGAATGTAAAAGTCACTTCTATGTTGTTAGTTTTGCAATAATAGATCATTTGGTCATTAATTCAAGATGGACAGATTAGAGACACCATGGAAACTCAGTTCTGTTACCTCGGAAGTGCAAAGTGAGTTACTGACTTATGACAGGGTAATTTTAGTTCTATAAGGTGGTCTACAGTTCTGCCAAATTCTTTGGCCTTCTTTGTTACTACAAATCAAACATAAGGTGAGTGCCACAAGAGAACAAAAGTCAAACCAAGGGCAAATCTAAGTTGATAGCACATGCAAAGTTCAAATCCTCTGGGAAACCTTTCACCTCTAGATAACCCTGGATCTCACAAGAGTAGCACTTTCATACCTGATAATTGTGTAAGGGATTCCTGAATTGCTGAGAAAATCTTCTGCCATTTTTTTGTACGTGAGCACCCCGAACAAGTTCAGAATACTGTTCAAAGCACCTCATTCCCATGTCCCAAAATCAGACAATCAAAAATTGCAAAATGACCATTTGATGCATCCAAACCAGAATAATGATGATGAATGTCAAACCTCCATAGCATAAGCAGTTTTGCCTCACACTTGGGTTTTCAGAATCAGTGCAAATGTACAGGCTGCCATCTTCAATTTTCACCAAATTAGGCAAATCATAAAGAGCAGGTCATACAAAAAGTTGAATTCATTCGATACTGTCAGTAATAATAGTCACTGTATGAAGTTGAACAAGTAGACATTACTGCCCTGTTGACATGAGACTATTATTGGTAAGCAGGATTTATTTTTCAGTAACTCAGAGTCTCAGAATTGACAAGAAACTAGCGGTGAAAATATGCTTGAAGTTGTTGAATTCGGAACTCTCAATTTTGGCTTGAACTGAAAACCAATCTGGGCAGAGCCAACTGGGACCAGCTGGAGACCTAGCTGTGCTCTCTAGGCTGCTTTTTAATCAAATTCATTTTGCATTCAAATTACGGAAGTTCCATGTTACTCAGTTCAATCATCTCTAATAATTTTGTTTGAACCTGTCATAAAGGGCAAAGCCATTTCACAATGAGCCACTTGTTTACAAGAGTTCAAGGCATGTAGTAGGCTCCTGTGCATATGACAATGCACATATAGCACCTTCTATTTTCAACAATGATTGACAGACTGGTATAACTTCATGTTCTTGATTAAACACAGAACAATGCACCACAGATTGACATTAACAATAGATTCAATGAGTCAAAATGATAAATGAGAGCTCACATATATGGCAGCTTTTTGGCCCTAGTTACTCCAATTGATGAAACAAGCACAAAATGTTGGATTGTTGACGGCAAAGTTGACACCAAATTACGTACTCCCTCCCAGTCTAGAAGCAAACAAAAGGTGATTCTTGAAATCATTTGCAACGAAAAAAAAACCACAAAAGATCCATTTTGTAAAAATCAGGAAAGTAATCTGATCACCTCACAGGGAAAAAAAAGATCTGACTTCTTTGTGACTGTATGCAAGTACGTAATCCAATCTTACAAGGCTAGGGTTCCAGTCTCGCAGATTATCAAGACCAAGCCCTCTATTGGAACTGTTTAATGACCAGTTTGCAGAAAGTGAGAACACTCCTGAAAGAGGTTGGAAACATAAGTAAATTCCAAGAGTCCATCTGAATTCTCTTGCTTTACATCTCGATCTCCTCAAGAGAAATGTTGAATCTCATGATATGCCTCTCTGCAGATTGCTTAGAGGACTGGAATCAATCATGTAGAAACTTCTGAGCACTACCAATTTCAGCACATGTTCATCTGCAACTTTTGCTTAGCAATTCACTGGAAGGATCAAGGAGAGATACCCAAGGAGAAGTTGAAAGAGAAAAGTTGATACCTGTCTTTTCCGGTCCATTATCCCCATCCCATCGTTTTGATGGAAATGCTGTGGTGCCAGTGCAGCAAATCACATGGGTCACACCCTGCAACTATCCATGAACCCTCCTATTGTCACATCTAGGGGCATGCCAAACCCTAAAGTTGAGGTACCCTAACATGATTTCTGACAGTTTGGATAATAATATGTCAAACCAATGACAATTTAGAAATTGCATTCAAATCTCAAGTCTTTTTCCTGATTGAAAAATGCAGGGGTCTATAGCAAATCTCAAAGATCACCCAAAGCTTCTTCATGGTAAAATTCCAATATCTACAGCACAGAAGCCTTGCAGAAAGGCATATGATACATAGTTTGGTTTGAGCAGCAGTTGGTGAAGGACTGCCTTCAAAGCTGTTTGTCACTTTGTGCCACATACATTTACATGAGCTAGGAGAGAAAGAGATGTTTTACCTCAAATAATGATGGTGCCAATACTTCCTGTTGTCGTGTGTCTGCAACGTGAGCCTGGGGACAGTAAAGATCAGACAAATGGCAGCACCACAAGGTCTGAGCCATGGTTGAGAAATCACAAAGAGCCAAATTGTCAGTCCACCCGACAAATGAGTTTATACCCATCAACTTGGAAGGAAGCCTTGGTCAAGATCTTCTTCTTGCTGTTTGGGTTGATCTCTCGGTCGCCAAACATCTCCTCAAAAACAACGAAAAGTAGGAATTCAGAAAACTTATGTAAACAGCTGTTGGTCCAAGGGGGAGACCTGAAACTGTTGAGGATCTTGGTCGCCAAAAAGCGCCTTTCCTTTCTCTGGGTTCCGAATAATAGCTCGCACTGAATGGCCTCTTTCCATCAATGATGCCACTACTAGCTGCCCTGGTGTCAATTTCACTCCCACCCCACACACACACACACACACACACACCAGCAACAAAAATGCGCAATTTTTTTGCAATGAGAATCATTCAATTCACATCTTCCCACATATTTCTGCTGTCGTCATCACTACATGAAAGACCTACGTTGGTATATGTACACAAAAAGACTCGAGTTCGTCCAAGAAAGAATACGCACCTACACCTCCAGTGGCACCCACAACAAGAACACTCTTGGACGACTTATTCTTCGCCCCGGCGGAAGATTCCTCCGCCACTTCCTTGGCAGAAGACTCAGACAGCTGCGAACACACGAGACTCTGCCTCCGTCTTCTATCTTCGCTCCTGCTCCCAAAATCCCCAATTCGCCGGCTCCCAGCGCTGGGTCCAGCGCCCACCGTCACCAGGTCGATAGAGGAGAAGAGACTCGACATCCGCCAACTTCTCATCAAGCTCAAATCCCTCGGAGCCACTGAAGTTGTGATAGAAGAGAAGCATTGTCGCCAATCGCTGGAAGCTCCAATATTTGGTGTTGTAGTAGACAAACAAGCCAGAGGCCAGGCACGCCTATGGCTGTGAATGTGGAGAAAGGCCACCCCTCCACAAACTTCCATCTTTCTGTCTCCCCCACCGTTAGCGCGCTCGTGTTATGCTCTTACTCCTGCTACCAATTGTCGCTCCTTTGAGCAAGCAGCAAGTGAATTACGACGCGCAGCGATTTCCGACCAGAAAGTGCGAGACGATATGCTTTTGAACCTACGCTATTCCCTTGGCACCCGTTCTTTAGAAGATAAGTTACGACTTCGGTTTGGAGGTGGGTTTTCTAGGGCCATAGTGAACCAGCACCCACCGGTGCACCATCAAGGATGGATGATATGTGATCAGGAAACAGTTTTCAGTCGGGTTCCATTTCCCTAGCTAACCATGGTGGTTAACTCAGCTGCTTTATTTACTACCTACCAACTAGGTAGGTAGTAAAAACAGCCCCTACCTACTATGTATAACTGGTAGTCCCCTACTTTGTTACCTACCTGTCTGTATATTAAACCTACTTCTTATAGAATGGGTTACCAAGATGAAACCGGGTAGTAACTCAGTTGAGTTTCATCCACAACTTAGTCATAACAGGCATCCAGTGGATGGTGCACTGGTAGGTGCTGGTTCACTGTGACCGGTTTTTTAGGGACTATGGAACGGGCTCGCCGGGACTTGCTAAGAGCCGGAATCAGCCGTAGCCGGCCCTTGGGAGTCGGCTGTATGTCCCAAGGGAATACAGCAAGGGCATAGTCCCTCCCTTGGAACATAGTGCCGAGGGTAACCGGCCCGCTCTCTAGCGTTAAAGGCAGGAAATCCGAAACAAATGGGTAGTGGCAGATTCTGCATAGGTGTTGGTGACTCTTGTTGTGGCAACAACACAAGGAAATTTTTTAAGTCTTGAAGCTGAGTAGGCTTTATGAGGGTGTCACGGTTTTGTAAGCTATGTTTATCCGCAGCCATTTTTGCTCAGTAAATTTGTATCCTTTTGTTGAGGGTGTGCAGCTTCAGAGCAGCAGAATATTGGCAATGCTCTCCTTGCCACAGAGGTGCCAACTGCCTCCTCTATCGCTATTCAATTCCGTTGATTTCATCTGAGAGAGATCATTGAGTATTCAAATCTGTTGATCATCATCGTTCATTGTGCACTGGTGGGTGCTGGTTCACTCTGGCCGGAATGGTGTCAGATTGTGGGACTCCAATTGGACATATAGATGTTTTGTATGAGATGGTACTCCATGCCTCCAGTTGTTTGAAGTGTTAATTCTCCAGTTGTGCAGCTGCATCATTCCGATATCTACACGTATTGCAAGTTTGGTGAACCAGGTTTTGCTGATCTGCAGGTTGGGAAAAGGCAAGATAAAGAAACCATAGATGTGACCACTAACAAAATCAACAACCTTCTTTTTGAGGTGTGATGATGATGATATGGTCCATTTGCATCAAGCTGCAGAGGACAACAGTGCAAAGATATCTTGGTGCTGTCAAACTCTGATACCGGCCAACTAAATAACCATCCAATGGAAGTCTGTTTATGTGTAGGGTAAAGCCTGAGGCCATGGGCTTTACCGAGCATATGCCGTAAAGACTGTGCTCAGATTTTTTTCATAAAATTTTCTTCCTACGATCGCCAGTGGGTATCCAGTGCATACCCATCAGGTATCACAGGAACAAAACCTACACAGGCATTTTGGAAAACCGAATGCTCATGCCTTCAGGTGTTCAGTTGTTACCCAATGGAAGAAACTATGTGAAGCAATAGCAAAAAAATTGCAGAATTTTTGAACAATTTGACCTTATCAGATGCTCCTTGTTTGGCTGGCTAATGCAGGTCTGGCAGTCAGTTTAACATGATGTCACAATGGGTGGCAGCATCCAACAAGCATCTTGAATAGGCTTTGTTGGAGGGCCTGAAATGCTTAATCTA
>Ga0209208_10006336_pt1 | contig 16315 bp, 14 predicted proteins | sample S1TSphfallax_3_FD_187694 | JGI IMG/M metagenome (GOLD analysis project Ga0209208, IMG submission 187694) | Host-associated microbial communities from peat moss isolated from Minnesota, USA - S1T2_Fd - Sphagnum fallax MG (SPAdes) (version 2) | ecosystem: Host-associated > Plants > Peat moss >...
TGTTTATTATTTTGTATAAACTTTTATCTGTTTAAAATTTCTGAATTAAAAAACCAACCGCTGAAGTTAAGATTTGAGATTTAATTAAAACACTAAAACAAGGGCAGTAGCCTGAGTTTTATGCAACCCAAAAAAAAGAAAGCAAAGGAATGTAAGTTGGCCTTGCTCTTCCCTTGTGTGTGTGTGTGTAAAAAACTTGACCTAATTTGGAATCCAACAACTGACAGGCACCGATTCGCAAGGTGTGAAGATTATGCTTTGTAAAGTGTGCATTGCAAACTACGAGGAAGATTGTGCTTTGTAAGAAACCTTCAAATTCAAAAAGCAAAATTGGGTCAGGGCTTTTCAAAGGATCTCAAGTGACAAAACCCCTGTTTCTGGACCAAAGGAACCACCATTGAAACCTAATTCAAGAATCTGTCTACCATTCTTGAAGTGGAATTAGAACCTGAACTGGGGTGTTTGAAAACTCCTGTTTTTAGAAAGGTTCAGGTTCTTTAGGTACACAAATTATAATTTTATTAAAAATAAATAAATTTGATCTTACATTTTAAACAAGTTATTACATTTAATTGATTGGATATAATTAATATTACATAATTTTTATTTTGGAAGTGTGTGTGCTAGTTGAACAAACTAATTTCATTTATGAAAAAATTGGGTTTAGTTGTGTTTAATGAAGATGGAACCATTAAATTGTTTCAATGTAGATAACATGGACATAAAAAAGCACATGTTAATTACTTTTTTATATATATATAATCATGTAGATGGGTAAAGAAAAAAGTGAAATAGTTAGGCTCGGAAGAGGTATATTTTGTTCACTTTGCTTGTTTCTCTTGTGACAATAAATTTATTTTTCTTGGTTTCATTAAGTTTGCCTTTGTCTTGCCTTTGCTTTTTGCTATGCTTGGCTATTACTCTAGTTGACTTTGCTTCATTTTGTTCAACTTCCATTCAATTTGTTCAACTTTCTTATATGAAGTCTTTCCTTGACTTTGTTTTTCCATTCTTTGGCTTGTGTTTGATTGGATTTGTTTCTTTCTATAAATTTTTTTTTGGAGTTCCATTTTATTTTTTTGTTTGTTTAACTTGGTTTGGCTTTACTTGTCATTGTTTTGCTTTTGCTTTCCTTTGCTTTTAGATTTATTCTAACTCGGCTTTAAGTGGGTTTTCCATTTATCTTTTTCCTTTCTTTTGCATGGTTTTTCTTTTTTCCTTTCTTTTGATTTCCTTTGCATGTTCACCAGTTGCATGTTGCTTGTCACTACTTGTTCCTTCATATTATTGCGATCATGCTTTGCCTTTTGTGCTTTCTACTAATATAATATTCCTATATCTTAGGACATCCAAGGATCTTATATATAGATTTGGCTACCAATAATATTTTTAATTTATATTAATCATATGTTAACTTTTGTTTACCTATTTTTCATTCGGGCTCGTGAATGGTGTTTTAATGTATATTTTAAATTTAATTCCAATTTATCATCACATGGATTAGCTTGCAATATCATTCGATTCAATGACATGGGTGAAACTATGATTGGGTGAACTCATTAAAAACCACCTCAAAAAATGATTCAAGAATTAAAATTGGTCAAATAATATTCTTGGGTTCTTTTTTATTTTATTTTTTCAATTATAGATTGTCTTTTTCTCATGTTCATCCATTTCATGTGAAAATATTTTTAGAGCTTAAAGTTTTTATTGAAATAAAAAAAGGTGGGAATAATTACAAATTGATATTCATAATTGACTTAACCTTTTAAGGAATCGTGTTCTCGAACTTTGGAAATTCATAATTAAATAAAAATAATTTTATTAATTAATAAATAATTAAATTAAATATCATCTAAAATAATTCTTAAAATCATATCCAGAAATAAATAAAATCAAACTTTGTTTCTGAAGTGTTTTTGATCAAAAAGTTAAAGAAAGACAACCAGAGTGACATTCCTGAAATTTTTGTAAATGCATTGAATAGGAACATCAAAATTCAAAATATTTTTTATATTATTAAAAATTCAAAGTCTATACAACCTAGTTAATATAGTCAGTTAAATAAATAAATAAATGTTTTTTATACTTTTATAAATTTCAATAAGTGTAAAAAAGTGTGTATAAAAATGAAGATGTGATGTTCTTAGTGATACCACCCAATCATACTTTCACCCATGTAAAGTTTTTCATAATAATAAAAAAAACTCATGTATAATCCAATATAATTCAAATTGGAATTCATTTTGAATGCAACCTCATCCCAATATATTTCAAATGTTAAATATTTAATTTATATAAGATAAATAATCATTGGGCATTGTCTTTGTTCATGAAACAAAAAAATTGACATTGAAACCAATGTAGTGTGGGGATTTCCTTTGAGGAGAATATGCAGTCTTAAATTTTATATATTAAAAAAAATGCTAACCCTTTTAGGTAGGATTACTTTTTTTTTTAATGGTGTTAAAACCTTTAAATATGGTTCCCTTTTACTTTTCACATACATGATGGTTATTGCATATAAGGGCTAAGCTGTTTTGAAAAGGATGTAGTTTCAAATGTGGTTATATTTTATTCAAGTTGAGTAGTCGAACTAGTTTTCCTATTCATTACACAAACTATCCCCAAAAATATAATAGGAACAACAAATTGAAATACATGTTTTGAAACAAATGACATTCAATTTGTCACATTATGTTATAGTTTCAAGGACATGAGGAAGGTGATGGTGGCCTGAAGCACATCCCCAAAAGACAATTGAAACAAAGAGCAAGACCAGTAATAGGAGGAGGAAAGAAAAGCTCTAGAGAAGAAAACTATGGGGGGTAGAAAAAAACTTAAACCCTAGAATACCCAAATTTGCTTAAACACTTCAACCCCAAGGCAGCCCTAGATTAGATCATTCCAATGGATCCCTAGGTTGGTCATTTTGGTTCCAACCACGTTTTTGCCTCCAAGTGATTTCTTGGTTAAGGTTCCTAAGGCAGTTCTGGGGTCTGACCTAGATTCCAAATCTCGATCTCAATACCCATAACCTGAACTTTCAGTTTTAACATTGTGATCTAGATACTCTCATAGTTGAAGCTTGAAGTGTATTATATCTCTTGGACTTTCCAAAAAAAATGACATTGAATTTGACAAGAAATGTTTCAAAACTCTCAACTTTGGGAAATCAATGTTCTAACATAAATGCAGACCACACCAAAGCCATGAATTCCAATGTATGCAAACAACATGCTTACATGGTAGTTTGATATATTGATGATAGCCTAATTGAGTTCAATGACTAGATTCATTTTCATGGAACTTTTGAGTTCAATTGCATGCCACAACTTGTACATAAACCCACCTACATTGGTATAATGATAAAAATCGTAATCTTTCTTGGGTTATTTAACCCTTCAACTAAATGAGGATCCTTCAACATTTCCCAGCTTAATTATAACCTATAAGGGGGCCTCAAGGTGAAGTGCTGGGTTCACATGGGCCACATCCCTAGAAATCACTTCTGCAATCATGCAACTGATGTTTAGGTAGACTATAGAATGTATCGGATTTGTTTTAAATTTTGGTTTATAGTTTTGTCATGGAATAAGGATTTCATATAGCCATGTTCAAAATATTGTTTTGTGAACCCTTTAATCTCATGACCAAAGGATATTCTAGTCACCAAATTTGAATTTGTTGGAAATTTTTAAAAAATAGGCAAATTCTATATGAAGTTCCAGTAGGTAGCTAGCCAGAAATATAGAGGGATGCTTAAAATTTCTTACTTTCATATTTTTGTGTTTATAGCCATATTTGGCTAAATTCTCTTATGTGATAAGCCCCTGCCCATTACCTTCAGTAAGGCACCTGGTGTGCCCACTAGCCCACTAGGGCAAGCGAGTTGACACACCCAACATACTGGGCAAGGCTGCGACCATTCCAGGACATTAAGAGGTCTGGGGTGGCAGATTCAACAATTGAAAAAAAAACAAATCATGTTCAAAAAAAGAATTTGGTCACTATTGAAGTGTATGATTATGAGAAGATTACATCATATAACATGATCAAGAAAACAAACATAATCTGGCACCCAAGACCTTAATATTATCATATTTGTATGTCATTGACATAATTTGAACAATAAAGTTATCTGTAGAGTCACCCTCTCCTTCACCCCCTATCCTCTCTTTCAGTGGTATCCACAAAGTAAGGAAATTTTATTAAATCTCAGGATGAAATGCTGATTTCAGGATTTAATGCACAAGGTTGAAGAATAATTATAGCAGTTGTACAAGTAGAAGCATTGGAAGCGCTCAGGAAAAAGAAAAGACCCCATGAAACTCAGTTCACCACCAAAATTGGTGAAAAAAAGTTCGGGTCCCAGTCATTACCTTCTGTAAAATTTTCATTTCCAGGTACACGTTTGATGCCCTATTATGCTGAAATTGGCCGTCCTCGCCCCTTAATTGCCCAGCAAAATTGGTGAAAAAAGGTTCAGGTCCAAGTCATTACCTTTTGTAAAATTTTCATTTCCAGTTACACATTTGATGCCCTCTTATGCTGAAATTGGCCATTCTCGCCCCTTAATTGCCCACCAAAATTGGTGAAAACACATTCGGGTCACAGTCATTACCTTTTGTAAAATTTTCATTTCATGTTCCTGGTTTGATGCCCTATTGTGCTGAAATTGGCCGTTCTAGCCCCTTAATTGCCTGACTTTACGGATAACTATAATGTCCAAAAAAGTTTACCCATCACCATCTGTATTTTGTCTATCATGGGTGAAATTCATTGATCACAATCCAATTTTGCATCTGGCCTGGTATTGAAAGATCAATATAGTACAACCAAATATCAAATGGTGACACATGGCTCATGATCCATCTAGGTCAGTAACTTCATATCCTCAGACTGGAACTCCCTATGCAGAGAACTCTGTGAGCATATAAACCCTTCAAAATAAGTCAACTCCAAATGCCCATAGCAAATGACATCAAGATGGTAAAATTTACCACTGAATCATATAAGGACCTTACTGTGAGAGGAGAAACAAGGTCCTAGCACATACTGGAAACATTACTCCTAAAGTTCCAAATTGTCAGTTCTACGGACACATTTTACAATGTCGTAAAATTGTGCCTGAAACCAGTTTTCGCCTTCTAGGGCTGCTGTACAGGAGAATAGACCGAGTACCTGTTGTGACCCGGAGAGAAGCTTGGACGGTCAGACACAGATGTATGATGCGTTTGCATCAATGGATACCCCATATGCACACCCAGCCCATTCCTGACATTGTTGCTCCCTGCTTGCATCCCTACATTTGTTACTGGCCAGTAGTGTGACAAAACCCCATCAGGAAAGCCATGCTGTGAATTGTGCAGTTTTACTAAGGGCTGGTGGGAAAAAGGTGTAGTCATTTGCCTGCTATCTGCAAGACTGTCACTGTTACAATTGCCTTCCATGCTGTGCAAGTATGAGCGATCCACATCTGCAGCCCTCTTGGTGCCATCCACCTCAAGGCTGCTAACAGCACCCATTCCATCTGCACGACGCTGGCCATAGTGGTTGAGTGTGTGCAGTCCCGTGTGTTGCCCGAGAATTGAAAGATGGTGGTTCAACCCTTGACTTGCCCCAGGGTGCTGCAGCATTGCACTAAAAGCCATGCCAAAGCCTTGATCATCCTCTAACAAGTCATTAATAATGTCAAGGTGAGGAAACTCTTCTGACATTACAGTCCCACTATTCATTGATTCCCTCAGTGTCACCAGATTGGGTGCATGCCTGACCCCACCCAAACCTGTATTTTCATGCAATAACCTGTCATGTGACTGCTGGTGGTGATGTTGAGAGACAATCATATGCTCAACTCGAGGATACATCAAATGTTGCCTTGCTTGCTCCAGGTCATCTTGCTCATGAGAAAATATCTGATGAACTGGTGGCTGCTGTTTTGACTTTAGGAGACTCTCCTGTATCTGTTTCTTTTGCAGCTGCTCTTGCTCTTGCTCTTGCTCTTGCTGCTGTTGGTGCTGAAGCATCTCAGGAGTGACAGTTCCAAATGTAATGCCCACTTGGGAGCACCTGCCTCCTGCACTCTCTTGCCCCCTACAGTCATCTTGTGAAGCCAAACTATGCCCTATATATTCAGTTCTTGAGGAGTATATAGGTGAACTTGTATTTGCTGCTGTAGTTGAGGGTGCCAAAGGGGGTGTCAATACCAGTGTAGAAATGCTGGAAGTGGCTACAGTGCTGACCTGATTTGGCACAGAGTGCCCATTTGAGCTGCTCATATATGAAGCTGATCTCTGCACCCCTGGTATGGGTGCTAGAATCCCTCCCATTACACTAGGTGCCAATGTGACAGGGTATGTAGTGACACCAAGAGAACCTTTCAGCTTGCCTGTTGGAGTATTTCTATACAAGGCATCAACAGGAGGGCTATCAGGGGTAACTGACTCATTGCTGTGAGATCCCCCATTGGCTTCAACCCCATTTCCTACATGCCCTGTGGCCTCAACGCAGTGAGAGACTGGAAAAGGAATAGCTGGTTTTTCTCCCAAGCCCAGCACACTAGTTGGTTGGGCAGGTCCTACTGCTGGGGAAGTGCTTGAAGTATCCTCAACCCCTGCTGGAATTAAAAGCACAGATGAGATGCCTGCTGGAAATGAAGGAATGCCCATGTGTGATGGAGAAGATGGTTCATTTTTATGACTTCTTCCTGGGGCATGCCTGTCTGCAATGACATCCAGCTTTGCTGTATTGACACCAAAACTGCTTCTAGTGTTGTCACCATTGCTGCCTACATGAGATGGAAACAATTCACCTACAGGTGATAGGTGGCCATTGGACGTCAAAGAGTGGCCATTCATGGTTGGCATTTCCTTACTAGATCTTGTCACCTTTTCACCATCAGGAGTCTCTGCACCATCTGAAAGAAGTGAAGAGGTTGAAACTTCACTTCTGCTCTCATCTGCATGAACAGAGCCTGTGCTACCAAGGAGACCAAGCCCTGATGCATCCGAAACTTTTTCCAGTGACCTGTGGTGTTGCAATGGTCCATCCAGTCCCATCTGGTGCTGAAACAGACTCAGCCGCTCTTGTAGAAGGACCACTTCCTCCTCCTGCACACCAACCGTGCATGCAACTTCATTCAATGGAACTCAAACACTAGACCTTGAGCCCATCAAATGTTACTAGCACAGCTGCAAGCCATGAATCCTGCCAAACAAAGTCTTGTCTCCCCCTTCAGATAACAAAATGACATATGGCGCATGGAATATACCTTTTCAAAGAGGCGTTGCTCAAGCCAGTGCACCCGCTCCTTAAGAGAAAGGATGACTGTTTGGGTATCAACCCCTGCAAGGCTACAGCTACTGCTAGCCTTAACAGGACCACTGAGATCCATTCCAGTCAATTGTGCAATACCTTCAGTCTCCATAAAGTTCCCAACAGTCTCATACACCTCATTATCTGCTCTGCTTCTTCCTCTACACCATTCAGCAATAAATCCACTGTAAGCATTTTGGGTTTGTAACAGAAACCAACAAAAGAAGTATCCCTAGAGCAGAACCAAGATGTGAGAAACATAACAGAAAGAAGAACAACATAAGTAGGACAATGAGAAGGATGAGCCTTCTCCAGAACCTACTGTTCAGCCAAAGTATCACATTTTGCAAATACCCTACAGCACAAGAAGAGGAAACAAACCTGCTAGAAGTATGATTTTGGTCTGTCATGCTGTGTTGTGAGTCAAATGAGTCATTCAAAGAGGGCCGCACCGATGGGAGGGAATCTGATGAGCAAGTGGAGGAACTATCATCTAAAGCTGAAGCTTGGTGCTTCAGTTCATCCTTCCCATTCTGTGCCAAACCCTCTTCCAAAACTGCTCCACTGAATCCTGCAACTTCCATTCCACTTTGACCATATGACCCAGCCCCTCTCTCCCAGCCAGTGTGGTCATTATCTCCATCCTCCATTGCCAGTCCCAATGTGCCCACCACATCAACTACTGTATCCAACCCACTTAAATCATGTTCTTCCTTTTCTGTGTCTGCAGGGTTAAGCAGCAGGATTTCAGATTCCTTCTGTAGCCTTTCCTTTGGTCTCAAAACAGCAGGTTGCTGTTGAAAACTTTCCTGTTCCAACTGAGAACATTTCTCCTCAGGCTCTTTATCCTTCTCCTTGCGATCCTTCCTCCTTTGTTTTGCCTGCAGACACACACTGCCATAATAAAAAAATAGACCAAAATGGTGAAGCTCAGGTGGTCACAACAGGCAACCAACATTTCATCTCAGAATATATTACAACTGGTCTTCATCTGGAAAACTTCCAAACTTCTCACTTCATCTCTCCATAGGAACTGAACCTGTTTCTTTCTGGAGCGCTTCTCTCTCTCAGCTGCCTCACGCTTCGCTCGAAGTTCAGTCTCAGCTTGCCCTGCAGCTTCTTCCTCTCGGATTAGCTCTTCCTGCCTTTTCAATGCAACTGCCTCCCGATATGCAACTTCCACACGGTTGCTGCACCATGCAACTCCACATAGTTGAGAGAGGTTGCAAAACATGATAAAAAATACAGGAGACCAAGAGTATGTAATTCTTGTCACAATGGAGGCTTAGGTATTGTCACATTGCCACCTACGTGTAAAGATGGGCAAGCACAAACATTTCCACGGTGCGCCTGCCAAGTTCTGTTAGCCGCTGCTCATCACGTTCCACAGAATCCTTCCCAATATCATCTGCAGCACTAATATCCTGAAGCCCACCAACTACTGTAAGCTCCCAATGCTACTGTAACTGTGTTTCTAACAAAGAGGACAATATAGATCTTGGTTGTATTTGAATGAATAAACTTTGGTTGTATTTGAATGAATAAACTAAGGAAACTAATGAATGAAAACACTTGTCTCTTAGCAGAGGGCATGTGATAAGGTAAAAAAACTAAAAGTTCAAAACATGCATGTTGGTATCAAGGTCATGGCAATCAAGCACTGAGAGAAGCATGGAAAAGAAGGATAACCTTTGTTCGACTTTGTGGACCCTTGTCATCCTTGTATGGGGGTAGTGTTTCAGATACAACACGCTCAAGCAACAACAACACATCCCCAGCAAGCACAAATGCATCCTTGTCCACCCAAACCACAAGACTGATGGTCTCCTCCATATCCACTCCATCTGCCTTTCCCTTCTTATTGTGGCTCCTATAGGCAAGGGCCTTGCACCCACTGTAGAGAGCATCCATAACCAAAGTTGAGGTCACTTCCTTCTCATTGAAAAATCGCTTCACAATTGCCTTCAATATCACATCAGTCTTCTCATGTGCTAACTGCCAGCGAGTGCCATCATCCACTGCCGACCAGAATGCTTGAAAACTGCAGGAAAGGCACGTGTTCCAGAAGTTGTCAATATCCAGGACATTTCACTCTCTCCTATTTATTTCTACACACATATACACAAGATATAAAGCAACTCCCTCTCCATAATTCAGTTTGTTTCTCTTGCCCTTCACTTTCTTCTCCAAAACAAACTGCAACTGATATGACATAACAGCAAGTTCACACATATATCTACAAGATTGCAGAAAAAAGTCCACAATAGCATTTTGAAGGTAACTGTTCTGTCAGTTCCAGCAAAATGAAAACTAACATGACAAGAATGAGTGCAATCATAACCTTATGAATGTCATTCACAAAGATCAGACCATCACCTTCATCACCAATAGCAGTGACTAGCTCCCATTACTCCCCACTGACTTCATCAGCTCTGACAGTGGGTGTAGATAGACATATATAATCTGCCGACATTTTTTGGCAAACAATTATACAAAAAAACTGCATCCTGAGTTTCTGTTGCATTTCTGGAGGCAAGCTATTGGTTACAGCAAGCAACTACATACACCTGCAGCCTCTCTCTTGCCAAACAATCATATAAAGATTCAGTTTTGTTCTACCTGGTCCACCTAGCTGTGTCTTCCACAAGCTTTCCCAACTTCTCTCGCTTCTCTTCCACAAATCGTCGGCAGATGCCTTCAACATTTGTCAAGTAGACACGTACAAGCTCCCTCCGATATTGGGAATCCAGGCAGCGAAATGGGCAGTGGGGATTCTCCCTGTGGGAAGAATAAAAGGACTGGTGAAAAAGCTAGTGGACATCACTCATACTCCTCCACTTGCCTGTTGCAATGGATGAATATTGAGAAAATTAGCAAAACTTCCTTCAATACCAGTTTATACTATGTAAGTCATGATAAAGGCACAGGCAGATACCTGATAACCTGCACTTGGGCTTTGATGACAAGCGTGTTGGCCACTGTAAAACCGTCCAATATTTTGGATAGCTCCATGAACTTCTTCCAGCCCCAATCATGCTCCTTTTTGCAAAACCTATGTAATGTGTCTGCAGCCCCAAAAAACTTGTAAGAAAGTTGACAGTCCACAAAAAGGATACTGCAGGCAGCATCAGGAGTGCACTGGGCTATGACTCTTAAGACAGACTAGGGAGATATTCCTGGGCAGTAATCTAAACTGTATAAGTATTGAAGGCACACAAGCAGCTGAGAGGTTCTAAGATGCATGCAACCATCACCAATCACTCGGGATTACAAAGATACCAACTGTCATTTCACCCACAACATCCAATCCTACAGATGCAATGGTGACAAGTGATTAATCTTGATTCTCTGTAGGCTAAGAACATTTATAAAGACTGCCTACAATCAAGTCACCAGGTAAAATAATTGACAGAACATCAGCTGCCCTACCCTATATAAACTTAGCTAGAGAGGCTTCATGCACACAAGCACCCAGTGCAGAAAACCCTAGGACAGGACCACAAAACCTCATGTCTTCAATAGCAACGAAAGCTCATGTGACCTTAAGATAAGACCTGAAATGACCTCAACTCCTGGAGAGGGGTCACAATTTTCACTTGATACACTGGCCAACGCAACCATTAAAAACTAGTCTGGTGCCATTCTCCACAACATCCACAACCATCCACAATCATCCACAGCCATTATCTTAGAGGGTTCAGTTATGGCAACATTACCGGAGTACTTTGACTTTTTTGGATCCTTATTGACAACAGCAATAGTGAACTGAGCAAAGTGGCTCCAACCTGCAGCACCATGAAAAATAAACAACATCCACCAACATCATCTGGCGGTTTCCCTGAAAAAGGGAAACTCAGGACAAAGTGTAAACAGAATTGACCAAAGAAAAAGAGATGAAAACAGTTGTTAATCTACAACATATAACCAAGAGAGTTGGTTTGATCTATTACCCGGTAAGAGCTTGTCATAGTCGGCAACACACAGAAACAGTGACAGATGGTTGCACACATCACACCCTTGAGGATAAACAAGGATGTACCTGGCAAAAAGGGAAAAAACAAGCAGGTACACTTAGACCTTTCTCAAACAACCTTACAAAAACAGTAACAATCTCTTCCCAGACACTTCTCTACTCCTCACAAGGCAAACATACCCACTGCTACATAGAACATGGAGACAAAGCAAAACACTTCAAGCATCTCCCATTAGTGATGAAGAAAGAACCATCCAAGGTAACAAAGCTGCAGAGATATTGAAATGAATCTCTGACAAGGGCTGCTTGAGATTCCTGTAGATCTCACTTGTGGCCAAAATCAGAAGTCTGTGAATGTTCCAGACCAATGCAGCTAAGATGTTGCTTGCTTTAAATTGAAACTATCAGGCAAGCGGCAGAAGATCTCAACATGCTCCAACAAACTTTCCCCAGGAAAAACATCTCACCATTTGTAGCCACCAACTTCAAAGACATTGCTGCGAAGCTCTCGTTTGCTAATTTCTGAAAAGTTCTCAATCTTCCATGTGAACTTCCCATAGAGATCAGTTGGCTTTGGACCTGCATAAATACCTTCTCCCACAATTAGCACTGCGCTTGTAAAATCATCAACAGCACCCTATAACTGTACCAGAATATCAGGCTCCAATCCAGAATGAAAGCTGTACATTCAGTACATGAGCTATAGAAGGTCCTCAATGACTAAAACTTGGTTCAAGATCAAATGCACCCAATCAAAGTGAAAGGCAAACCAAATAGAACCAATCAGCAAGATCGATCAATGATACATTCAAATTGAACATCTCTCACCATGCAACACCAGCAAAGAATCAAGAGCAATACCTCAAAGTCCTGGAGTTAGGCTAGTGGCAAACAGCCACATCACAAGGTTTTGAATTGATGGCTATGAAAAGCTAGGGGGAGGAGGTTCTGGATATTTTAACAAAGTGTTAGTTCAGGTGCCTGTGTCTGGGCCACGAGAGTGGAAGTGCAATGTGGTGCAACTGTGTCCACCCTAACATAAAAGGATAGGGTGTAAAGTCATGATCAGTGGCAGACTGCTACCTTCAGTTCTGATCCTGAGCTTAGTAGACATCAATGAGTTGCTCTACTGGTGTAAACCTATTGATTGATCATATGTTGTTGAGTAAACAGAAGGCACCAATTTCACAGGCAAATAACATAGTTGCTTTGGGAGGTTGGAACTACAACCTTGAACCTTGCCAACCAATTACACTACCCCAAAATCAACAATGCTCGACCACAAACCCTAATTCACAACATTAGCAATCCAGAACACTTTTGGAGAAACAGACTTGATCACAAGGACTAAGGAGGCCAAACAAAGGTTTACAGTAAACAACAAACAGAAAATATCAAGAACTACAGAAACAAGGTAGGAGCAGAGCCAAGGACGCGAAGCTGAACCACAGAAGGCCCTGGCATATAACATAGCAACAAATGAGATGTTCTTGTGCAGAAAGATGGTTTTTTTTTCAGGTGAAAGGCACAATAGATGCCAGGAACACCAAAATAATTGCCGTAATGCTGTGTGCACATTCTCACATGCATAAACCTTGGCAAACGGGGAACGCATTACCGACTAGGGCTATGAGAAAACCGAAACCTAAACTGAATCAGTAAAGCTCTACGTTCAGGCATCGCGACAATATGGCGGTGCACGGAAACAATAGTATTTCGAACAAGACACTGAAAAAATGTAGAAGATTGCAAGAAGAGCTACCTACCAGTCATGGAAGACGAATTGAAGTCATCCTCCTCATCTGTGTCCCAGTACGCAGGCGAAGTCGAAGGTGGCGACGCCTCGAGCTGCTCACGTGAGCGCCATTCCGAAATAGAATCTGATGAAGAATTCATTTTTGACGGCATGGGCCCCTCGGACATCACACTTCCCCCTATATCTCCCCTGGAATGACACGCCATCTCTACTACCAGAAAACTCCTCGTCCCTCTCTCTCTCTCTCTCTTCCTCACCCTGTTACAAAACAAAACTTGAGGGGAAGGCCTGCGAGAATCAACCTCTGGCTTCACATCACCATTTCCCTCACTCCACTGTCAAACCCTAGGCAGCAACCACCCCTACAAACTGGAGTTTCAAACCCTAGCCCTGTCTATATATAGATTATTGTTCGTCGTACTCTCTCCTTCCTCACTCGCTCCAGAAGACGCGAAGACGCAAAAGAGCAGCAAACTCAGTTTAGGGCGTCGGAGCTGTATGTGGTACGAATGGATTCGATGAGTGGAAAGCGCGAGAGGAGAGGTGGAGGGAGGGAGAGAGAGAGAGAGAAAAAGCGCGAGAGAGAAGAAGGGGGTGGAATGTTCGGAAAGGGCCGGGCCGGGAAACGGTTTGCGACCCGGTCAACGGAAACGGCCGTATTGCAAAGTGTAAAGGTAATTAGCAATTGACTTTTTTTCTTTTCTTTTAAAAAAAATTTAAAAAATTATTGGGGTTTTGAGTTGGCCAACAGAATGCCCCTTTTTTGGTTACCATAAGAATTTGGAGTTTTAGGTTTTGTTGGCCTAGCCTACCAAGGCAAGGATATTGTGCTTAGATTCATTAGAGTATAGTAGTTTGAGGGATTTTGGGCCCTAGGTAAATAATATTAGGTCTATTTTTATATGAGGATTATTGAAAGATGATATTTTGGCTTGTGTTGAAACTTGAGATTAGTTATAGAGTTATTATATCTTGAAGGATTTTGGTTTCTTTTAGAGGATTTTTTTGAAGATTATGTTTCTGCATGGTGAAATATTTGAATTTTTCATAATTCTTCTTTTGCCTTAAGAAGATACTTTTTAATGTAAATGGCAAGGCCAGAGTGTGACACTGCCCTTTTGTTTTATGTTTGGTATAGGAGAAGGGTCTACGTCTAGGGTTTTAGGTTTAGACCCTTCACTTACACCAACAAATGGCAGATTTTTTAAGCACTCTTTTGACGCTTTTTTTTTTCCCCCTTTATTGTACATTATGATTATTACAATGCTTTCATCATTTTTCCACTTTGTTTTTGCTCGATTTGACGAGCTTTACAGCGATTGTCATAAAAGAACCAGAAATCGTATTTTCTGATTGTGTTTATGGGTCTTTACATGCTTTGTGTCAATAGTTGTAGATCAAGTTAGTAGTTTGTTGTTGTCTTTGTGTTTTGTGTCTCAATGCATTTGATTTGATTTTTTGGGTGCCTTTCACTCCAATGCATTTGTTGTGTTTGGTTTATGTTTTGATTTTTCTTAAACTTTTGTGTTTTTTTTTTCCTTATTGTTCAGATTTCTTACAACTTTGTAAGTCAAAATTGGTAGTTTCTATTTGTGTGTTTATTTATTTTTGGTTTTGGCATTTGTCATTTGTGTGTTGTTCCATTGATGCAATTTCCTGTTATCAAGAGAGTTTTGAAACACAAAAGCAAAGATTGGTACATAGCTCATGAAACAAAAAGAAGCTCATGCAAGTGTTGTTGGGAAGTAAGAGAAAAAAGAGTATAAAAATAAAACATAGAGAGAGAATGAAAGAGTGATTGGTAGATTGTCTGACAAACCACTCATGCTACAAGTGGTAGTGAAGGGTTGGATTTTTGTTACCTTCATTGTTGTTGTTGAAGAGGGTGAGTTGTGTGGAAGGAAAAATCAAAATGAAGTTTTGAGTTCTTATGCCCTCTTACATAACTGAGGTCATGGTTTGATCGATTGATGAAACATCTCTTTAAAAATAAAGGTTCTTTCTTCATTTTTCACTTTTAGTGTTCTTATTTATTGTTTTTGTTTCACTAGAAAAATGTCTTGCAACTACTTTTCACAATCCCAGCAAGTGAATCTTAACCATTTTCTTGGTAAGATTGAAACCTATAAGCATCCACAAAATACATTTAAAAAAAATCTGTCAATTTTTTACATGTACAAAGTAAAGCACCAAGGTTGTGGCATTTTTGAAATTAAGGGGTTTAAGCTGAGGTGTATGCATTTTGGGAGCTAACGAGCCCTTGTATCATTGGTGCAAGTATATTAAACCTTAACCTACTCAAACTCACATTTTGACAACTTGTGGACCCCTGTTCACTTGCCCCAAGTATATTGAACCTCCTTTAATGTCACCCATCTAAGATGTTAAATATTGCCTAATGAATTTTATCCAGGTTTTTTTTTTTTGGTGCTTGGCATGGTTTTGCATAAAAATCACATAGTTTTACTAATTTTGTCAAGTAGAACAAAATTTAAATTTTTTTGGGGTTTTCATGTTTTATTGTTTCAAAACATCTCTTAATAGAGAATCAAAATGCTGGCCACCATCATACTTTACAACTTCAAGTAATTGTAATGTTGTTTTTAAAAAAACCAAAAACTATAAGGTCAAACCAACTAAACCTTACCACAAAATAATGAATAACTCTACATAATGTTGGAAGAACACCCAAACAATGTTCATTAAGGGTTATTTAACATCTTTTATACCTAATGCTATTCAAGTCAAAGTGAGAAGAAATTAAATATCTTTCAACAAAGCTTATTCAAGATTGTATTTTTGCAACCTTGTGTGGTTCTATGCAATTTTATGTGATTTTGTGTGCTTTATAAGGCAAGATTAAAAATATTATTATTATTATTAGTTTACATGTTTTTTTGCCTCACATCGATTTTGAACCCAACGCCTCTCAAAAAAGAATGAAGATAATTATAATTAGTTTATTCATGGGGATTGAAAAAAAAGCAATCTCTTACATTAAATAACCTTATAATTAATTGACATCCAAATAGAGCTTGTTAAAGGATATTTAGAGTCTTATACAGAAGTGGTCTTAATTTCAAAGTTTTTGTGGAAAGACAATTGAAAGAAAATCGTGGTTTGGGAGAAAAATGGAAATCAATGTCACTCACTTTTAAGCTTTACCCATGTAATTTATAAAACATGAGACTAAGGTTATCACAAACCTAAACATAAGAAGATCACAAGGCATGGAAGGTGAAGATTTTTACACCTATTCTTTGAGTGCA
>Ga0209208_10006337_pt1 | contig 16314 bp, 15 predicted proteins | sample S1TSphfallax_3_FD_187694 | JGI IMG/M metagenome (GOLD analysis project Ga0209208, IMG submission 187694) | Host-associated microbial communities from peat moss isolated from Minnesota, USA - S1T2_Fd - Sphagnum fallax MG (SPAdes) (version 2) | ecosystem: Host-associated > Plants > Peat moss >...
TACTCCCTTTTCTTGTGGTTGTATTGTAATTCCTTTCATTGTGATATTGTTTAATAAAGTTGAAGCTGAGTTCCCCATGTTGTTCCTCTTCATTCACATTATTGCATGTGTAGGTAGTAGTGTTGTGATCATCTTGCAATTCCTAGCATTGTTGCCACCTTCATTAGAACCCTATTTCAAGTGAGCCCAACTCATGATGGCAAGTGGGCAAAGGTATTTGGAGTTGAAGGTTTTAAGTTCATCGCCAATTGAAGAAAACAACTTCAATTTCCTAAATGAAAAAGTTATGCTTGTTTCTTTGCTATTAATTGATCCTACATTAAAAGACATCCATGTTTTTTCATCAAGACATGTTAACAGAAACATTGAAAACTTTGTCATTCAAAAATTGTGATTGGCAAAAACTTTATTGACTTTGCATAAAGAAGCCAAGTTTTGGGTTTAAGGTTTATAATGTGTAAAATCATATAAATGAGAGTGAATTTTTTATGTTTTACATTTACATTTATCTCATTTTACACAAGATAAAATAACCTTACATAATTTTACACTTACACTTTTGACATTATACACTTACATGGAGTAAATGAAATATATATATTCACACATGAAATATATATATTTTTGATATACACAAGTATATTTACCCAACTAATACACTATGCCAAAATCCTAGTTTTATGATTACATCCATAACTACATTTACAGGCATACGTGCCACTCTTGATTACATGACTATGTAGTCAATACAGACTCATTGTTTTTGCCATCTAGTCATGAACATAGATATAGTCATAAATGTTAGTCCATGTGATCTCAATGACTATGGTCAAATTTGACACATGACTAAACACATGAGTAAACATTTTACTATAGACATGACTACAACATGACTAACATATGGTCTTATAAACATGACACATGGTTTCTACTCAAACTAACCTAGCCTAGTCTAAGTAAGCAGGTAGGTTTAACTAACTAGGTATAAGTAAATAAGATCCTATTTATTTTGTTGGGGACAAGCCTAGTCTTTGATCGGTTCATCCCAAGTGACACTTGCACTTTGAATACTTTTAATGCATACTAAGTATATGTAATATATTCTTTCACATAATTAATTAATTTACAAAATTGAAGTTGTAGACAAAGAATATGGAATAAACTATAATATATATGTTCAAAAGAAACATTACAACATTATCCCACATCCTTTACCCATACAAGTAACCTATTTACCTCCTCATACCACTTAGCTTATTTATTTACTATCTATCATCTCTCTATCTACCAAAGGTTATGTAGGTAAGCAAGGTCAATAGGTAGCTTAAGCTAAACTTGGTAGGTTATAAGGTATGTTAGGTAGGTAGGTAACCATAGGTAGGTATGTAAGTAGCCTAGGTTACCTATCTAACCTAGCTAGGTAGCTCACTTAATCTAGTTACATAGGGTACCTACTTAACTTAGTGTAACCTAACCTACTTGCAAGGCTTAGGCCTATAATTAATTAGCCTATGCCTATTAACTAGATAGCCTTTTACCTTGTCTAACTAGCTTATATACATACTTACCTATTACATACTAACCTAACCTACCTACATACCCACCTACATACCTAAATTAAATTATAATGTAAATAATCAATAATACATATGTAGTCCTAGTCATTACTATAGTCATTGATTGTAGAATTTATAGTCATATAATATAAACATGACTAAAAATGGTCGACCCACAAAAGCATGTCCTCCATGACTACATAACTAAAAATAAAACTTAGTCACAAGATGTCCTAATAAAAAATGCTAGGTTTTGGCCTAGTGATATATCAAAAACAATATACATATGCACAACCCTTGTGTGATACCATGAGGAATGATTTGAGGAACACACTAAGAGCATCATTGGGAACTTTGGATTTTGGTAAAAAAAATTCACAACACCATCACCATCTGGGCAATCATGTTTTCATCTCTGATCTGGGCTAATTCCTGAGGTGACAGGAAAGAAAGGATTCTGAAAACTGCAGAGTTGGAAAGACATTCTTGCCAGTAAAACAGTGCACACAGCTTGAAGAAATGCATGCAGAAAGTTGTGGGGACATTCCTTATGTTTGTGTCTTTGTTTCTTGTCCAAAAGAAAAAGGGAAAACATTTGACCACTAGAATCCAAGTTTGGCAAGAACCCATTTCATTTGCTACTAAGTACAACGTTTAGTTATGTTTTTACATATGCTGTGAACAATGAAAAAACTGGTGAATTTTTTTCATTTTTGAAAAATGTTTCTAGAACTTTATAATCATTTACCTCAGTCCATGCTATCAATCCTCAAGACTTATGCATCTTTATACCAAGAGAAACACCAGCTCCGACACAGAGTCATTGATTAGAATGGTGGTTGTGATGGGCAAGGTCATGGACTAAAATGTAACGGAATCTTAATCTGTAAGGCAACCATCGAAGGCAATGTGCTGGGCTTTTGTGTCGATTCAGTTTCAGGAACTGCTGAATTTGTGCCTCAAGCTTTCCACATACATTTTGGCACACCCATTCCAACAAACTTGTTGACGAGGTTATCCCAACTGCCCCTGAATACCATTCCAAGACTTTGGGTAATAACACCTGTGTCATTCAAAAAACTTCCATGAACTTCTTCTAAGTCACAGATCTAACTTAATTTTCCAATAGGCATGAAGGAAAATCAGGGCAGGGCTTATACTAAGTTTATCAACCATATGAGGACTGATGCATTGTGCACAATTGTTGTGCAAGTACCTGATTTGAGATTGGAAGATGAACAAAAACTTGGAAGACACAAAAAGCTATATAAGAACAGTTCCCCCTTCTCCCACCCCCTGTTTACCTTGCTGCCGCCATGGATCCCAACACTGGCTTGCAAGAACTCACGCTTAGCAACCTCAAGTTCGAACCGCACATTCTTTGCTGTGTACACACGGACCTGAAATAACAATGTTTGCTCTTTGAGTTTAGTTGAAGAAAATGGCTTTGAGTCTCAGATTGTCCAAAAAAGTTCATAATTATGAGGTGCTGTCCCATTGAAGAAACTTCTGAAGTTTGAGAAAGACTTGTATTGACAATCATGTTGTGTTCCAAAATATCCTCTTATGACTATCATGAAAATGTACCATAAATATGCTCTGGTATGTATATGTACAACAGAGATTGGCTATGATGATTCAAGGGACATTACAGCAGGATCAGAGCGTCCACCACAGCAAAGTGCAAAGCAAACAGCAGGCTCAGGTATCTGTAAAGCATAAGCCTGTCGCTCATCACCCACTTTGAACATTGTACCTGGATTCAAAAATGCTTGCAGCCACTTCAAGAACCCACAACATGATTAAACAAACTCAGTCAAGACAATCAATAAAGTTGTCACAGATGGAGCTCTGTGAGCAAGCTTGGCTCCACACTCTGCTAAGCCACTAGGGGTAGTTATCCATGCTTCTTAGTTCACTCACTTTCTAACATCAGTTAGCCTTGCGGTTATGCAGGCAGCCAGATTACCGATGACACTAGCAGATCAGTTCAGTAGCTAGACTAAGCTGGCATAACATCAACAAGTGACAGAAGAATATGTACATTGTGCTCCATACATCATACATAACCAGAATATATCTGTGAACATGTTTCCATAGAATTGTAGGACTTTTTTTTCCAGTTGAAGCAAATAGTTGCAGAGCAATTTGGATTTGAGAAGAGGCTTTTTTTTACCTGACAACCAAGAATTGAATGCTCAATTGTTTGAGCATTGATAGAGTAAGGTCCCACTTTATACGCTGCCTACATTACATTCTTAAACAATCATTTCTCTTCAGTGAGATCATAAGATTCAATAGAATACCTCATGGAACAAAAATCAAAATCTGGTGAAGCAAATTCCCATCTACAAAGGTGGGCAAACAGGGATGTATCTTTTTTTTTGCTTATGGTGAACTTGTTGAAAGTGGGTACCTTTTGTAGCAAACTTAAGCGCTTCAATGGGTTCTGGGGAATGCCATAAGCCAAATATGCCTGTTTGCCAATATCATATGCAAAGCATTTAGATGGTGCTCAGGATCCCATAACTCCTCAGTAGACCATGAATTGACCCAAAAGGTTAGTGCTTCAGGCTGCTTGGATCTTTCAAGCCACATACAAAGAGCTCAAGAAGTCAATTGTAGGTTCAGAGAGGGTTGATTACATGCATCGTGAGGGCATTATAGATGTTGATCCAGAATGCAAGCTTCTGTTCATGTGTCATTTGCCTTGGGTCCACTTTCTCCAATTCCTCCACCATGAATCTAGTGCACACAACCAGGTTCACTGTCTCATTCACTACCAAAAGCTCTAGTCATTGGTGACAGCCAGTATAGTTCAGTGAAGCAAAACCAGCTATGAGTAGCAACACTGCAGATTATACGCAAGGATGAAGAAAAAAGCTTTTAGTTATGCTGCATGGGTTTCCTTATTTTTTCCCTTATGGTGATTCAAATCATTATTCTAAAGTCACTCTCAAGGACGGCTTAATACTGTCTGATGTGAGAGTTATTGGTGGTCACAGCCGACATATTGCTTTAGGGTCTCCAAATAAGTCCCCTTGCGTCCTGGTTCTAAACATCACTGACTAATAAGATTCGCATCCTTCTGTGGATTCGGTACTTCAATGTCTTCTTAAATGCTGTGGCAAGCCTGGCTTGCATCACATGGTTAGTAATTGTGGAGTCCTGCTGAACTGTCCTATTCATTGACTTGATGAATCTAATGGGCCCAAACATCACCTGAGATTGTGGAGATTCCTTGCAGCAGATGTGACACGGTCCTTGTCTACACAAATCCAGAGCACTTCCACCATTGAACAATATGGGCCAACATCCTCTCCTCCCACATCCTTTACAGAATATGGGTCAGGAATTATGCATCTTTCCATCTCACAAGATGTGTTATCAGTCTGCCACCCAGGGCTCCAACTATCATTCAAATTGGAGAACTCATGTGAAGATTCATGTGTTGTTGTGGAAGAAAACGATGATGAGGATGACAAAGGGGAAAACTTGGGTAGAGGTGGATTGGCAAGCTCGCAGTAAATTGCTGCCATGCACCAAACAAGCTCCTCAGCAAGCTGGTTGGGTGTTTTTGATGAAGGCTCTCCAACATCCTCAGAAGTTTTCTTTGGTGTCTGAAGCTTGGCATCAACTTTCACAGGGTGTGAGCTGCTTGATGGTTTTGGGTTCTTGACTCGAATGACTGGGCTTGTTTGACTTTGCAATACTTGCTGCAAACAAAGTTCCATGAATCAATCAATCAACCATGGAGCAGGTCAAAACTGACTGGAGAGATTTAACAGAAAGAGAAATAGAATTGGCACAATGATAACAACCATGAAAGTTGGTAATCCTCATCCCTCCATTTCTATCAGATATGGTTTGATAGAATGGAAGAGATTATTTTGACACCTGCAGTTGGGAGCATCCAACATGCATCTCCAAGGATTAGTCAGGAAAAATGGAGCGTTCTAGGATCAAAGATTGGAAGAATGATCAGAGCTTACAGGTGATGCACTGGAGCCTTGAGGTTCTCGCCCAGCTTCACGTTTTACACAGATAGCAGAGTGTGGTCTTTTGAATCCTTGCATAGCAACAGATCCATGGTGTCCATGCCTTGGTAAGGAAGGAGGGAGCTGTGTTTGTCTAAGCTGTTCAGCTCTTAACCTTGATACATGGTTTGATGATTGTGGATTCACAATGCCAGGCTCTTGAGCTTCTGAACTGCAGAGATCAGTTCCATATTGGCGGGTGAACAATCTTTGGTCAAAAAGTTTACGGTAAAGTGAGAGCACATGCTGCTCCAGATGTGAAACTTCCTTTTGAAGTGAGACGATCTGTGTGATGAGCTCCTGGGCCTGCCACAACATCCCAACAGACAAATAACAATCACAACAAGTCTATTTCCAGCCCCCAAAACTCTGCATAGCTATGGTTAGGTTATTTTACTACCTGTACAAATAGCACCTGCATCGCAGCAGCAACACAAGATGAGGACATTTTGGTCATATCCATGCATGGGGCTTACTTGGGGTGCAAGATCCACAGAGACAGGTTGAGGCGTGCATGGATCAGAAGCTTCTTCAAGTGCTTGCTCAAGACCCATTCTGAGTGTTTTCTCATTGTGCAACCTGGTTTGTAGCTGTACCACCTATAATGACCCAAAATGAAAACAATTAGAGACCATTAGATCTATTCCATTTTCAGGCTTGGAAAATCTAAGATGCAATTGAAACACAATGTAACAGAAAACTGGGAAATTTTTTAGCATAATCCGTGAATGATTCTAAACCAGGTATCTTTACATAGACCTTACATCTTTCTCAAGTATAGCCCGCTGGCCAATGGGAACCTGCTTCTTCTTGTCCTCCAAGCTACCCTTGCTCTTCACCTTCCATCTCCATCTTGTCCTCCAAGCTACCCTTGCTCTTCACCTTCCATCTCCAGGGCTGAAAACTCTGCATAGACATAAAATAAAGTCCCATAAGCAAAATCCAGTAGCTCCAAAAGACCGTTGACAATATATACATCTTGCCAGAAAATTGGTCCATCTTCCTGAACCCACATTCCACAACTGTTCATTGGCATGAATACAACTTTCTTCAAGAAGCTGAGAAGGGTTAGGAGACAGGGAGAGAGAAAAGGGTTTTCAAGAGCTGAAGCTTTCTAAGAGTGCCAGAATAAGTGGTTTCACCTCTTTCAGAGTTTGCTTTAGAGAAGCTCGAGGTGAAGTTGGTGCAGATGCTTTATCAGAAGGAACTCTGCAAAACCTTAAAAATATGCAAGGAAATCTGATTTAACACAGGTCTGCAGAAATGTTCCCCAACAACTAGTGCTTCTTCCTGAACCATTCATCTTGGATTCAAAGATACAGATCTCTGGAGAGCTTCTGATTTAAGACCTGAGAGATGATGATCCACAAGGTCCATGATCAAGATCTTTGCTGTCCACCGCCAGTGGCAAACCTGCCTCAGCTGTTGCACGTAAATAAAACTCAAATGACAAATCCTCGGGAAGATGGACCGCTGTCCACATCTTCTTGCTTCCACCTACTGCCTTCATCACTGTCATTGCAAACATGTACCTGCAAAATTCAACATGGCCCCAACGAGAGCCATCAATAAATTTATGACATCAAATCCAAAATCAAAGCTCAAGTTTCAAAAACACCACATTTCGAGGTCTAGCACATTCTCTTTCTAGAGACAAAAATTGAGACATTCTCCCTGGCATTGACTAACATACCAGTCTTCAATACCCCAGCTACCCTGCCTAGGTCAATATCATGCAGGCACATCTTGGGCCATTGTCAGGTGCTCAGAAGACTCAAGAAATACTCCTAATTGTCTGTTCAATACTAATCCTTCAAGAGCCCAATGTGTACAGTTTGCAGACAGAAGGATTTCACCATATGTGCAGGCAACTGGTGAAAAAGACCCAAGATCATAAGCTAGAGTACATTTTCAGAGTTCATCCCTAGACTGACAGAAGAGCACCATTCTGGTTCTGAAAAAGATTTCACAAGGGTTTTTTCAAAGAGAGTCTGAGGAACTCAAGCTATGAAAATATAAACAAGCTCAAAGCATTTTGGGGCTTTCAAAAATGCCTGGACTCGGACTACTTAATTTGCACACTTGAGCCCATTTTCTGCTGTACCATTGTTGTAAGCTTCTGCTTTCCTGCATACTTACTACACCCATGTGCAATGCACAAGATGAATGAAAAATTATCAACCTCTCTTGTCTTTCTCTTGTTTCTTCTTGGGAAAAAGAGACCAGAAGAGATTGAGTTTCTAGCAGCACAATTCTGATCACCAAATTCGTCAAACGCTCAAATCTTCTTCCGGAGATAAGCTCGAAAACTCAAGCATATGGATTGGATGCAAAACAACCCAATTATTCTATCCCTGTTCAATAAGCCGATCATGATAATAACTCTTCAGCATTCTGCCGAGATTTATGAGAAACTGTTTAATGAGAACTCTCAGCCAGCCGCTGCCATCACAAGATGATCGTACTCGTGAAAGAGGTGGTCTACATACCATGGCACTTTGTTAAAAGCTGCTGGCACCCATGCAGCAGATTACACATAGCTGCTACTGCGGATTACACATTCTTTGTGATCGATCTGCACAACACCACGATATACTGACAAGTTTTACAAGCTGAATATCTTGTCACTGGCAGTGAGAGATTTGGACAGCATTCATGAGCTGCACGACAAGAAGAAGAAGAAGAAGAAGAAGAAGAAGTTATCAAACGAAACTCAAAGAATTTAAGCTGAGACCCACTGACTTTGCGTGATTCAAATCAAAACAAAAGTTGCAGGGCTCAGAGGAAGATCTAAAGGAGAGAAGCAGCAATTGCTCTACACCACAAAATAGGGAACCGATCTATAAATGAAGAGCTTGCAGACTACCCAGTGGGATGAAATGAAATGAAATGAAATTTAGAATAGAGAGGAGGAGCTTTCTACAAATAGAATGAAATCATTGGAGCTTTCTTGACCAAAGACAGAAGACTCTGAAAAACCTGAAAGACTCGGAATGGCTTCAACTGGTTTCACAAATTTAGACTGTAATAAGCTTCTGGACCTATCAAGCAAGCTTAACAAAAATCCTTCAAGTTATTATTGTTATTATTATAACTCTAGAACTAATCTTAAGTTTCAACACAAGCCAAAATATCATCTTTCCAAAATCCTCTTATAAAATATTGACCTATTATTATTATTATTACCTACCTACCTACCTACCTACCTAGGGGCCTATAAAAAATCCCTTAAAGCTACTATATATACTCTATAATGAATCTAAACACAACAATATCCTTAAGGGCCTTGGGGTAGTAGGCAAGGCCAACAAAGGAAAAATCACATGTCAGGAAAATGGAGCAATGAGCACTCTTGATATTACTGAACCCTTCCAAAATTTGTGTCTGAACAGAATTGTTATTATATCTCTCCTTCCTTCCATTATTATTATTATTATTATCATTATTATGTACTCTAGACCAGTGTTGGGCAGGTATCTGATTTTTATTATTTTTTAAATTACTGCCTGTTCCAGGTACTTGAAAAAAAATCAGAATCGAAGAATTGTCAGTTTGGGTTATTTTGAAAACATTCAGAATTTATCCATTAGTTGCCCATTGTCTCTGGTGTACAAAGAGAAGTTGTAAAGCTCCTCATGGTGCGGCCATGGTCATTTGAATGAATAATTTTTTAAAAAAAATTCAAGAATTGAGAAAGATATGACCATTCAAAGTTTGAGGGGTCAAAAATACCCAAATCAAATCTCTAAATTACACTTGAAAATGGATGAATAATTTTTTGCCCACTTATGATCAAACAATCACATGTTTGCCAACAGATATTACCTATCCCACCACCAACACCTAGATGGATGATTTGTAAATCAAATAGAATTGTGTGCTTGATGCCTATCTTTGTGTTCAACAAGGGCAACCAAATCAACGAACATTAGCATTTGAGGGTTTAGAGAAACCTAATTTTTAAAATGTGCAGTGGGTCTATGGACACCATGGGTGCAATGGTTTTGTTCAAATGGAACACCATTTTGTTCCCATTCATCATCGTCCTTTCAACTTGGCCTTACAATACCCAATTTTTTTGGGGGTGCTCGTCCTTTCAACTTGGCCTTACAATACCCAATTTTTTTGGGGGTGCTTCTTCTATTACAAGGGTGTGATCATGTTGCAAAAGCTTTAGGTTTGAATCACAAAGCTTGTGATTATTGTTTTCGTGAAGGTGCAAGCCTATTGGCCCTCTTCCTCTTTGCATTGCTCTTCATCTTCTCAAGGTGCAAAAAAATAAAAATTCATTGGTCTTTATGTCCTCAAGTTGCAAATGTCCTCTTTTTCATGGTGGCCTTAAATTTTCAAGTTATTACCATCTTTTTCTTTGCATTGGTCTTTTTGTTCTAAAGTTGTTACCATCCTCCTCTTCACATTGGTCTTCTTATTCTCAAGCTACTACCATCCTCATTTTCACAATGGTTTTCATGTATTGAAGTTGCAATCTACCTCTTCATTTGGTTGGTCTTCGTGTTTTCAAATTGGACCCATCCTCCTTTTCACAATGGTTGTCATGTACTGAAGTTGCAATTTGTCTCTTTTTTGTGTTGGTCTTTGTGTTCTCAATTTAGACCCATCCTCCCCTTCACAATGGTCTTCATGTACTTGAAGTTGCAATTTGCCTCTTCTTTGTGTTGGTCTTCGTGTTCTCAAGTTGAACCCATCCTCCTCTTCACAATGGTCTTCATATACTCAAGTTTCAATCTGCCTCTTCTTTGTGTTGGTCTTCATGTTCTCAGACTGGACCCATCTTCATCTTCACATTGGTTTTATTGTTTTCAAAGTATTGTCATCTTCATTTTCATATTGGTCTTCTTGTTCTCAAGTTATTGCCCACTTCCCTCTTCCCATTGGTCTTTGTGTTCTCAAGCTACAACCATCCTCATTTTCACAATCGTCTTGTTGTTGGTCATGCTACTAGCCATCCTCCTCTTATGGTCGTCTTGTTGTTGGTCTTGCCACTAGTCATCCTCCTATCCATAGTCATCTTGTTGTTGGTCCTATTGCCAACCATTCTCCTTTTTGCAATCATTTTGTTATTAGTCATGTTACTAGGCCCCCCCCTCTCTCATCTTAGTTACTTAATATAATGATGCAAACTTGTTACAATGTGCCCTCATGCAAAAATTCTAGCCCTTGGTTGACTCCTAACCTTTCGTTGAACTTTTGTTGTTACTTCATGAGTAAGGTGAACATGAATGTGAGTAGTACACATGAATAAATTAGAATATTTAAAGTATATTCCAAACCTATCCAAAAAATTCATACAAGATTAATAGAAACCATGAACAATGTTGAAAGTTGAAATTACAATTACATTAGAGTATTTTCCACTTTAATGCTTGAAAGGAATTATGATGAGTTAGCTAGCTACTTTCTACTTAATCCTTAGTAACAAATTGATGTGACACATGTCATCATGTGCAAGAAATTATTATAATGAAAAAGGCACTTGAATTGATGGAGGAATTCTAATGGGATTTAATATGATAGAGTCTATCAAAATCCTTGGTAATCAAAACTTTTATTACCCACATTAAATTGTTTGAAAAACATGTAGATTGATGACAAGATTTGTAACAATTTTCACAAAGAAAAATTTAAGCCAATTATGACTTGTGAGCACATTCTTCAAGTATAATTCAAACAATATGAATGTTCCCATGAATGCATCAAAATTCATTTGATCCATGTTTGCACTTGCATTTTTTATTTGTTTTGGTGTTTTTCAATTAGGATTATAAAGCAAGGTAAGTTGATGTATGAGTTGAGAATTAATCCTTCATAGGTTTATTACATACATAGGATAGATTTTAAGGATGAAAATGCATAAAAAAATGGGAGTTGTTTTTCAAATTACCACAATTTTTGAACAAATAGATTTGAATAAAGTGAAAGCAATCATGGAAAAAAATCTATCTAGAACTAGAAGATTTGAAACAATGAACAACAAATGTTGTGAAGCAACTTCAAGTGGACCTTGAAAAAAAAAACATCCTCACAACAACATTGGCAAGACATAAAGATTGACTAAAGCAAGTGAACAATAGAAGCACACAAACAAATTTTGGAATTTGTGCAAATGTAGATAATGGTATTTGTTGCATAAAAGACGCATCCTTGGAAATAGGTGCACTTTTTGAAGTGAATATAATAAAATACAAAAAGACAACAAGAATGACTTGAAGGCACTATTTAAAAGTTGCAAATGATATAAAACAATGTATGTTCTAGAGGAATGGTACTTGGTGGAGAAATTTTTGAATGAAACTTATGTTGATTCATAATACAATTGTAATATGAAAAAAGGCTTGGTGGTTTGCATGCAAATGTCAATGACAAATGGAAATACTTGAAGCTATTTGACCATACACATATATATGTATCCTACCATGAGCAAAATTGTGTACATAAATGTTTAAAATCATATAAATCCTTCTCAATATATGCTTGAATATGTCATGTACATCTCCTAGTTTTTTAAAAAAATGTCATCTCTTGAAGAAAATTTTGTAATTGAAGAATTTTTTTGTTAAAACAAAGTTGGCATAATTAGCAAACTGTAGTTAGAAGAAGCAAAAAAACCACAAAAGGAAATACACTTGTGCCTAATAATGAAGTATGGGGATATTCTATCACAATGATCAAGAAAACCATTGACCAAAATAATTTTTGAAATCATCTAAAATAAGTAGAAGATGTTATATACATTTGGAAAAATGCCAGCCAGACAACAATATAACTTGTTAACTTAATTTCCCAATTAATTGTTTACAATGGAAAATATGATGTTGAATGTGAAATTGAATGTGATAATTTTTTTAATTTAATGATATATTGCTCAAAATAACTAATGGTATCAATATTAGGATATGCATATGATTAAGGTTCTATATGAGGTTTTTGTATATGTGTATAAATGCATTTCAAATGAAATTAAACCTCTATAGAATTTTATATTTCAATATGAACATATGTTTAACATTGACAAGAATAAGTTCAATGTGTATATTTATATCTATATATATGTGATGGATGTTTTGTATATGTACATGTATGTGTACATATATGTATAACCCCATGGGTATACAAAAGTTCAACATGCAGTTCCATGTAAATGAACTATATTTTGTTGTGGATGGCATACATATCTAATATGTTTCTTTTATATATTTTGATAATTTAGTTACTACATGTTTTTTTCATTATGCATACATCCAACCAAAATTCATGTATGAAATTTGAAAGTTGAATAGTTCTATTGATTCAAAGAAGGGAATGGTTGATATTGAATAGTTTTTAGGTGTGAAAATATAGTGATATTCACATACAAGAAGAAGAAGATCATGTGCATAAAATGAAATGGATTGAATGTGAAAAGGACGAACAATTTTTTTATTAGAAGTCTCCACCCATCCATTGGATCACACAATTGATGAAATAACCTTGTGATCCACCCCCAAGCTCCTAAAAGTCCTACCAAAACATTAAAAAAGTTCGTTTAGTTGTTGCATCATCGTCTATATAACATAGTACATTAGGGTCATAAGTAGGTGTAGCACCAAAACACCCATGTGAAGGGGCATCAACCATTAACTAAGTTTGATCTTTCGAATAAGAGGGCAAATAAGGTTGGGAAAAGGACACTAGAAGGAATCCTTAGATGCAAAGAAAGGAATTTGTAATGAAGGAGAATAGACAAATGGAAAAGTGTTAACCCTTTTGCCCTCGTCTTCATTTTTTAAAAGAGGGAATTGGTTGATGACGTGCCATTTTGATTTAATTTGGAAGTGATACTCTTTGAAGTATGATTAGATCTCTTTCAAAACATGTAAGTCATCTACATGGAAGAGGAGTATGGATCCGTTATGGTGGAAAAACTTATCAACAAAAAAAAACAATTGACTTGACACATAATTCTCCACTTGTTTATTCCAAAGTGGAATGGCAAAATAAAAATTAAAAATCAAGGGCATAGGAAGCCCAAATGGTATATCTCCAATCACAAGGTCAATAGTGTTGGTATCTAAAACCTACAAGGAAGACAACCTTATGAAAAGACATCAACAGTGAATCTTGAACCAAAAAAAGAATGAAAGTTGGAGCATATATACCCATTGGATGAATGATATGATCTCCTTGAATGTTGGTGGTCACTTTCCAAAATCTTGGACTAGAGGAATCCCCAACTAAGAAATATTTATTGAATATTTTCTCCAACATGTTGGGAGATCTCTTGCATGCAATGACATCCAGATGATTGCCACCATGGAATTGAACAATACTTTGTGATGCCCTCTTGATAGAACCAACATTCCTAGTACTCATTCCATGTGATATAAGATATCCACATCAAACATGTTTTCAACTTGAATGTGTGATTGGAAGATGTCTTTTTGTGGATTTTTTTTGTGGATCCATGTTCAATATCATCATCTACCCATTTCTCACAACTTTATCTTTGGAGTTTCATCAATCTAACAAATTTCCTTTCTTCTTCATAATTTTTTTGGTCATTTTGGTGATAGTGATGCATTCTTTGAAATCATTATCAAGGTTTTCACATAATGGAAGCTCTAATGTTGGTGTCTTATCCTTCAAACAATCGAAGTACCATTCACAATCTTAAAGGTGAAAAATGCCCCAATTTCGCAAAGATTCATTTATATATATCATGTTTTCAAACTTGGGATCATCAAATCTTCAAAAGCAATGGCAACTCCTCAATAACATGTGCTAGCAAAATCACATACCAAAAGTTCTTGCACAAAAAAATATACAAGAATGAATGCAAAGGGAAATAGAGCAGGGATTGAAAATCCTTCAAATATATATTTTTTCAACATGTAATAGCAAAAAGATGCAAGAAAAATAAAATTACAACCTCTTGGGGAAAAAAACATACACCACAAAAAACATTGTAGCAATATACATTCTTCCAATCACCCCATAATAAGAAGAATTAATCCAATCATTTTTCTCTCATTCAAACTCATTTGATTATACCAAAAACTATGATTTCAGGTTAATGTGTTAGTGTCACTTTCTCACATATCCTCTCCTTCCTTCACTTTTTTTTTCCCCTTCTTCTTTCTCCTACTTCTTCTCTTCCTAGCTTTCTATGTTTCCTTCTCTCCCACTCTCTTATCTTTCACACATGTTCCTTTTTATCTTTTACACATTTATTTTATAACTTTTTCCCTCCATCTTTAAATTGACCAATATCAAATTTTTTTGTCATCCTCCCACTTTTCCCTACTCTTTATGTTTCTCCCACTTTCTCACATATCCTTTCCTTCCCTCACTGTTATTTCTTCCTCTCTATGTTTATGTGTATTTGTGTTTATCAACTTTCTTTTTATGTTTATGTGTTTCACCCCACTTCCAATGTTTTTTTTTTATACTCCACCAATGTGATGGATGTTCCTCAATCCTAAATGGGTGGATTTGAACTAACAAAATGTCAACACATCATTCGTATTTGGCACCTTGATGCCAAATAGTTATTTTATTTTTCAAAATCCAATAAAAAAGTAAATTTGACGCCTCATAATATTTGACACATAAATACAATTCAACACCTAAAGAAAAATTGATCCTTGATGCCAAATAATTATTTTATTTTTCAAAATCCACTAAGAAAGTAAATTCAACGCCTCATAAAATTTTACAATTCAATAAAAATCAACAAAAATAAAATAAAATTGGATAGCTTGATGTCAAATGATTATTTTATTTTTCAAAATCCATTAAGAAAGGAAATTTGGCACCTAGATTTAATTAGGCACCTTAATGTCAAATAATTATTTTTTTCAAAATACACTAATAAAGTAAATTTGGCATTTCATAAAATCCAAGGATGTCAAAATTTTCCCCAAAATTTGACATTTTAGGAAGATAAATTCTAAGGTACTCAATTTTTTTAAAAATAATCTCATTAATGCCAAAAATCTACCCACATTGGGAAAGAATATTTTTAAAAATTCCATGAAGGAATTTTAAATTGATTATGTTGGTGGGGAATTTATTTATCCAAAAAGATTCACCTAAAACAAAATGTTCTATTAGGGTTACCTGTTATTACACATTATAAATGAAAGCCTATAAAACTATAAATATCTCAATTCTTTTGCACTTCTTCAAAAAAGGTATATTTTTTCCTTAATCATTCATTGAAGATTTTTTGCTTAGTTATGATTTATGATTTTTTTTGACAAAGATTGCAAAAAGGCTATGTGAAAATTTGCCAAAAACCTTTCATGATTTCTTTAAATAATTTTCAAATATGATGTTATTCATATACTATTCATCTAGTCAATTTGGTGTGGCAACTTATTGCAATTTGTTCAATCAATCTCTAATCAACAATAATAACAATAGAAATTAAAAGATTATATGGCCCTTTCATTTTTTTCATACGTTTTTGTTTAACTTCCCTTGTCATTCACTTTGTGCTTATCTCTTGTGAAATGTCAAATGCTTATCTTGCCTTCCCTAAAAAAGCTTGTTTAGTTAAATTATCACCATTGATAACTTTCACAAGGCTATTGATAGGCTTTCCTCACAACTTTTTTAAAATAAATCTTTTGGAAAATTTTGGGAAAACATATGTAAATATAAATTAGACTAGGCTTGTTTGTTTGGCTCTCCTTTAGAATCATTGTCATTTTCATTTTCGT
>Ga0209208_10006338_pt1 | contig 16314 bp, 13 predicted proteins | sample S1TSphfallax_3_FD_187694 | JGI IMG/M metagenome (GOLD analysis project Ga0209208, IMG submission 187694) | Host-associated microbial communities from peat moss isolated from Minnesota, USA - S1T2_Fd - Sphagnum fallax MG (SPAdes) (version 2) | ecosystem: Host-associated > Plants > Peat moss >...
ATATAAAGGTTACCTGTATACCTGAGAAGATGTTCCACTATGTTCAAGTAAAATTTCATTTCAAAAACTCTACTCTGAATCAAAACTCAAGTTGCAAAATCTATTTACCCACCTGAATATGCAAATTTTAAGTGCCTCATCCCACCTTTGTTCAAAAGCAGATCCAAAATTACTCAGTGATGATGTGCTTGCACTCCAGGCGTGCAGTTTGTATTCTCCAAAACAAACTGCACATTCCAGAGATTGTCAAGCCTTTTCAAACTGGCTTTAGTATTAGCATCTCCATAAACAAGCAAATATATCTCCTACACATCGAGAATTTCCCAACACAAACAATTCCTGAAAAGAACAGAAAGATGTGCAAATAATAAGGTTACGTATATCTCGGATCTGACAATGTAAAAGTATGCATGAAAACAACAAACACCCTGCCATAAAGAAAAAAAAATGCAAGACAGAATTCAAGAGCAGTTTGGACAACATCGACCATGATATGCATGTTCAGCAACATTACAGCAACATATGTACAAGATTGAACATAACACAATAATGAGTCTGGTCATAGACTATTAGGATTGCTCACAAGTGTCAGACCATCACCTTCATCACGAATAGCAGCAACAAAGCTGCAATGACTACCCACTGACTTCATCAGCTACCAATGCTGGAGGTTTCTGTCAAAACTGAGTTTTTGTCAAAAGACTCTATAGTTCCAGTTCCTCTAGGTCAACTGAAAGCGAACACCAAGTGTGCAATTTGGTTGCAATGCAAAACCCACAACTTACAGGGGAAACAGGGATTCTAAACATATAAGCCTTTGGCTGGACGCAAATTACAAACAAGGCATATACACTCACAAAAGAGTTGAATCTCCTCAAGCACATCAAAGTTGATCCAACCATCATGTGATGACAAACCATTGTTTGTACTGATGATGTACAATACATAAACTTGAGGTAAGCTATTTTGTAATGTTGGAAGAGACATAGGAATCTTGTACCTAGTTTTTATTCTGCAGGGTGCTCAGGCTTGAGAATCACCTACTGTGGAAAGATACATTGCCCTGATAATTCTCATTTCCCTCACAAAAATAGCCCTACTACAAGCAGCCCAATTTCTGCACAAAGTGTCACCCCCCTCCCCCCCAACTTGACTATACTGCCAATTGGAAGCAAACAAAGGGCAACTCTTCAGTCCCTTTCACACATCAAACATGCAAAAGGGGATGAGCCCAGATGCAATAAAGAAGCAAATGAATAACAATCCCTTATTGGCTGGGTGCAATTCGATAGTGTAGGTGAAGATCCTCTGGCTTCTTCCAGATATAAGCCCGCACAGTTGCCAGACTCATTTCTGGAGGTAGTACCTGTAATTTCAACAATTGAAAAATGTCAAAGAATACATGTAATGCAAGTCTGAAAAACTCTGATGAAATTAGAATTGCAAGACTAGACAGATCTTTCAACAGGTGAAACTGGAGCAAAGACCATTTCATTGCAAATACCTGATTGTTGCACAGAACTTCAACCACAGGTTTAACTGGTTGCCAGACTCTTGAACCTGGTCTATGTGAACCATAACTATTTCCCACAGCTTGTTGGCTGCCCTGTTGCCCTGCTGTGGAAACTCCTTCAGAAGCACTGTCCTCCAAGGGTCTGTCAGGCACCAATTTCTCAAGCACATAATTCGCCACCTGCATCCAGTCAGCACAGTGAGAACCATTGGGCCAACAGTACCAGGCAGGGGTAGTATTCCCCAACAGCTCAAATTCATCATGGAAAAACAATTGATCTCTACCAGAAAGACTGGAATCCAGAAATCGTCATTCTAACAGCATCACAGCTTTGAGAAGGCCAGAAGTATAAGCACTCTACTTTGTGCATTCGCAGAATTCGGGGAGCACTTAATTTTCCCTGTGTGAGAATCTGGAGTGATGTCCCTTCACATGGTTGTAAGAAGAAACTGCATCTGTGCACAAGTAAACCAACAGACACCCACAACCAAAACACGGATTTACACTAAGGATATATTGAGCTACTTATTCATTATTGAGAGGAGACTCAAAGGTAAAATTGGAAAAGATTGCAGAAGAACAGATTCTTTGCAGCCTTTGAGAGGAAAAAATTTGTAGTCTCAAACTCAACAGCAAAACATGGTCTAAAGATTAAGGAAAGTACTTCGCATTCTCACGTGGTGGCAGACGATTGTGCAATACACAATCAATAACCCACCATGGGAGTTCTTTCTCATCCTCACTTCCATCCAACTCTGAGGCTTTTTTTCGCCATGGGCCTCCCTGCCATAGCAGATAATCATCAGACCATCCAAGTAAAAATAAGCTGTGTCATACCCAACTTCACAAAAACATTTCCAGAACTTCAGAAAACAGATTATGCAACAGCTACCCAAGAATCTGCAACTAAAGTGCAGAATACCTGTGAACCCTCTGTAATGATGGAGGGTGGAGAGGAGTTTGAGAACTCAAAAGCAGGCAACACAGAAGGCTGATGAATGTTGATAACATCATCATGAGAGTCATCCGTGGGAGGCCGGTGATCAGAGCGATGCTCTCCAACCCCAGACTCCACATCCCCATTGGCAGTGGCACTGATAATAGTCCTCTGTCGTCTTCGTGCCATCCAACTTGCCATGAGACCCCTCAATGTTTCCTGACCAATATTCAACTGCAAGGTCCAAGCACAAAAGCATTCAGAGCAGATACCAAAACCATACAAAGTCACCAAATCTTTTTTCCAGCAAAGGCTTGGCAGAACAAGTACAAGACATCTTCCCGAACATTTACCTTCAACTCCTCTGATGCACCAGGCACATGCAAATCAGCTGCATACATCTCTGCAGAAAAACACTGGGGTGTGTCCAAATGCACAGATATGCTCCCCAGTCTTGTATCCATGGTAAACCATGCTGGCACGCTCACCTGTTCCCCATCATCAACCAGTTTGAGTGATATGCACAGTCTCCTTGCATTACAGTATCAGTTCTCACAGACAAATCATGAGTTGATAAGGAAATCAGTACTAAGATCTACATGAGTACTGACACACCAGTAAGAATCAAGGGTAGACATATGTCATACACTACAAGCATGCTCAGAAGAATGCCTGAAAAATAAAACCAGCACCAAGATAAGTTGAAAAAAGTGATTCTAACCATTTCAAAGAGCTCCTTCTCCTTGTCTTCAAATGAAACCTGCACCAGGAACATGTCAGTGAAGAGACAATCTCTGTGTTAGGATACAGTCAGCATGGAAAACTGTTTCAGGGCACAAGAAACTGTTTCAGGAGGCAGTGGAAGTGTCTGCCAAGCTGTTGACATGCATAGTGGTAACATTGATGAAAGTGATGCCAAAGAGTGTACCTTGCCAAAGTCAGTAATCACAGTCCCTCGTGTGATCTCCCAGAGCTTCACGTTGCCTATGGCATCCTACAGACAAATCAAAACAATTTTTTTTGGTTACATTCATCTCCAGTCTCCTGTCCATAGACAGATGCCATGAAAAGCCATCATATCCACAAGGGCACTCTCTCTTCACCTTAACAGATAACATGTATGCGAAGAGATGCAATTCATGGTGGGAATTTTGACATTGTAAGTTCTCATCTCACATCTAAATGCCAGGTTGCTCTTGAACTGTGCATTTATTCTCTACTTTATATAGTAGGTCCATGAAAGCAGCACTCCTTTATGAGAAATCACAGAAATGCCTGTAGAAAGAAAACTAAATGTTCAGACAGATAAACTTTCAAACAAACCTTGGTGAGCACATGTCGCCGATCATTTAGAATTGAATGACGAACAATGCCAGCTGTCCCTGGAATTGTTGAAGCAGGATGAGTGTACAAAGGAACCTTTCACAAACCCCACCCAATAGATAAATTCAGTTACATATGATTCTATTAGGTTTTTCACCTTACCTGCAAATGAAATATTTTATCAGTTGATATATGATTACTTCAGCCACCCGATTGGACAGGGTATGGGCCACCACTAGGAAATAGTGAGAGGATAAAACAAAGATGAAAATACAACATTGCTGACTCATGGGTGATTAGGGTTTAGACCAAAAGCATGCAGACAACATCAAAAGATCACAACATGATGGCCAGCAGTTTGGATTGTTGCCAGATCCTCTCCTGCCAAGAACAGACATTAAAACAGATAAGAAGTATGCTCACAGGTGCAGAGCCGTCCATGCATGCCCGTGCACGTGTGAATGGAAGGGAGCCAGCCACAAAAGAGCTAGCCCTTTGAAAGGCCTTGAGAGAAGCCTGTTCCCGGGATGGCCATTTATTGAGAGCTGAGTCTGTTGTGGTCACCCATAGCCACTCATCTCCCTGCAGTGCCAACCGCAGCACTGGTTGCTTCTCTGTACAGAGCAGTGTGCTCTCCCGAGTAGCCAAATCTGTCACATACACCTACAAAAACCCAAATTTCATTTTCCATTGAGAACACAAGTCCATAACAGCTGCATGGCTCATGTCTTCAGCTGATGAAAAAAAAGGAAGACTCCAACCCAGAGAAATGTCTTGATTTCACAGAAACAACCAGATGCATATGATTTGAATCCATGATGATTTACCACCCTTCAAGAGGTTCAGGTTTAAGAATATCATCACTGGTAGTGAACATTAATGAAGCCTCTCTTACCGAAAGATCTTTGCCTCCGCTGTACACATGACTAAATGAAGGGGTACTGGCCAAAGTCCACACAGAATCTGTATGCACTGCGTATGAGTGTATACAACGCTGCTGGCCCAAATCCCAAAGTCTGCAATATCTCCAAATACAGCATCTAAATCACATAATGTACAATAATCTCTGACATTCAACATGGAGGCAGATGGCTCTTCAAGTACCCATCCTGCTATTTTTGTTTCCTGTAACTAAAATACAAGAATACTGTATGAAGAAATGGTGCATTGAGACTTTGTAGACCTAGACTCTCACACTCACAGGGAGGAAAAATTCAGAATCCACGAAGACAGTCGAAAAAGGTGCGCACCGTATGATGGAGTCTGATGATCCTGACAAACAGAACCTGTCTCCACCCAAACACCACAATGACCACTTTTTGTGTCACTTCAAAGTCTGTAGGCACAATGTGCATGTCTTTGTTCCACAATCCAAGAAACTGAAAGATCCCACCCAAAAAACATGATCTAGGACCACAAGCACATTGGATATTGATAATGGCATCAGGTCAATGTGCTAGGCAGTCTCACAAATTCATCTATAAAGAATTGACAAACAACAGAACTTGTTCAAATAAGTTCAATCACAAACAAGAAGGTAAGTACAACACGACCTGCCAGTAGGATCCAAAAGAAGAGCTCGCACATTGTCAGTGTGTCCCTTCAACTTCATTTGCTTTGCTCCACTTCTTGGATCCCACACTCGTACAGCCTACAGACAATTGCATATATGAGAACACAATTGCCTATTCAGAGCCCACCGTAGCAAGCAAAGACAAGGCAACATCAAACATAAGACCCTGAAACAAAGTCCATGTGCCCCTTGGCAATGAATTTGCAGTGGTGCCCACAGGCTGCCAATGAGACTGAACAAAACACAGTAGCTGTGTTCCCAATTCAATAGCATGCAAGAAAAAACTCACTTTTTCAGTGCCCCCTGATACGAGTACTGTGCCAGTGTCGTTCATAGCCAATGCATAAACTGATTCTTTGTGCCCCTTGGCTGGAATGGGTACATAACTGTTTGGCAAGGTTGCTCCAGGAGCATTGATGTTGCTGTTTGCAGTAGATGACCTATCAGTGGATACTGACAAACCTGATGGGAAACCATCATACTTGCCCTCATCAGCAGCTTCATTCGAAGCCCTTGCAAGAGGCACCATTGCTGCCTCCAAATCCCATATAAACACCTCACAGCCCAGTCCACCAGACGCAACGATGTTGCTCTGCAGCATATGAAAACCAAATTTCATCACTGTGACTCCAACTTCTCTTATTTCAAGCAGCCGATCTTTCAGCTTCTTCAGTTGTTTCCAAACCTAACAACCAGCACCTGAAAGATTCAAAGAACTCCATCATGCAAAACCCGGTCATTGGACAATGTGAGAACATCTGGACACGATTCATCCACGATAGTCTCAGATACTACAGTCCAGATCATCATTCTCAGCTGGACATGGAAATTGTTGATGATTTCTAGCTTCAGCACTAGGCAATCACAAACCATCAAGGAAACCTGTTACAAGGACATAAGCCATCCAGGATCTTGAATGTCAACAAGACCAGCTTTAACATTGGAGCCCCTCACCATCATTCAGGATGAGGTCTGTGAAACACCAATCAAACCGTGCTGGGTAATTGGTAAAGGTGACCCAGGTAACCACACAGCCAAACAAAGAAATGCAATGTCCTACCTGATGGGCAGATGCAAGTGATGTGACATAATCAGAATGCTGCCGAAATGTTCGAGTGCACTCCCCATCATTGGCATATGCTCTCCATGTCTGCAGATCCAAATATCAAACAGCTGAAATAAGCATACCAACAACCCACAAAATTTCCTGAATAACACTTCCATGCTGCAACCAAATGTAACAGCAAGAGGATGCTGGTCAACAGAAGAAACCAAAATAGTCATGAATTTCTAGACTGCCCATCTCCATTAGGGCCAGACACATAGCAGGCTCAATGCCCTTGATTAAAGCTCAGTACGCATCCACTGAGGGACGAACGCTTGCAGAGTTCTGTGGGCAAGACAAGATACCTTGAGTGTAGTATCTGATGAACAAGATACCAAAGTATCATTACTAGCCACCACCACATCGTTCACCTGCAGACACAAGAGAGCACATTGATCACTTTCACAAAGCACAGTTCACAATGTGAGTCAGCATGCCTGCTGAATAGAAGGATATTTGTTCAGCTGCATTCTTTGATCATTCATACAGGGCTAAGTCACATCAAGCAAACCATGATTCAATGCCACTCATTATTGTCTCTCAAACTGAGTCCAAAATTTCAAAGGATGGAGGATTTGACATACCCAATCGACATGAGATTCAAATGTAGCCCCACAAACAGCAGACTCATTGCTTAACTCCCATCTCTTCAAGGTTCCATCCCGGCTGCCACTGAACAAGTGTTGTCCACCATCCCCACCTCCCTCCACACCAGGTAGTATCAGACAATTAATCCCTGAGCAATGCTGCAACAACACCCAATCCAAATCAGTCCCCTTTCAGACTCAAGTCTCCAACCGAAGAAGCTCCAATACATGACCCATTCTGGAAAACCAACATCTGCCACTTTCTAGCAGTGCACACAAATTCAGCCACTGGTCCTTCAATATTCCCAGAACCCTAGAGCATCTCCAGTGTGCAAATATTTCTCACATCCAAGTTTAGTTATTTAACTTTTTTCAACACCACCCATAAAACTAAACTGGGACTGCAAATAGGTGGGAAACTACTAGTAGAAAACCACCCTGACCAATCATTATGAGAAACAGGGAGCAGCAGTGAAAACATGTTTATTACACTCTTCTCTGACAGCTTTTACCAGCCTCAGCAAACTGTGCAAAAATGTTGGGCCAAAACCATTTTCCTGAGCCAAACCAGCATGTTTTGACTTTTTGTCATCCAATTTTAATTTGCAGGGTCACATACTGGGCACTGGTGGATTTGCTCTAGGGGTCACACCAGCAGTTAATTCCTTGCTTGAGCATTGAAACCCTAAACCCTGTGCACAACCTTGAATTTGATGCAACCAGAGTAGCAACCTGAGTATCAATTCTTCTTACTCATCATAGACCACTAGAGCCTGCAAAACTTCCCCTTTCAGGAGAACCGGAAAATTCCTCGGCTGTGCTAGATTTGATTGCAGAGCTGTCGATGACAAACCCTAGAGGTGCTTTGCAGCTCTCGCCTGCTACTACGACTTTCTTGTGGCTGGATATGAGGCAGTGATGGCTTAATGCGTAGAAGCCACATGCGGGCGCTTAGGATTCGGAAGACTCGTTGTGTAAAGGGAAGGAGTGCTATGCTACCAACCTTGGCATCATTGGAGTCCCGCAGCACGTAAGTGAGTCGTCTCTCCTTCCGTGGGCGCGCGGCGTTGGCATTATTTCCTGCGCTGCCCACCCGATGCATACCTACCGTGAAACGCACACAACGCCCCGCCCAAACCCTCTTCCCCTCTGCCCTAACTCATAGCACACAAAATCCCTCCCCTTGTGCTTTGTTCTAAAATCCTTTCTTCCTTCTCTCTTCCTTCTGCCCCACCTTCTTCTTCTTCTTCTTCTTCTTCTTCTTCTTCTTCTTCGTCCGCTTCTTCCGTTTTTCCGCAAGCTCCTTCTTCAAACGCGTCTCAAAAACAATATGGAACAGAGATCAGGTCATTTTTCCGAGCTCCAAAACAAACACCGCAAACCACGAAAACAGAATCCACAGAGAGAAGATCAGATACCACAAGCAAGAATTAGGGCAATTGAAGGCACAAGAGCATCCAAAACGAGAGCTACAAATAACTAAAAGCCGCAAAAGAAAACTCGCGGAAACAAACGCTGCGACAAAGGCAGGCAGAAGAACCTGACTAGGACATTGACGAGGACGAAGAGCTCCAAACCCTAGAAAGGGAGACATATACAATTCACACGATTGGACAAATTGAGAGGCCATTCAACTTAGTCTGACGAGAGGGAGATTGAGAGTAAACAACTTTTCCGCTCCGTGTGAACAAGTCAGGTCCTGGTATAACTCAGGTATAAACCTATTGTAATGGTACAAATCAGGTATCTACCTTGTATTTATACAAGAATAAGACATGTATCTACCCTGTATTTTCACTAGAATATGACAGGTATCTACCTCGTATTTATACAATATTAAGTCGGGTGTATACTTGGTTTTTGTATTGGTACAAGGCATGTATATGCCTGATTTTACATCAGGTTCCATACCAGGCTGCTACTGGTATACGGCTGGTATTTCCTCAAGTCATACCCGACTGGTGTGTACGTCAGTACCAGTAGGTACGCATTCCAGTACTGTATACATACCCGGAGGTTGTACCTACCGGTCCAACACTGATCAAGGTCGTCACTCTAGAGAGAGAATGTCGAGTTGGGTTCTAGACGAAGTGTGTCTTCTCGAGCGCGCAATTCTCGCTCCTCGAAAGGCTTTCTTGGGTGTGCTGGATCTATTTTGCACATCCCCTTCTGGCCTCAGGAATGTAGAGAAGAGCCTGTGGATCGATCGCGTTCTTTCGGCTTATATTCTGACTGCTTTGGTGCAGCTATGCGTTACCTGTGGTCTGTTTTGTCGGCAAAAGTTGTTTTTTTGGAGTTCTCTCTCTTCTATACTGGACACGTTCAGCTGCAACGACATTTATGAGACCAGTATTTTGGAGCTGTCGACCACAGTGTGTGCGCGGAGAGGCTGGCAGATTTTTTCTGTTTGTTGGCTTCCTGTCTTTTGGTGTGGTTCTGTTGTTGGAATTGGTGGATGTAGGTATGCCTAAGTGAATTATTTTTTTCCGGTCCCCCTGTCTTGTGATCATCATCGTGCTGCAGCTGCGGCATCATCATTATTCATGTCGTTTGTGAGAGACTCGGTGCGCGCGTGAAAACTGAATCCAACGCATTTTTGGCCTTCCGTTCTTTTTTGTGGACTTAGTAGTACTAGCTTTCAGGCAAGGCTCCTTTAGAGGAGTGGGGGCTTTGGAGGTCTAGCGTTTAGGGGTTAATCACTATTTTCCTCCCCACATCACACCAAACCCAAGGAAAATTTTCAACGCTTTCAATTGTGCTGAGTTCAGTCTTGTTTGAAAGAAACTCAAAACAGAATATCTAACGTTGCACTAGACAAACATAGATGTATCTAATTAATTTGGGAAACTTCAATTTGCTTCAACACCTCACTCCCCTTGTAGAATCTCCAAGAACTTAAGAACGTGTTTAAGTCCATTAATCCAAGAGAGAAATTTTCTGTTTCAAACAACTTGAAACAAATTTGGCATGTGTTACCATGTCAGCATTTTCACCTATCACCAGCCATAACCATCAACCAAACAACAAAAAAATCAATCATACATGGTGCAACACATAAAACCAACACAATTTAAAGTTTAATGTTAATCTAAGTGAGACTTGACTAAGCAGGAAAGCTAAAACTCTTGACAAATTTGTGTGCATTTGTAAAGCTTTCAATTCAGAGGAAAGAGTAATGAGTAGACTAACTGGGCCCACTTCACAAATGAGGTTTATAGTCATCATCGTCTTTGGCACACAAATCAATTCATCGCTCATGAAATAGATCACCACTTCAAGATGGCCAACACACTCCAGTTGGGTGTTGTTGCTCACATGTTTGATCAGCCATAGAAACTGAAGGTAGAAGTGATACCCTAATTTGACTGCGTAAACACAATTTTCGATTTTACAGAAAGCACATTTTGTTTCATCACTAAGAGACTCTGCCAACATTCTTCTGGGACTGTGTTGTTAGCCCAAGTGTAAACTGGTCACCCAACTAATTTTTCTTTCCAAAACCAATTTTGTTATTTAATTGGATTTCCAATGACAAAAAAACACTCAAAATTCAATATATACCGCACCTTAAGTTTAAAATTTTCCAAATCACTTTCATTAAATCTTACTCACTCAGGTTTCTAATAAAACCAAGGCTGTGCCCAAATTCCCCTATAATTTTTAGTTTTGATTTAAATGAATTTTCAATGAAAATTTTGTTCAATAACTTCTCCACCATGGGTTAAAACATTATGAAACCAGATTGGTGCACCCATACTCATCAAGGGCCTTCCAATAGTACCAAAAGCACACAGAGAGGCCACCTGGTTCAGGAAATCTCAATGTGACAAACAAACAAACAAACAAACATTACTACCTTCCTCCCTAGATAGATAGTAGCAGCACTCTGAGCAGAGTTAATAATCAAAATGAATTACAAAGTCCAAAGTTTAGATGCTAAAACCATGAGCAACCTGTAAGCAATTTATCTCATTCTTGATGCCATAACAACACATTCATTCACTTATGGAGGATTATGATTGTGAAACAATCAGTTGGATAAGAACAGCAACAAATCAACCCAATAAAAAACACATTTTTCCTTTTTCCAAGTCACATCATTTTCTATGAACTTCAATTGCTCCTTGAAGGTTGATTACTACAGCTATACATTACAACTTGAATGTTTCTGATCTTATTTTCTGTGATGATTTCAGCATCATTAATGATAACTAGTCTTCTCAGAAGAAAGCATTGTTGCTTCTGATCTGATACTGAGGAAAACGAGTACCATATGACATTGAAAGATGCAGTACAAGTCACATGCTTTTTTCAATGAATTTTCATCCAGGATATCTAAACCTAAATCTGCATGAGATTAATAATGAAAACCAATGCCTGGAAAGAAAGAAGATTTAGACTGATATCCACCACACATTTAAGACACACTACAATAAAATTGCTAAGACCATATACCCATTGCTGTTATTCCCTTGATAAATTCCCGAGGCCAAAACTTGAAGAGTGCACTGATTTGCTCTGATCAGAACCAGAGCAGTAGCTCCAAATGGGCAAAGATGCCATAAGTTAGGGGTACATCCTAGACTCTCCCATTCCAGGTCACTATCCCCTGTACACTTCGGGGATGACTTGTGCTACAAACAGTTTGGCACAGAAGGTGTGAATGTTAATGATCATGTGATTGTGAAACCTACCATGTGAACCATTCGACAACTGATCATGAGGTGATCACATCGTATCCTGTTCATCTCCAAGCTCATTACACAAAGACACTTGCGGGTGCAATCCAATGGATCTCTTCTGCAATGCAAGATCTCATGCTTGTAGAAGAGCAAGTAACAACCAAGAACAGTAGATAAAGCATGTCAATCAAGGAGTAAATGGACCTGATAACAAGGAGAGGGCCTGCACAGCAGAACTGAATGCCTTGAAAATTATACCAACACAGGAACAAAGGAACCTACGGATGGATTCAGTAGTGAATGGAAACATAATGACTTAGAGAGGAGTTGCATGCTACAGACAAAATTGCTGCATCCAAACATGAACTGTTTGGCCACTTACTGGCCATCAGGGAGCTCATAGAGTGTTGTAGGGATATTTGCATATGAATTATCTGCAGCAATAGAACGCACTAGCTCATCAGCAACAAACTTGAATGTCAACCATATCTAAAAACTTAAACTCAAGGAAAGTATCCAAGAGCACTATTCCAAAGAGTCACAATCAAACATTCCTACCACATGGCTCTGCTTCAGCAAGTCCAGACTGTATTATGTGTCTAACATGAGAACATACCATCAAAGGGTGAGTCTGGCACACGACAAACTGCTTCCTTGACATCAGCTGCAATGGCTCTCTGCAACCAAGCCTGAATCCACATTGAGTACAGCTGACAAATCGATATAATGGATGGACTTCTAATCCATCTAAATCCCCCCTAACCTCCACTCAAAAAAGTATCCTATGCTGTAGCATACCAGTATGACTGAATAGACTTCTCACCAGGAAAATTAAGGAATTCTACATTCAATACCAGAAAAAATGAGCTGAGATTACAGTACTTCCACTGACATGCATATATTTGTAGTAACTTTCTGTTGAATTTGGAAATTCCACTGGTGTCACCTGCAAACTCAAACATGGATGTGCCAAAATTCAGAAACCAAACATTATCAAAGTGGACAATGTGAAAGTTGAATAACTCTCGTGAGTACTGAGAAATGCACAGACTCAGATTTAAGAAAACCAGGACAAGGTGAAAAACTTCTGCTGAGGTCAAAAAAAGACTTCCAGATAAGGACTGAAGAACCAGGAAGAAGAAACATACAGAAGGATAGAATTTGAACAGGAACAATAAAGCTAGCAGTATGAAAAACAGTGACAATCTCTTACTTGTTCCAGCACCATCAACAGTAACATGTATGATGGTGACCTATCCATCACAACTTATCCACTGACTTCATCTGTGCCCTAAAGTGGGTTGAAGGTTTAAGCTAATTTACAAACCTCAAACTCCCCCATACAGACCTCCTTACACTTGAATGAGAAGCATGGTCTGATCTGAGATGACATTCAGATGTCTATATTAGAATTTAAAATATCTGTTGAAGTGACAGGTCACTGAATCCAATTCAGACAGGGTTGGAAAAGCGAACACACAGAAATTGCCTTGCTTTCTGAAGTCTTAAGAAGACACTCAGTGAGAATATCGCCTCCAATTGCCGACTTCACAATAGCCTGCCACTCACCACTCGCAGGTTTATGAGGTTTCCAGAAACTGCACAGCAGTAGAACTGTGAGCAAAAGTTGAGGATGCACACAAGAGGATTTGACGAAAGTTACCTTCTGATGAAAATAACCATCATGCACTCCTGTGACATTTGTGAATGCACCTCCACTGTAATTGACAACTATATGGCTATTAGATACAACACTCTCTCATTCTCCATGATGAAGTCAGTCAAGGTAAAGAAGAGACAGAAGGATCAGGGAGGACACATATGAATGTTCCAATTAATGAGTTCCTACAATATAACATACACCATATGACATCTAAGTCAATAGAGCAAATAAGCTACCTTACCAGTCTATAACAAGCGATGTCGCTCACCCTGATGCGAATGACGTCAATACCTACCCAACCCAACAGTTCCCATCAGTTGCCCAATCTTCTACCATCAACTCACAAAGTGCATGAGCCTCAAAACTACATTTACTATTTCCAACAGACCAGAGATCTTTATTCAATACCAAAATAGGGTGCAGTAATTTTGAACGAGCAGGTCCAGAACATAGAATTGGAGCTCTTTAGAGCACCACACAGTCAAAGGACATTGGTCGATACTGCATTTTTCGCTAGAAACACTGCAGGTGCTCCATATTTCTCAAATATGAGCTCCACCATCCTGCCACACAGAAACCATAAAGTTTAATCCATTTACAAACACACCAATAAGGCTCAGAGATTTCTCAGTAGTCCTTGACCACTGCATCTAGCAAGATGTAGTAGCACCTCTGAACTTATAGCAAAAACTCCATGTATCTATGTTGGAGCTACTTCACCAAAACACTGAAACTGAGAAGCACAATCAAATGAACTCTACAAGGAAATAAACGGAACAAAAAAAATGATAAAACAGATAGAGAAAAAAAATGGGAAAACTTAGCTGAAGTACCAAGCCTGTTATAAATAATAATCGATATGAAGGAGGAATTGTAATGGTCTTACTTCTCCCGGTTTTGTTGTGTATTGAATGAAGGTTCTGCCAAGAGCATGGGATGCTCTTTGGGGTCTACCAGAAGCTGATCTCTGTTCAAAATCTCTGTCATTAGAGAATCATTCAACATCCATGACTCCAAGAGCTGATTCCCAGGTCACTCAGCGCTTGCCCCTGAAGTTTCAAACCACAAAGTGATAATTCAAAAACGCATTTGCTGGCAGGTTCTCCATCTGCAATCATGAGTCACCAGAATCATTCCAGGAGAGAAGGCTTACCTTAGAGCATGGTCCCAAATGCTCTAAACAATTTCCCAGTCTGCCACCAGTCCATCTTTCATTGCTGGCACCACCTGCATGCTCATAAACAGGCCAAATTAGGTGGAAACAGCACAAGATGCTAACTGTTTGATAACTACAATTGAAGCACAGCTATTCCATTACAACTGTGAAGGGGCCTTTTGAATTTCCCAAGAACCTCATAAGCTGTAGATCACAAGCTGCACAGTAAACACAGCTCCAAATGCTTCAGGGCTTATACAACACCTCCATGTAATCCTGATGGTAGTTGAGAGCTGAGAAACCTGTATACAACTTTCTTCCTGCGTTCACTTTCTCAGATTCCCCAGGCTTCTTAGCTTCCATATCTGTCTCTGTCCCACCATCACCCACGACTGATGTCTGCTCCACTGCTCCCACCACCTGCTGCTGCCAAAGTTAGTTTGGAATAAAACTAATAGAGTTTAGCCCAAGAGGGAGTTGCATTTGGGTCTACTTTGGATTTTAAGGAGCAAGAGTAATTGCCAAGGCTTTTGTGAAGGAATGTCTTCATCATCACTGCAGCAAGTGCAATTGCCATGTGCAGGATGCACTTCAAGTCAAGACCACAAAAGCGGCAGCTCCAACACCACATGGGAAATAGGTAGGTCAATGGGAGGAGCTTGCTGCTATGTGTCTGTGCACCCACTATTGTGCTATACCCATCAACAGCTTTTGCAGTCCACTGCTCTTCTTCCCAGAGCACATCAGATAGAAACAAAGGTGGCACTCAGAGATCAATAGAGTGACTGTAGCCAGAGCTTTATTTGGATCCTTTGCAATAGTGGGATCACAGATCAGAGAAGGTAACTGAACATGAATCCTGCCAGAATTCACATATCAATGGAGACATAGATCTGTCAGTGTCAATCTCATTGCTGTCTCTCTTGGTTGTTGTCCTGCCATGGCCTAAACTTTGGCAGAAATTCTTTTCAGATCCTTTACACTGTCAGGATAGTAGTAGTATGCTGGAGAAGGTAGTAAATGCAATGTGCTGTGACAAAATCCTCTCACTGATGGAGAAGGTCAGTGCAGATTTCACTGTTCACATGACAGCATTTATGCCTGGGATGTAGAGAATACATGGCTGATCAGCTTGATCTAGACTTCTGCTTGTAGACAAATGAAAGGTACCCAGATTTTCAAACATAAGAAGACACAGGAAGAACTCTGGGTTGAGGACCAACCCAACCATGGGTGACAGGAGAGATGGCTCACACTCATATCAAAGAATAACATATTCACCCCCCAGGGATTTTGAACCTCTGCTATATGTTGCAAAAATGCTTCTTTTTCGTACCTCATCACACTTAGGAACTAATCTCAGTTCCCCTAGGTTACCAAGCATTCTCTGTACTCTTAGTTCTATCCCACACAAGTTCCATATAGAAATTGTACACATCAGAATCTTCTTGGTCTGACATTTCAAATACAACACCAAGCCTGGTTCCAGCAGTCATGACCCCTACCCAAAGAAAACTTAATTGTACCAAAAGGAAAACATCACATGTAGCATTGTCCATGTGTTTGGCAGAGACTGAAGAAGAATCATTGTTTAGAACATGCTTTCAAAATCAAAACATTCTGACACCCACTGGAATGCTCTAGGCTTGGAAGTGAGAGAGAAGGAGATCTTACAGAAGGGAAGACACATTTTGGTTGATCTTCACTAGCATAACCAGCCTTAGCCGGAATGTGATCCTAAGTGCAAGACTATTGCTGAAACTTCATCTACACCA
>Ga0209208_10006339_pt1 | contig 16312 bp, 8 predicted proteins | sample S1TSphfallax_3_FD_187694 | JGI IMG/M metagenome (GOLD analysis project Ga0209208, IMG submission 187694) | Host-associated microbial communities from peat moss isolated from Minnesota, USA - S1T2_Fd - Sphagnum fallax MG (SPAdes) (version 2) | ecosystem: Host-associated > Plants > Peat moss >...
TGTTGGCGACAATTGCTGTGTTTCTAGGTTATTGCTTGCTTCAGGCGCCTCCGACGTAACTCCCTCCCTCACTTCAGTTCAGTCATGTTTATTTGTTACCTCTTTTTGAAGAATTGTTTCATTATTGTAGCCTTTGCAGGAGAATTTGGAGTTGTGCCGGCAGATGTGGAATTATAGTTTGTGTAAGAGATTGCAACTACTTCTTGTAAAATTCTTAATAGCTGGTTTTTTTTTTTGTCTTTTTTTTGGGGGGCTGTGTTTTGATTGCCAGTATACTGGTCAGACCACACCCAGCATTCTGGCGATTGATCCATGGGATTGCAGTAGTCTACCTTGTCTTCCTCACCTTTCTCCTGTTTCAGGTTGGCACTTTTGTCACTCTTTTCTGGGACATCTGGAAATCGGTTATCAACATAACGTTTTTCTCTTCTTGGGAGTTATGGCTTTAAATGTGTACTGATTATGATGGGTCTTAAAAAAAAAACTTTTGCAACAGAAGCAGGATGACGCCCGCCGATTTCTTAAGTTTCTTCACCCTGAACTCGGTGTGGGTATGTCCTGCTTTCCTCTGTTGCTGTTTATTGTGACTTGACTGGGAGGAGGCTATGTGCTGAAGTCAGAAAAAGAATGCATGATTGACAGGATGCAAAATGCTGGTTCAGCTTCAATGTTAGGTCTTTATGTAGTAGTCCTGAGGAAGAGAAAGCTGAAACCTGACTGTGAAATTAGTGGTTGGTTTTGAAACAACAACACTCATCAAAGATGCTTCTTATGTGGGCAGAGCTCAAAGAGAGGTCATATGGAGCAGACTGTCGTATTTATACTCCAGAGAATCCCACCAACAAGTTTGCTAATGTCTGGGTGGGTGACTGTGCTCTTACCTGATTGATTGCATGCATGCCCATCAAGCAGCAGCAATTGTTGTCTTGGGGTACCTATCAGGTTTTAGTGACCCTGGACTTTGTTGGAGCATCTGCATGGTCTGGTAGTCAATACCACCGCAGTCATGGATGATGTGTTGCACTCTTTCCAGATCACAGCATAAAAATATCCTCTTGTGATTCATGATGCAGGAAACACTGTTCGATGAGTTTGTGATAGCACATACTCTGGGATGGTGGGGGAAGGCCATCATGGTCCGTAACTTGCCACTTCTGTGGGTGCTTTCCATTGGTTTTGAGTTGATGGAGGTAGGCCCACCCACCATGATGCTGCATTCTCTCTTTTCCTCCCCTGGTTCTCTTGATGGACATGGGGACCCTAAAACCCTATGGCCACAAAGGTGGCAAGGCCAGGTCTTCTTTGTATAACCCTCTCTCTACTCCTTTCTCACCAACTTGTCCACATGTATGTAAAGCATCTTAGGCCTTTCTCAATGACAGAGAAACTGTGTTTTTTCATATGTTGAAGGCATTGGCTCTGTATGAAAATCCTGAGTTTTGAAAGTTCAGCTGCGGGACTTATTGTGTGCAGGTAACATTCAACCATATGCTGCCTAACTTCAATGAGTGCTGGTGGGACAGCATCATCCTTGATGTTCTTGTTTGTAACTGGATTGGTGCTCACTCTACCTGTTGCTTTGTTGTTGAGTTTTTTTTTCCTTAAGTAGCTCTTTAAACTATCCAGCAAGAGCAGCTAGCTGCTGATTTGTGTGCCCATTTACATGTTACTCTTTTCTTGACCTTGAAGCTTGTGTTGCACTTCTTTTGATGCAAAATCCTGCTCCTGCCCGAGTGTTCCTTGAATATATGTTTTGGTCCTCCCTCCTTGACATGGCACCAAAGTGTCTTGCTTTCACAGCATTGTTTTTGTTTAGAGGAATGGGATAATAATGTTGGATTCTTCCGTGTGTAAAGGTATCTGGGCAGGAATGCGGACAGTTAGGTATTTTGATGGGAAGGCATATGCTTGGGTGGGCCTTAGCCGTCAACCATCCATAATGGATAAGGTGTGTCTTCTTTGCTTTCCAGCCCTTGATGCATGATACATGGCAAAAGGGGCTGTTTGAGGAATCTGAATTTTGTTGCAAAAGTGGTGTTACTTGTGTCCATCTTGTCTGCTGTTGTCACTGTGGAACAGATACATGTGGATTACTTTTAGCTGCCATCTCTATGCCACCATTATTCATTTAGGACTATGCATTTGCAGAACCTGTTTGCAGTCTTTTCAGGTGCTTTCGAGTTGATTTGTTTTTTTTTGGGTGTCTTTGATGACATCATTCTGCTAACCTGCTTTATAGAGAGGTCCAGTCTAGTTTGAGGATTTTACAGAGCCCATCCATCCATTAAGAATGTGTGTACTCTGAGAAAAATTGCAGGTGAAAAGGTCTCTGGGGCAATTCACACCAGCGTACTGGGACAAAGATGAATGGAATCCTCTAATGGGACCAACACGGTTTGTACAAGTGCTTGCGTTGGCAATGTGGATTTTGACAGTCGAGGTGAATGCTTTCTTTCTGAAATTTTGCCTCTGGATACCTCCACGCAACCCTCTCAACTCATACCGTCTACTGATCTGGTGGCTCATTGCAAATCCAGCAATTCGGGAGTACAATTCCTTCCTCCAGACAAGGTGAGGAGGTTTTTTTATTCCACTTCATCAGTATAGTTTTTGCCTGTCTTAGGAGTGTATTGGGTGGCCCTTTTTGGTGTTCAAGCATTTATTTGTTTCTTGATGTGTTAGGGTTTAGGGTTCTCTTCCTCTGAATCTGTACAAATGACATGCCATATTGTCTTTTAAACTGGTGTTAAGTACAGGTCTCACTGCTTTTGTCTCATCTATGCAGGAAGCCTACAAAAAAACTTGGTGCATTTTGCTGGTTGGCTCTTGCAATAGCTATTGTGGAAACCCTGATCTGTGTGAAATTCGGACGAGGTATGCTTTGTTTAACATATCTATTGTCAGTCTGAAATCTGTTCAGTAGGTGTGCTGTGTAAAAGCTTCATAGCATTGATATTTGCACTTTCTGAAGATTGTCTGTCCTTGCGTTGTTCACACTGTCTGTATTTCTCTGTTTTCAGTGCAAAGTGTCTTCATGAGTCTCATTATGAGTTTTATAATCTCCAGGTCTCTACCCCAAGCCGATGCCTCGCTGGATTGTTTGGTCTTGGATTGCAGCTGGGGTTGGTCTCCTTTTGTTCCTTAGTGGTTGGACATACAAACTCTACACCATGAAACAGGGAACTCAAGCTGCAACTTGTGCTGTGGATGCAAAAAAGAATGCATAGATCAGTTTCCAGTTGGTTTACAAGGCAAAAGAAAGTGCATGCAATGTAACTATGCAAGAGTGATCCTAGTTATATCTCTACTGGATAGAAGCAATAGCTTTCAAGGTTTGGGTTGTGCACAGTGCAACAATGTGAAAGCTCCATGATGATTGGTGCATGATGGATTGACTGTGTACATCGGTAGTGGCAATTGCTGGAAATTCTCTTCAGACTGCCTAGAATTAGAATTTTGCAGGCTCCCCAATACCTGAAATGTGTTTCTTTTCTGCCCAAAAAAAATGACTCCCCAATTTTCAGTCTCCCAAGTTTCAGAAAAGGGCTCAAACCTCTCTGTCTGTTTTTATCCTGAACTTTTGGGGCTGGATCTGATGGCTCTTTTTAAGCTTGAGAGGTACAGTCCTTTCTAGCTAGCCTCTAGAATTTGGTAAATCTGCATTTTGAGAGCAATTTAAAGGGTTTTGAGCTCAAACCTCATGCTCTTGTGTGTGTGTGTGTGTGTGTGTGTATCCAATCTTTATAAGTAGTGTGGAATCTTTAAGTCCATTGAATGAGATGGATCATTGTCTGAACAAATGATTTGTGAAATTGATCAACGAAATGAGATGATTTATGATGGATGAATTGAACCACCTTGACTAGATGAATTCCATGTATAAATTATGGTCAAATGTAACGAAATTGGATATTCATCTAGTTGGGTTTGACCCAACTACATCAATATCATCTATGGTGGATGAATGGATGAACCTTCATTCATAATTTGTGTGGATGAAAATTCATGAATGATTGGATGGACTTTAATGAATTTTCATGATACTTTAAGATGATATGAAATTCATCTAGGAAATGTCATTTGCCATTGCATTTCATCCACAAAAATAATTCATTCATATTTTCATTTCATCCAATTTTATGGATGAACATCAATTCGATATTAGTTCACGAATTTCACTGGATGAACTTTAATGGATAAAATTCTATGAAATTTAAGGATGAAATAAAAGATCATCCACAAAATACTATTTGAAATTTTCTTTCATTCATGAAAATTCATCCAAATTTCATTCATGAGATATGAACCCCCACCCTTGAACTACAATCACATTAAGTTGACATTGAATAACCATGGAATATTTAAACCCACATAACTAACACATGAATTAATTGACATAAAAGTTAATAACTTTGTCATGAATTTTCATAGATAAAATTTTCATGAATGAAGTAAATTTCCATCAATTTCCAAAACTTTTAACATATATGCAACTTGAAATTTCAAATTTTCTGAATTTTTAGCACTAATTTTTTTTTAAAAATCAACAATTCAAAAAAAATGAAATTATTGCTAAATACATTAAAGTATTTAGGTACTTTTAATGATGAACCATGTATATATATAGACAAGGATGGAAATCCATCCACAAAAAATACAAGGCATGTCGATGCAAAAATAAACACACAAAAGGAAAATTAAGGCCATCAAAACAATAGTAACAAAGTGGAAGACATAATGTTAAAAGGGCATCCTATGCCACAAATTAGCTAGTGACAAAGGTGCATTAGCTATTACATGTGGAAGAGATGAAAAATTGTGATTAAATGTGGTAGCCCATTGAAGAATTGTGATGGCTTAAGCACATTGTAGGGTTATTGACATTCATTGCCTATAATGAGATATAGGCATCGAAAGTATTAAGGAGGTTTGTTGATGGCGAGCTATACATGCATGTACACAAGAAGTCAGAAAGGAATTAAAACAAGGATGGAAACAACGGTATGTCTCTATGGCAAGGGGAATGAAATCATCTCTTGGTGCTCGCTCTATATAGGATCGTGCCTTGTCTTGAGCGATAATTATTACTGCATCCACTATTGTCATTGAAGCACATTGCACCAAATTAATATGAGTTGGATTGGTAATGACAACATTTGCTAAGGTTCGAAAATTATCTCTAGTGATGACAATATCCACTTGTTTTCGTGTGTGGCGGGGGAAAAGGTGAAAAACTTCTTTTTATGCGTGAGCTCCACTCTAGGATGCAATAGTTGCAATGGTATTTCAAAGCATATCATGGGCTACAGTGCACTCACTTTTACAAGGGCAACGTAACAAATGGATGCCCAAATCATCGATGGTATGACGACACTAGCATTGTGAAAGATGCAAAATTGTAAAATGTGATATATTAAGACAAATACAGAGTGTTGTAAAAAAATGGGCAAAGGATAAACTTAATGAAAGGGTGCTAATGTGAGTTAATAACCAAGCCCATGTTGTTGGACTTGCATAGGAGTGACGATGTGCTCACACAACATCTACTACAAGCAAAGAAAATTATTGTTCGTGTAGTTGGTCCATCAAAGAAAACTACATTTGAAGATAGGATTGCATTACTAGACTCTCAAAAGGCAAGACATGTGATCGAAGTGTTGTTTAGTTTCAGGTTTTGGGTGGGTTTCAAATGTGGTTCTTGGGTTGATTTTGGGTCCTTAGACCCTTAGTTTTAAATTTTGACCAAAAAAATAAAACCCCGCTTCCAAACAAGACCCAAGCTTAAAACTATTTTTATCCAATGAATTTAAATGAATTTAAATGAATAAAAAAAACTCTAAATGGATTATATATAGGGTAAACCGGCCGATCATCGATCACTTGTTTATGATCGAACACCTTGGTAGATCTTTCATAATTCTTATCCATTTTGAGTGATATAGGAGCACCTTTTCAAGCTTTGCAAATCATCTTTGAAATGCAAAGCTAAAGGACTAGCTAAAAGATTACTGTAATTTTTTTTTTCAGATTGTAAAAGGTGTTTTTTTTAAAAAACTTCATTTTGACCCCTCCTACTTTCAAACCTCATAATTTTTGTATTTTTTACAATATACAAGGATTTTCTTGGGTGTTTGGTGGTTTGTTTTCTTGAGTTCTTAACCCTCATGTTTTGGGGTGTCATAACTTTTTCAATTATATTTTGTTTTGATGATTTTTAGTGCGCTAGATGCACCATTGAGAGGGGTTCAAGTTTTTTTTTGACACTAGAAACAATGGAGCCCTCCCTTTGGATCTAGCCTGCCTTGAGTGCTTAAGTGTTTGATCACTAGCCAATTTACTTTAGATGAAGAAAAAACTAGCAATTTGGGGTAGGTTCTTTGACCCAGATCTTTTGATTTTTTAAAAACTGCCTTTAAGGGTCAAAATTAATTCTATGATTGTTTTAGAACCTTTAACCAAGGTCACAACCAGTTTTTTTATTCTCAAAACCATGGATGAAAAATGTACATATACCCTACCCTTACTCACCAATTCCAAGTACCAAAAAGTGCAAATTGCCCAACATTGGTTTGAGCCCTTTTCAAAAATTTGGCAGGTAATGAAAATTGGGCAATCTTCCATTGTGGGCAAAAAAGGAATACATTCAGGTAATAGGCAGATTGTATTTTTAAAAAATTCTGGGTAGTTTGACCTGCATTTGCAATAATCTAGTGGATTCAGCAAGTTGGCAATGGAACATTAGCCACATGGAGTTGACAATTTGGTGATGTGGACTTGATGATTCATCAAACTAGGCTTATGTGTAGGTACTATTTGAGGGGTTGGGCTTTATTCAAATAAAGGCCCTCTAAAGTGGAGTTAAACATGGGCCTGAATCTAGTAAAGCCCGGTCCTAAGGGCTTTGCACAACATAAAGATTGTCTCTCATTTATAAAATTAAGTTCCTATGATATTAAGTAGGCACCCAATTGGTACATGTCAAGTATCATGGGAAAAACAACCATGGGCGTTTCAAAAAATGGAATGTTTGCCTTTGAGGGAATTCTAATTTTCGAAATGCTTGCAAGTTTTTTTACACTTTATAAATGTATCTACAAATACACCATGAAAAAAAATGAATAAATCTTTACAAATTGGTGAAGTGGATGTGGACTTGGCGAAAAGGCAAAGCCAATTTTAACAATTTAGTTAAGCAAATGATATTCCACAATATGCACAACACGACCCCATTACCAAATGTAGTAATATATCATATTAACCTAGTACCTAGGTTGGTTTGTTGGCAAGGTGCCTAATAATTCATTATTATTTTTTGTTAGTTATGTTCAACAATAAAAATGAAGATAGTTTATAATTTGACCTTAAACCAAATAATGAAGCAATTGTGCTTGAGAGCTTTATTCAAATTTTAGGCATGCTAGGCACATATTTTTAGAATTTTTGAAATTTAAAAAAATGATTAAAAAATGGCTAACCAACCTATGTATTAAGGTACTATGAACATATCATATTATTGGTGTTTTGGCTTTTTAGGTTATGGGGTTTTGGAAGGTTTTAGGGCCATTGCAAGTAGATGAATCCAAAGGATGAAGTTCAATCTAGGGTTTAGGGTTTCTTTGTCCCACCAACATTTCTACAAAGGTTGTGAGTTATGACTATTGAAAATTAGCAAGAGTTAATCTTGGGGAGTGATGGTGTTGTTTCCATGTTTAGCAACAAATATGAAATGGGCAATCACTTGTGAAATTAAATTTTATTATCCACACCTTTGGTTGCATGGTCATTATTGTTCTACTTTCACATCAAATAATGTAATTACATCTCATCATCTTCCCTTTGAATATATGAAAGTTTGGGATCATTCCATCTCTTGCATTCAAGCATGACAAGACAAATAAATGTTATTATTCATCAAGCATGATCACGTGTACAAATTTGGAGCCTTTGCTTGCAAGTATTAGAGCTTCCCCAATCCTTTCAACCTAGGTTCTTGATTCATTGTAGTTTCATATTTGATTTGGTGAACAATTGTGCCAACAATATACTTCATCAAGGTTATCATAAAAGGATGCTATGTTGATCGGGTAAAAGCCTTTTGCATGACCAATTTGATCAAGACCTTGTGAATGTTGCAATGATAATTGAAAATATCAATGTTTGAACCCCCACCTTAGTTTGCCAAGGTGTTGACCATTCTTTTACAATCTTGATTATTTTCAACTTGAGTTGCATTGATGTAAGAAGGTGCCCAAGCTATTGCATGTTTATAATCTAAGTTGTCAATTCTTCTTATTCCTTGGGTGTAACTGTACTTTTGATGCTACATTTCCTAATTATTGTCATATTGTAAAGGTGATTCTTCAAAATTATGATTGGTACCCCCTAATTCCATTGCAAATAGCCTCATAGCCATTTTTGAATCAACAACCACCCATTGCCATCCTAAGTGAATGGTCATTCCAATTTCCATTCTTTATCATAGCAAGTATTGATGATTGAATTGAAGGTTGTCCTCCTTGCCATGGCAGGGTGGTGTGGCCAACCTCATCATTACCAACACCTTCTCCATTGAAACTTAGAAACCTAGGAACTACACCATCTTTGTTGACTTTTTCCCCCACTTCCAATCACTTGCTCATGTTGTTTGTTTTCTAAACCATTATTTTGTCTACACAATGTTGATAAAATCTCAAAGATCTTATCAAATGGTTGTTAGTGGTCTCTCCTCACAATCAAAAGTAAGTTATGAAATTGTTATATTCACATAATCACCTTGTAGTTCAATGTCTTTTACAAACAAAACTAATTGAAACATTTGAACAAACTTTCCATCCTTCACAACTAAAAATTTGTAGCTCACAAATATCAATAAATAAATATATTATATTTTGGAAATTGTTCATGGCTTAACTTATTTCTTTCCATCTCATAATCTAAAAATGTCTATAATTAAATTAGTAACCACCCATAACTCATGTAATAAATAATAGCAATTATTCACAAAGTGAATCAACACTATAACTTCATGATTAGAAAGAAGCTTCTCAAAAAATGATTAACGGAAAACCTTTACATGAACAATATGGGATGAAACAAATTCAACAATCATTGGAATATGGCCCAAAACCTTTTACTATATGGTTAAATTATTATTATAAATGCATTTAGGTGCAGTGAATACTCATTGTTTTGTACCTTTTGGCTTGCTAGTTTTCCTATTATGGTCCATATAGCAAGTATGGATTCCATTTTGATTCATTTTACAAGTTTTTGTAAGGGAGATGTTTTGAGCGTGGCTTAAATTAGGTTTATTTACCTTATGTGAAACAAATTCCTAAACAAAGTGAAAATTTGAAAGTGTATGGAATCAAAAGGAAGAATAATTACCATGAACCCCAAGTTACATTCCCACTTTGACTATTGAATGTCACAAGGATGAATATCTAATGTTACAAGGAGGCTTGTGTATTTAAAATGATTTTTCATGAGTCAAAACATGTCCAAATTGAATGGTTTTGATGTTATTTGAAAGGTTTTATTGAGGTATTGAAATGGTGAGTTTAGATGACCAAAAAAAAAAGTGTTTCTTGAAAGGTAGGAAGGCTTGAAAATTATAACATGTAAAAAATAATTCTAAGCATTTAAAACACAAATTTGAAATCATGTTTGATTCAAGAGATTGATGTGTTGTTACAAAAGTTCTTAAAAAGGGTTATATGAATATAAAATTAGATGAGAGTTATGAGGCTCCGTAATTGTGAAGTTCACCAAAGTGTATTGATTTTGAAATATATATTTAAAGAATTATGAGAATTTGCCATTTTAATGAGTAACCCATTGGTAGTTATAAAATATATTGTGCACACAAGTAATTCCATATACAAGGGTTTGGGTCAAGTTGAGTTCATGTGGGAACCAATAAGTTTTGAACCCAATTTGGGTCAAAACTATATTAAATACCTCTTTGTCTATTTGTCTAATTAAAGTTATCCAAAGGTGTCCATGAAGCTTATCATCTTGTATTAGCATCCCAAAGCTTTTGCTCCCTTGTTTAGTTTGTGAATAATTAAGGAGAAGGATGAAAAATGATGAATATGACATGCCTAGGGGTGTTTCACATCACTTGTGAAATGGAGAATCCCAATTTCAATTGCTTAAAAACCAATTTTAGTTTCATAACATCTTTTATATATAAGCATAAAAATAAACTTCATCCTTATCTTTTCACGTCTCCATGAACCTTCAAACCCATTGCATTCACATGTTTAGTTGGGAGATTGTTTGTTTCCACAATATTGAACACTATCATATGTTGCTTTGATATTAGGTTGAAATTTCAATATACTACCCAAAATCATAATTACCGATTATTTAATGTGAAATAAGTTTGATCATTGTTAGCTTTATAAACATACAATGCTCATGGTTCATCAATATTTTTTTCTCACTTATACAATTACAATGAATAAGTTTGTTTAAGCTATATATCATTACGATATCCAAGATCCAATAAAATCAAGGATGATTGCAACATGTCTCTTGTGGACATTGGAACACTAACAATTTAATGCACCCAATATAATTTTAAAAACTCATTTATAATTATGTTAAAGTATTTGAATCATAATCCTAATTAATGGATTTATAACATACATGAAGCTTTAAACATTACATTTGGATGACCTATGAATGTTTTCATATATTGAAAATCATGTTCAAATACAATTAAATGCATTTGTTAAGTTTGACACTTGTGATTCTCAATGCACATGTTATTTATTTAAGCAATACACTATTTGTTGATTATTGAAATCATTTGTGGCAAAGAAAAAACAATTATTTGAGAAGAGGTATTCAGTTTGGAATTCTATAAGTTTCAATACCTTTGTGATATTTCATTAATGATCTAATGTACACATATTTTTTCCTACCCTTCAATTATTATAAGTCATGAACACAAGTGATTTTCAAACCAATACATTTTACTTCAAATTCATCATTTCAGCCAAAATTTTCAAATGGAATTTTGATTTGGTTAGGGCAAAAAATTGGTGAGAGATGAAACTAATCCTTGTAAACATTTGATGTCCAAGATGTTATGAAGTCTTTGGTAACTCCTTTTCATGCCATGCAAAATTTTAATTGTCTTGTTATAGTGTTCATCATGTAGTGGAGGCAACAATTATTTTTCCAATGTGTGTTTTCAAAATGTAAACATCAACCAACATCGGTAGTGTCATTTCATCATATGATCAAAATTGTGGGATTTGGTATTTGGAACAAATGAAATAATGCATATAATTTCAAACAAATGATGTTTGAAAACTAGATGAGAATTTAAAATAAATGATATTTCAAGCTTATTTTGCATGTTATGGTGTTTTTCTTCACTTATGTCGCCTTTCAATATCTCATATTGTCATCATAACTCATTGCCACAACTACAACTCTAGCTCAAGTGTGGTCATTTTTAACAAAAAAATTTCAAAGACTTATTTTGCTATGTAGGTTTCAAAATGTTTTCATTTGTTAATATGATCCTTGGGGCCATGCACTTGATGCTAGATGTGTTCATGCACAAGGTCATCAAATAACAAGGTAACAATGTAGAAAATGGTGTTACAAGGTCATAAACTAAAGAGGATTTTGCATGATAGTAAAATGCTCATATTTATTTCATTGAAATTCTTAAGTTTGAATTGTAAATTTGAAATAGACTAGATTAGCATTTGATCATACCATGATGAAATTAAGTTCATTAAGGGACTTTTGAGCTCAAACATTGATATGATGTTGTAGCATGAATCAATTTAAAATCAAGTTCATAATCTAGAACCATACTATACACTTCTCATTGAAATCCTAGATACATAGTCTAATTGTAAATCTAAATCACATTAGTTGGATAACACAATGTGATTGTGCATTGAGCTCAAATTATAACACACAATCACACAACATTAACCCAAAACCTAACAATCCATGGTGGTTGTGCAATCACATTGCTCTAAACTACAACATCCAAGACAAAATTTATTCAGCAACATAATCTTATGCCAACATGAGGGGAAGGTCTTGCTAACTTTCAAATTTTTTAATCAAATTAGTTTGAACAATTTTACTATTAAGTTTTGAGTAAATCATTACCTTATGATACCATGTGAGTACCTCATTTGAATGGTCTTTTGAGTACATGTTTCAGTTTTCTTCCAATTGGTGGATGTTGATGCAAGGAGAGGCGGGTAGGCATAATGGTTGTCTGGGCACTTGGAAACCTTATTGAAAATCGTATCTTGAATTAGCCCAAAACTCAGAACTGGCCCAACAATTGTTGACAACATTGGATTTCATTCCTCCTCATGACAACTCTGATAAACTATTGCTCAACGGGCTGCAATTTGACGTTTTGGATATGGGCAGCCAAACAAGTATCAAACTCATATCTAGTTTTGCAAAATACTTAAAATCAGCCGCCATTTGCAACCATCTGGATAGACTTGAAGAAACACCCGACAGGCCGTTTGCTGTAGTGGAGGATCGGATGTGGTGAAATCACGAGACTCTAGGTTTGAGGTTTGAAACTACTACTACTACCTACGCCTTCATTTCTTTTGTCAAATGTGGGCTGTCAGGAGTCAGGACTCAACTCCTCCTGCGCGCCACAGGACTGATTGGTGACCAATTATGGAATCAAGCTCACGCAAGTCTTGTGTGCACAGGAAGATCTAGCACGCAAGCTGGTTCATTCACGATCCCCAAAATTGTGTCAATGGCCTCTGACACATGAGTTAGTGGCCATTATTCTCCAGCTCATAAGAGCATCTCCAGCAGTGCTCAGTATGTGACCCTGCAAAAATGTTTTTCACATCCAAGTTTAGTTATTTACTTTTTCGCAACCCCACCCATAAAACTGAAATTGGACAACAAATACGTGGAGAACTACTAATAGCAATCCACCTGGACCAATCATTACGATGGGCCAATCAAAACACACTGATTAGTAGTCAGATCGTATTTATTACACTCGTTTCGGCAGGTGCCTACTGTTGCTGCGCCTTTCACCATCCACCGCAAACTGTGCAATGATGCTCCGCCAAAACCATTGTCGTGAAAAAAAATATGACTCTTCTTCATCCAATTTTACTGTGCAGATCACATACTGAGCACCGCTGGAGATGCTCTAAGGAAATCCAAGTTCTTCAATCTAAATACAATCTAGAAGGTAAAAGATTCCTGGCTTTCTGACTTGGGAACTAGTGGCCAACCAGATACCTACCAGGTCAGGCATAATGTACAAACAAATTCAAGGAATCCTAATGGTCAATATATGGCAGGTCAGACCAGTGTTGGGCGGTTCCTTAGTTTTATGAACAACCTCGGGATGTGATCTGGAAGATAAACTAGACTGGTTCATGTTCCACACATAAATGGAACTGGGAACCCAGTTCCGACTCCAGTTCTTTCTATACAATTTTCTTTTATTCTGGTTATACATAAAAAGACCTGATTTTGGTTATCCTGGACTAGAACCAGTTGTTAACCTCTGGTTAGCCCTTGGTTTGAGTCTTTTGACCTATATATATAATTCATTCATTCATTTAAGTTTTAATCTTGGTCCTGATTCCACACATTAAGTGGAATCAAGTATCCAGTTTTGGGTTCAGTTCTTCAAAAAAGTAAATTTTTATTCTGGTTCTAAAACTGATTCCAAAAATTAGACCAAATTTTGACTTAACTTTTATTAATTGGAACTGGTAGTTTGAACCTTTCAAACCAAGTACCCACCCAACACTAGTTGAGACATGAATCATTATAATATACCTAGTTATATTTATATATGTGAGTAAGAATTGTACCCTACAATTCTTATTTTTGATAAACTCTTTAAAAGTCATAATTGATAATTTGACTTTTAGAATTCAACCAATTAGTACACTTCAGTTTGGATCAATCAATTGAAGTTTGTTGGTTATTGGTCATTTTTTTCATCGGCTTAAATGAATTGGTTTAAAGTATTCCTAAGTGAACATAAACACTACTTAACATGATTAAAAATTTGTAATGACCAAAACAAATTCTAATCAAAGGGTCAATTATTTCCCTTTGCAAAATAGATGCAAGCAATAAGATACAAATAAAGAATTATTAAATTCAAAACAAAGAAGGAAACTACAAGTAATATTAAAATCACAACATGATTGCACAAATAAAAATGGGCCATATGCAACTATGGTCAAACAATCTATTCGAACAATTTGCACATTAGGAAAAACTCACCATGAAGAATGATTCAATCAATTTGGACAATGCACATGATGAACATAAAAAACAATTGAAGCTTTTGAATAGATGAAAAATTAATTAATTATGCAATTCAATTATTTAATCATGTCACATGATTTCATCCACTATCATGATTTTGTTTGACCTTAAAAATAAAATCAAAGCTAGTACACTATGAGTTGCATGTGAATACAACAATCCAATTTAAGTATATAGGTGATAAAAAATGAAATTACACTACCTCAATGGTTGGATATGTTGAATTGACCCCTTCTAGATGGATATGGTTACACATCAATATAGAACTTAGGCTCACATTCAATCGATGGGTATCATGAACGAACATGAAAAAAAATTAAAACACAAATATGGTTTTATCCATATTTGGCAAATATGCATATTGATATCTAAATTATTCTAGATATCCGGCAACACTAGTGGACTAGTGTTGGCTGATTATATAGAAAAAATTGGCTATGCATCTGAATACATAGTAACTAAATATGTATAATCCATATCCAATTTTTTAAAACTTCTTGATATTTGACTTTATACACAACTATTGGATGCCTTTATGTGTATGATGTTGATATGTAAATGTATTTAGCCCATTAGGATTTTCAAAATGTCAAATATGCATTTAAGGTTTAAGGAGAACATTCCCAAATCTAGAATTTTGTTTTGTTTTACACCTTTGCACTTTGTGATGCGCCCCCAAGTCCCTTGTTAGACTCAAAAGAGTCCAACTATGTCAACAAGTGGAAGTAGATGGGACTTGGTGCCGCTCCTAGCTTCCAGCACTAAAGGGGGTGAGAAGGGCATGCTAAAAACTCTAGGATTAGACTAGGAAGTAGGACAAGCTACTTAGTTACTTGGTCCTGCATCCAAAACCAACCAACAAGTTGGTTAAAACTCATTCTGCATCCTTTTGGTGTTGGGACAAGCCACGGGCGACCTTGGACTCATTTGACTCACCATGGCCTAGACTCGGGGGAAGCCACCACCTTCCCCCATATAGTATTCTCTACGTTATTCCGCGACACCCGCATCCAAATGGCTTTTATTCCCGGGACTCCCAGGAGGAGTCCTGAAACTGTCCTGAGTTGGACTCCCGAGACTTTGGGAACTCATAACTCCCAGCTCAGACCTCGGATTGGGATGAGGTCTAAAACAAACTTGTAGCTCTCCTCAAAGGCTTTCCAACGGTGTGTCGCACTTTATCTGCACACACCGGGATCAGGTTGATTCCCGACTTTTTGTGGTCGGAAGTCAAACTACCAATTTGACTCCCAACCCTTCTTTTCCCCATAACTTGTGTTGAAGATGTCCAAATGGCTCATGTGAGGCCATTTTTGACATCTACATTTCAAGGCCTTTCCTACGATATAAAGAACACCTCAAGGAGAGGTGTTTTTCCCTCTGCTGTCGAGCTCTAAAGTTGCGGGAGTCTCGGAGGACTCCAAATCCCCACTTTTGGGAGTGTGAGTCTCAACCTCACACTTGCCTCAAAGTGGGGTTGCGACACTTTGTTTTAAAATATTTGCAAATGAATAATATGAATAGGGGGACAATTTGGACTGTCAAAATTATAATTTTTTTGGATTACAGACAAATGTAAAATTTAAAGTCATATTCAAATTTAACATTTTCAATTTTTGAATTATTCATGTTGTCATAGACTTTAATGGGAATCATCATAAAATTCTTGGATGAATTTAAAGAAGATTATGGACTTGTAATGGAATTTTGAAATGTCAACATTATGTTTGTGACGCGCTCCCAAGTCACGAGGTGAAACCCACTTGAGGGTTTCATAAAGCCAAGTTGCGGAAAGTGGAGACTTGGAGGCACGCTCCCAGCTTCCAACTCTAGAAAGGGGTAGAGGGTCGAGTTGGGAGCCCATGGATTAGACTAGGAAGATGATTTAGTAGATCAAGCTTGAATTTGCATCAAAAACAAACCACCCACGTGGTTAGTTCACATTCCGGGACACCCTTGGGTGTTAGGACAAGTCACGGGCACTTTGGAC
>Ga0209208_10006340_pt1 | contig 16312 bp, 9 predicted proteins | sample S1TSphfallax_3_FD_187694 | JGI IMG/M metagenome (GOLD analysis project Ga0209208, IMG submission 187694) | Host-associated microbial communities from peat moss isolated from Minnesota, USA - S1T2_Fd - Sphagnum fallax MG (SPAdes) (version 2) | ecosystem: Host-associated > Plants > Peat moss >...
TCATTTGGTAGGTTGTAGGTAAAGATGAACAGTGAGGCCAGGTGCATAACAAGCAGATATGCAATAGCATAGGAAGTTAAGAGAAAGTATGAATTGCCTCATCCTTCTTGCCAGCTGTGGCATTTGCAAGTGCAACAACTTCCAACAACTTCTGGGCAGTAAATGCTAGCCATGACTTGAGCTCAGCATCCAATTTGGTCTCATTCTTCAAATCAACTGCAGTATGGAGCAGAGAGCATGATGTTGACACCACCACATTTTCTGCACAAACCCAATGTTTTCTGATGAGATCCAATTGTCATGCTGGACAATAAGAGTGACATGCTGCTACAACTTTTGACCTTGTACTCTATCATGTCTGTTTCTTGACATGAGTAGGATATAATACTGACATTATGGAGCTAACATCTTGGAAAACAAGTAATTTAATTATCTTCCATGATGAGGAATGGCTTGATCAATCTGGTTCTTTTGTTGCAGACAAAAAAGAAACTCTAGAAGACAATTCTACATGACAGTTTCCTACACAACACAGGATTTTTCAGGGATTCGCAACAGCATTGTAAGGAACACAGACAGAATGACCATGTATCATCATGGTAAAACTACCAGTGAAACTAGGGGGAGGAGGAGAATTGTCACATGTTGAAACTTGAAACCCAAGACTAACTTACACACTAACAAACTACTACATTGTGACCAACTTGGCATCAAAGTCATACCAACTCTAAAAAAAACCAACTATAGGCTGTCAACTTCTTTCATATGGTCATCCTTCTTCAGCTATGGTTCCATATTGCTTCTTTCATAAAATTCTTCCTTCAGACCATTAGCTAGAAACTTGTTTGCAAGCTTCCTCAACAAGCTTCATATTGCAATAATTGCATGTCACCTAGCATGAAATTTAGCCACCAAAAAGTCTCAAAAATAGTCTCAAAAAAGAAAAGCACATCTATATGGCAACCTTAACTTTAAGTTAAAAATTTAATCCCAACCTATTTAGTTCATTACAATTATATCATCCAGTCAATATATGTAAAAGACATGGATGATCGGAAATAAATTCCTGCTCAAGTTTTTTCACAGGAAGAACCCTCCTCTTTCTGGATTTTCAACTTGATGATAACCAAGCCTGAAAGGCAGGAAAGCTTTGTGGATATGGCCTCCACCTATATAACAAATCAATACCTTTGGGGTTCTTGGGGGTACCAAAGTGAAGTAAAAGGCACCATTACAAGAGATGGATGGTGGGAGGACAGGAAACATTTTTCCATTGGGTTCAAATACCCTATCTAACCACACTGATTAGCTCAGTTTCTCTTTTCACTAACTACCTACGAATAACCCAATGTCCTCACCTACATAATAATCCTCTACATGCATCTATTTATTTAATAACTTGTGACCTAAAACAATGTCCAACATTTTATGTGGATGAGCATGAATGAAAGTAGGAACCCTAAGTCAGATGGGTGGAAAATCATGCCGAAGTTGTTGTGCTTCAAGGACGTCGAAAGGCCAATTTTTTGTTTTATTGTTTTTGGCTTTGTTTTGTTGTTTTGCAAGTTACTGTGTTTAATGTTGTTTTTGTGGAGTGGCTTTGGTGAGCCGGTTCTAGTGATGGAGCAAAATCCTTGCTGCTCAATTGAAAATATTTACAAGGAGTGCAAGTCACGATTCTTAGAAATGATTGGTGTTGAGCTTTCAAAGGAGTGGAAGGATGTGGACAAGGAAAAACTATATGAAGTTGGCTGAGGAGGAGGAAGGCATGCAATTTTCTTTTGGGAGTGTGGAAGAAGTTAAGTTCCAATTCTTCAAGTTGTGAAGCGTGGAGTTTTTTTGGATTTTGATAGTAATTAGTTAGGGACAAATGCCCCTCTAGGCTTCTTCTTTTCTTGAACCCAACGCCTATTTTTCTGTTGTGCCATGAGTGTCAAGAAGGGAGTAGGAGATCTAGAGTTTATATTTTTATGGACCAAATCAAGGGGAGTGATGAAAGAATCTAGCGATTTCAAGAACTATTGTGGTGGTAATCATTATCTATGTTAGGTTTTGGGGAATTCAATGTGAATGTGTAATGTGGTTTATTTGAAGAAGAAAGTATTTATGATATAGTGGAAGTTCTGGGGATTTTGGAACAAGAGGAAATTGCGAGATTTAGATTGTCACAACCACCTGCTCTAGTTTTAGTCTCTATCAAACTTCTGAATAGATTTACATGATGATGTTGGGGTAGCATTTGTGGCATTTTTGTTGTTGAATGATGAGCTACCACATTCATCAACAACTAGTTGCATCCTTGAGAGGAAATCAAGAGAGGTTTGATCCCTTGAAGTCCGTAGTGTTAAAATTGTAAAGTTTGTTTGGCTAGAAAGATTTTTGGTTTAGGAATAATATTTGTTGTAATGTCCTTTCTGCTCCTTGGAAATTTCTAGTAAACCTTGGTGAACTTACATTCAAAATGATAAATATTACCATCTCAAAATCACCTCCCCTTCTTTTTTGGTGACAAACCACCTAATATCCTACTTGCTTACCTACAAGACCTGTCCTCTCCAAGATAGGATACCAAGGTGAAACCTAATATCAATTCAATTGGGTTCACCAAGAATTGAGTCCTAACGGGCTTCCAACAGTCGGTGACACTACTAGGAGATGTGGTCCTAACCACTAAGCAATCCTTTCATTTTTTAGTGGATTAGATCAATTCCACTATAATGACATTATAGTGACATTTGGCTTAACATAATGGAATGGGCTAGTGATCGAGATTGCATGGCAATGACCAGTGGAACCCTAATGGGTTGGTCTAGTGATACTATCTAACACAATCATAGAAAACCATCCAATGGTCCAAATTGGGCCTTTTTATGCCATTGGATCAAATGATTAATTTAAAATATGGCAAATTTTTTTCCATTTAAATGATGCCATGTGGCAAACATTAAACATCCAATGAGTTGTTGCCATGTGGCAAGGCTAAATTGAAGCACCTATCCATTAGATACCTAAGTAACTAGACCTATGCACCTAAGTACCTAGGCCTAGGTTTAAAAACCTAACCTTTGAGGAGGCCTAGCATGGCTATTGAAACTTATAAGCCTAACCTAGGTTCATTTTGACAACTAAATTACAAGATTCAAGACTTAAACCCCTCACCTCCACTTTGAAAGGTCAAGTCTTCAACCATTGCACCATTTTTTTTTGATGTGAAATAACATGTCAACAAAAATTCATAACACTTTCTTTCAACCTACTTAAATAGCCTCTAGTTAAAATATATTAGACTTGCTTGATTTAGGCTAAATTAAAATAGGTACCTAAACAAACATAAGCTATTTAAGCTAAGCACTTAAGGTAACCTAGGTTTTATTGTAGGTTCACCTTAGGTTATATAGGCTACATCTAGGCTATGTAGGTTGCCTTAGGCTATGTAGGTTATATTTAGGCTATAATTAGGGTATGTACCTACACTTACGTTATGTTGGTTATACATATGTTGGTTATTCTAATTATGTTGGTTATACAAATGTTGGCTATTCTTATGTTGGCTATACCTAAGTTGGCTAAACCTATATTGTTTATACTTATGTTGATTATGCTTATGTTGGTTATACCTAGATTGGCTAAACCTATGTTGCTTATTCTAATGTTGGATATACTTAAGTTGACTACACCTATGTTGGCTATACCTAGGTTGGCTAAACCTATGTTGGTTATACCTATGTTAGCTATACATAGGTTGGTTATACATATGTTGCTTATACATAGGTTGGTTATACTTATGTTGGTGATACCTATGTTGGCTATTCTAATGTTGGCTATACGTAGGTTAATTATATGTATGTTAGCTATACTTATGTTGGCTATTATTATGTTGGTTTTACCATCACTAAAAAAATCTAATAAACTTGAAGTTTTGTTGTTTACCAATGCATTAGGTAAATAGGCTAATGTCCAAACACATAAGAAGTCAGAGCTCGACAAAATTCAAAGGATGGCACCTTTGTTTATGGTGTCCAAAAAAAACGTTGAAGATCTTCTCTTGGCGCATTCAAAGCACTAAAAATTGTCAAAAATGGATTAAAAATGAAAAAGTTATGGCCTTTCAAAGTGTGCATGGTCAAAAAGTCAAAAAAGTGCCACACCCAACACTAGGAAACCGTTCTGAAAACACCCAAAAATTCCTTGTATGTTGTTATGCTGCCTTTCAAGTTCAAAGTTGAATTATGAAGCTTAAGGTGGCACTCTCATAGCACTTTAGATCACTCAATTTGAATAGGAATCGAAAAAGTTATGAACTTCAGAAATAGGAAGGGTCTAAAAGAAGAAAAATGTGTTTTTTAACGTTTTGAACTAGATTTGGGTGGACTAATCCACTACATCCAATGTATGGTGGAAGGACATTAATTCAATTCCATTAAAATTGGATTTGGGTGGACCAATCCACTAGACCAATCCACTACATCCAATGTATAATGGTATGGACTAGTCCCATTCCACTAAAATTGGATTTGAATGGAATTGTGTATGTACCAAGTTTTCTAGTAATGTGAGTTGATTGGAACTTGTTTATTCTGGAATTTGGACTTCAAGGAGATGACTCTTATAATTCACTTGAATAGTGGATCTATTTTAATGGAAGCCACATTCCACTACCAATTTATGACTGATCATTCTCCATTCATGTGTTCATTTCATTTCCAAACTTCCAAGTGCCCCAAATTAATTAATGGTCAGTGCAAGACTCAAGGATGGTTTTTTTTCCAAGGGTTAGTGGCCAGGCCATAGATCCGATAGGGATACATTTATTTTGTTGTGTTCATGGGGGAGAGTGAACGGCCACACATGATGTAGTTTAAAATTCTTTGGTCTCCATTGCTAGGGATGTTGGGTTCCATGTTTTGCATGAACAAACACATGTTCTCCTAATGCATCTTTCCGATCATCATGAAAACAAATGGATATTGTGTTTACAACAAATGGTACTTACATTTTGGTAAACATGGCCATTACTAACTTGACTTGTGCGGATCTTGTTTCACGAGTTGTTTTTTCTTAGGGAATGGTTACAACGATTGCAACTCAGGAAAATGTTGTACCTTATTGTGGCCAACACATTAAAGATGATTTCATCCTATTAACAAAATAGATATTTGGATGTTTACTCCAACAGGTGGAGGATTTCCTTCATTGATGTGCCAACATGGCATGGTTAACGGAGGGCTCTAAAAGTCCTCCTCTTTCAATTATACGTTATTTTATATATATAGGGTGTCAATGGCTCTTCAAAGAATTTAAACCATCGTTATCTTGCATCAGGCAATTATGGCAATAAGAAAGCCTTTTTCTAGGCTTGGTGTCCTTCTAGGATTTTCACCCATCTCCTTGCATAACTTGCTTCGTGCTACTAGTGATGGGTTTAGGTCGTGGGTTTCACGTTTTTTCCTCTTAAGGCTCCCCATTGTGTGTTCTACATTTTCAAGTGTGGTTTTTTATTTGGACTTCGATCCGCTCTTTTTTCTTCTCTTATTCCCTTGCAAGGTTTTTTCCTTTATTTATTTATTCATTTATAACTAGTTGCTTGTACTTGATGCAATGCATTATGTTGCAACATTTTTTAGCTGAATTTTTGTCATTTGGAGACAAAAAAATTTAGTGCAAATCATTAAAAGGATTTCAATGAAAAAAAGTTCCAAAATTGCCAAAATTTGTGGAATTTTTAGCCTGAAATTGCCATATTTAAATAATAGGTTCAAGCAAGTTACCAAAATGTTGCAAAATAATTAAAATTATTTCCTTTCCTTTTAACATGTAACCAAATTTGACTAATTTTTCTTGTGGATGTTTGTTAATGTGGTTCAACCACAAAATTGAAAGAATGATCATGGGTGCATAATGAACTTGTTTTATCTACCAAAATCAAAACGTTAGTTTAAATTCTAGATTATAACAATTAACTTTATCTATTCTTGAGTTGGTCACCCCTTTATTTTAAGTTGTAGGATTAACATAACTATGGTACAACACTTAATGTCTTAATGGTCCTCAAAATGCAAGGGAGTGCTCCTTTCATTTTGGTGACTAAAACAAAATGTGCCCCTACTATGGCACACCCATTACATGTTAAATCATCAAAAATAGAATAATTATGAATGAGATTTGGCAATTTGAAAGGAGAGGGGTCAAAAGTCAAAAATTAAAAAGTTTAGAACTTATATTAGCCTATGGGTGACAACTTTTTCACCCATGTACAAACAATATCCAATGTATGATAGTTTGCTACCTACTATTTTCAGTTCATAAATGAAAAATGTCCAAACAATTTTTCATCCTTTAAAGGGACATTTTACAACCCATGGTCAAGATCCTCCCAAGAAAAAGGCAAAAAATCCAATGGCCATAGGCATAACCAAGTTCAATTTAGGGTTTAGGATTGCATGCACTTGGGAGTGGCATAAAATTGTGCATGGCAATGTATTTATAATTCAATTTTGTCATGTAACCAAAGGTGGCAATCATTTGAAAAAAAGATTTTGAAGCTTTCTTTTATACTTTTAGCAACTTACTAGGCATTAATGTAGCAATTAGTGACATTATATATCTATATATATATAATTACTTTTTGACATTTGGCAATTTTTCAAAAAAATAAATCACTAATGGATAGTCCTCATGAAGCTTGATGTTTTTAGCCTACTTTTGGAAAACAAATTCTCCCCACAACCTCCTTTCTAATATCTATGATGATCTCTTCCAACAAAGCCATGAGGTCCTCCTCCTTCAAGCTTTGGGATGATGCTCCTTTTGCTTCAAGTCAGTGATGTTCTTGTTCCTCTTGCTCATGTTTTCTTGAGAAATAATCAAAGCCATGGTAGATCTCTTGCTTGTGCTTCCTAGTAATGTAGTTGTTTCAAGTTGTGATGTTTTTCTTACTAGTGTGCCCAGTAATCCAATTGCTCCAAAGCCATGATGCTCCTCTTGCTCCTCTTTCTTGGCAATCTAGTTGTTCCATAATCATGTTCACATTTTTCATGCTTTTCAACACACTCCTCTTGCTCATGTTTTCCTTAATGCTTTTATTGCTTGTGGTTTTTGTCATGCCCCCCCTCTTGTTTTTGCTTTTATGTGATGCTCCTACTCTTACTACTAATTTAATGGCTCCAAGCCATGATGCTCCTCTTGCTTGTGCTACCTAGTAGCCTAGTTGTTCTAAGTTGTGATGTTTTTCTTGTTTGTGCTTCTTGGAAGCCTAGTCACTTTAAGTTGTGATGTTCTTCTTGCTTGTGATTTTTGTCACACTCCTCTTGCTTTTGCTTTTATGTGATACTCCTGGTAATCTAATGGCTCCAAGCCATGATGTTCCTTTTGCTTGTGGTTCATGGTAACCCAATTGCTCTAAGTTACGATGTTTTTTTTGCTTTTGTTTTTACATGATTCTCTTACTCCTCTTATTGGCAATTTAGTGGTTCCAAGTCATGATGCTCTTCTTGCTTATGCTTTCTGGTAGCCTAGTTGCTTTAAGTTGTGATGTTCCTTTTGCTTTTGCTTTTATGTGATGCTCCAGCTCCTCTTATAGTCCAGTGGCTCCAAGCCATGATGCTCCTTTTGCTTGTGTTTTTTAGTAGCCTAATTGTTTTAGATTGTGATGCTCCTTTTGCTCATTTTTCTTAATAGCCTAGTTGCTTTAAATTGTGGTGCTCCTCTTCCTTGTGATTTTTTTCATGCCCTTTTTTTTAACAATCCACTAGCTCCAAGTCGTGATGCTCCTCTTGTTCATGCTTCTTGGTGGTTTAGTTTCTCCAAGCTATGATGTTTTTTTTGCTCATGCCTCCTAGTGGTCCAATTGTTCCAAGCCATGATGTTCCTTTTGTTATTATTTCAAAGCAGTCCAGTTGTTATAAGCTCATGATATTCTTGTTTTTTTTTTCCATGATGCTCTTCTTTTTCATGTTTTTCCTACATTGCTCTTAAGCTTGTGTTTTCCTACCTAGCAAAATCACAACAATTGTGATCCTCTCTTGCTTCTCCCCACTTCATGTTCATTCAATTATGAACTTGATGGGTGTAACTGTGTTAGTACATGCCCATTTGCTTGTTATCTTGCCATTGCTGCATGTCTAGCAACCCATTGTACCTTTGTTGTGAATCCAAGGTTCACACCCAACATCCCAATGGGAGTGCATGCTAGCCCATTTGGAATTTTTAGCATTTTTTATTGTTGTTGAAATCCAAGTTGCATCAGGGCCTTTACAAGCTGATTGGCTACTTGTATACGACTTGTTGTGTTGCAACCACTTCCTCTGTTGTTTTTTTAATTTTATTTTCCTCCCTCTCCCTTTGCTTTTTTTTATTGTGCTCTTTTGTTGTTGTTTTGTTAATTGTTTTTTTGCAAGACCACCAAATGCTCAATAAAGTTCACAACATGTGATCTACATTAATCCATTAACAGTTCCCTACCTTGTGTACGTCTTACAAGTAGATGAAGTAAGGCTACTAGGTTATGCAATTGCATTGCCTCTTGAGTGAGGTTCATCGAGGTGGGAACATCTTCCTCTTGAGTTGTTTCAACTATGTTGAATGCTTTCATTATTTTCTTACTATGAACCCTAAATAACCCTATAACCAAACACAAAATTTCTTGTGGTGGTTCATAATTGAAACCCCAAAAACCACACCCTTTCCCATGAGTAAACATTATAAAAAAAGGGGGGGCACAAATAATACCCATATCGAACACAACAACAAAATTTCTGAGCACAAAAGAAAAATATATGGACCAAAAAGTTCATTTTATGCATGCAAGGTGTAATTGTTTAAACACAAAAGTTTTTGGGCAAATGTTAGGACATAAAATAAAAAAAAACACTGAAAGGATTAGGAAAGTTTTTGGGCAAATGTTAGGACATAAAATAAAAAAAAACACTGAAAGGATTAGGGTTCCATTATTCATGGGTTGTTTTAAAACATAATGGGCATTCGCTTATAGGTGTGTGTTTACCCTAATCAGTGTTGGGAATAGTGTTTTTTTTTGGTCAAATTCTTCAAGTAGGTCCAATCAATGTTTTTTTATTGGCGAATTTTTGCCAAAAATCAACTTGAAAGAATGTGATTTCGACCAATACAAATGATTTTTCATGCAAAAAATGGTCCAAATTTGCCAAATTTTGAAAAGAAAGAAATTCAAATCACCAGATTTCTACAATAAGTTCTAATAGGTAGCTAAAAATGTAGAAGGATCATGGTTTTTCTCTACTTTCATATTTGACATGATTTCTACAATAAGTTCTAATAGGTAGCCAAAAATGTAGAAGGATCATGGTTTTTCTCTACTTTCATATTTGACATGTAGCCATAATTGGCTAAAATAGAATCTAGATGGTGGTCACCTTGGCTACATCACAAAATTCTTTAAAAAAACCCGAGGTCCACTTGTGAGGATCCCTAGCACAAATTAGCATTAAATGGCATTTGTCTTAGGTGGGTTGTAGCATTTTTACAAAAATGTTGCTACAAGTGATGACTCAGGAAATGTCTAGGTCTTGATGTGGTTAATTAGTCATTTTATTTTTAAACATGGAAAAAATTCATTGAAATATCTAAAATTTGTGTTTTTTTCCCAATCACCCCCTGCCCCCCATCATTTTTTTGCCAAGTTGTGAAAATTTTCCACAAAAAAAACATTAGTTGGGAGGTTCCCTCATTTTGAAACTTAGAACTAGTGAGGTAGGGTATATGTATACCCCTCATTGACAGTTTTCAAAGATCAAAGAACCAATTCAAACCGCTTGACTGGTGGTTCTAAAAATTCATAGTCCCTACTTCCGCACTTAACATGGGTTTTGAAAATTCAAAGAACCTATGCTAAACAGTGGTTTTTTGTCAGTTCTTTCATGTGGAACCTTTTGGTTGTATCAAAATTTTCACAACATCCAACATTGCTAGTTCTTTGATTCTAAAAATACCAAAAACTAAAGGTTCTTGATTCTAAAAGTTAAAAAACAATGTAACCAGAGTTTATTAATAAAATCAAAGAATAACACAACATTGGTTGTGATCAACATAGTTCAAGTTAGTTCAAGATATTTCATTTGTCATAAATTTTCCCATGATGATTTCAATTGTGCTCCACATGGCTTTCATGAGTTTGTATACTACCCCTTGTGTAGGAAAACGAAAACCATTGTTTTGGTATGTTACCTTTCGATTTTGGGTCCCTCCTCAAAGCTCTATTTGTGGTGACTTTGTGATGTTGTAAATCAACAAATTGACAACTACCATTGTTGGTTGGTTCTTTATTTCTTTTCAATATCCGCCTAGCTACATGGAGGTCATATATGAAATTAAATATTTCCCTTGCATAGAGGGTATTAAATAATCAGATTTTCCCAATGTGTTGAGACTTGCTTGGTATCAATTTGCTAGTATGGACACTTAATCTAGTTACCCATAAATTCATTTATTAATTTGTGATAACTGCCTGGTATCATGAGGGTTGATTTTTGCAATAACTTGTTTGAGAACCACTCAATGAAATGTCCAAGTAGATTTTTAATAGAATTTTTTTACATAATTGTATTATTTTGATGTGTGCAAATTCAGCCACATATCTTATTCACATTTGCACAACTTACCAAACAATCAAGCATAGAGTTCTATTGAAACATTCTTGAAATCTTGAAATGCCTTGCATGGAAGAAAAGTAGCATAAAACAATAAGATGAAATGCCATGTGCTCTGTGCACCCCTTATGAACAAATGGCTATAACCAAAACCAAGGGTGTTTCAACTCTATACTTGAATCTTGTAAGCTACTATTAAATTGTAACCATCAAAAACCAGTACACTGTATTCTATGAACTATTGAATGAACATTCAAGTTGGGAAGTATGTAAAACATCAAACAAATACATTGTAAACTATAAATGGCCAATTCATTTTGATTGGCATTACAATGAAACCATTTCTTTGAGCAAAGTGTTGCCATCACAAATGAATGTTTGATATCACTAGATCCATCTATAGCTTGCCATCTCACTTGCCAATCCACAAACAACCCATGAGTTTATTAGTTACAAAGTGACTTGGGAAAACAACCTCACGAATACATTCATCCCAACTACAAGGAGGTTAGATAGTAAAATTGCAATGCATTCTTTACTTGTGGATTCGATGCTTTCTCCAATAGCAATAGCAAGGTCATGCCTTCAAGGTCATCTACAAATTTTTAACTTTTAGGGCTTGCAAAATGTTGTCAGTCAAAACTTGGAGGGTAATTTATTCAACTTGGAAAGCAAACTTAGTTTGGACCCCTAACAAATCTTTTTTTTAAAATGTTTCCATCACACCTACATATATTTCAAAAGATTTCAATTGAAGTATATTGATATCAAGTACCTCTTTAAGAAAAAAAATATCATTAGAAGTAAGCATGGCATGACCACCATAATGCCTATAACTTCCCCTCTACACTCCCAAATAAAAAAAAGACTACATATTCAAGAGTATGCCTACCTTGTTGCCACAAGAGTACGTTGTACAAATTAAACAAAAGTTGCCATTGGAGCATAATTTGATAGCACCAAATGCAACTACAACTTTTCTTGCCAAATGTTAAATCACACAACACATCAAAATTCCGAAACCAATTCAAACTATCAAAATGCATTCAAAGGTCAATGAATTAAATTCTTTGAGCAAAGTAACACCATTAAATGCCATTAAAAACTTGAAGGAAAAAACAAGAAAATTAAATAAAAGGGCCATGGATTACCAAAAACATTGCCCATTCATCCATTCCTTAGTGAGTTTTAAAAGATGTAAAATAGGGTTTGCCATTTCATGACAAGTAGATTATTCAATTGATGAATGCATTACAACTTTAACGAACAAACATACATTCCTACTCAATATTCATGGCCTATTAATTACTTGGCTTCAAAAAACACAGTATGTTCTTGAAAGTATTTATGGGTGTAGTCATTCAAGAGCCACAACAAGTGTAACACATGCTTAGGTTTTCACATTTAAAAGCAACAATTTAATTTGGTGTTGAAAGTATAATATTTTTAATATGGTAATGAACATGTATTTAATTCATTTTGGACTTTTCTAGCTCAATGGTTAGGATTTTATTGAATTTGAAGCAAAACATTAAATTGTTTTTTTGTTGAATCATATGATGAAACAAAACATTATTAATATCTATTGTTGCATCATATGGTGGCCCCCAAATCAAAGTTTTTTTTTCAAATTTCCAATCAAATTTCCAAATTCCAAAATGGTCATTTGTTAATTCTAGACTTTTCAAAAATCCGAAACTAACTAAATACATGATAAGGTTCAAAATATATCATTAGAACATGTGAATTCATTTTTAAAACATTTGATGAATAAAAAGTTTTTGAAAACACTCATTAAGCATTGTAATGCGTGTTTTTTAGCACTAAAAGGACTTATAAATAGATTTCAAAACTTTTGAAAATTACATATATTTTGAGATTTTTTACATAAAACTTGACATAATAATATTTTTAAAAATTAATTTGAAGAATTTTTGGAAGACTTTTTAAAGAATATTCTTCCAAAAATAGTCCCTTAAGTAGGCAGGTGTGACTCATGTTATCCCATTTGCACCTTTATCCATTATTCCAATTCATCATCATTGAAAAACCTTTTCAAGTCCAACACAATATTATTATTATCTACAATTAGTTAGTATATTTGCTCTATGAATTTCCATTATTTTGTGCATTCCACCCTTACTACCCCCAACTAGTTAGTTCTTCATAATCATGATAAATTTGTCAAGATTATAATTCCTAGCCTATAATGGCATAAGCTTGTCAACAATCTAGCCATACTACAATTTATTTGTTTTGTTTCAATATAAAATTTAGGAATATCAAGAATCTATTGTGAAACAAAAGAAAAATTTGGAAACCTCTTTTCAAAGGTCTTCTTGCAAGTGAAGGGTTGGCAATTTGTAGTCTTTGAGCTTGACATGAATGCGATAGGATAAAGACAAGTTGTGTTAATATCACATGTACAATATCCATTGTTCTGAAAATTGAATCCACTTTAGTAAAGGTTGGAATTTGAACATGGCCAATAATACCAAGACTAAGGGATTAAAAAATAACCAACAAAAAGGGCATCAAAGTTGTGTTGGACATCATGTTTTGCTATCATCTTTATCGCCTTCACTTTTCCTTCATGTAATCAAAGCTTTTAAAGCAAGGGTCTAATATTAGCACAAACATATTATTATGAACCTTGTTAAAATTGTAAATAGATGCAAAGGAAAAAAATGGAGATAAGACTTTCGCATCATGTGCATATGCACAATGCTTGCAATTCATTTTCAAAATATGATTTTAAAAACATGATGCAACTAGTTTCAAATGTTTCAATTTCACTTTGCATGCAAAAACACATAAATGTTTTATATGGAATCCATAAAAAAGTAACCAAATGGTGTGGAATTTGATTTAGGATACATTTCTTCACAATGGGAAACATGGTTTTTATACTTTCATTTTGCACATTGCTATATATGCACATGGTACATGTCCTTATAGCTATTGAGTTTCTTGTTTTTATAACAAAGATTAATGGCATATTGATATCCAACCCATTTTTTGGAACAAAATTACTTTATTAACAAACTTAATTTTCATTGGGGTTTTTATGTTCTTATGATAGAGCCTTGCATCAAGATATGGCCATTTTTGGTTAATATGTTCCTTGTTCAATTTCTTGGTCTACATAATTGGGTGAATTCATGAATGGGTTACCCAAAAGGAATGACTTGTTTTTAAAAGATTGCAATGGATTACTTTGATCTTTGTTTCTTTTACATTATTATGGTTGTAGTGTATTGTTGTATGCCAAAAGATAAAATGATGTCTTGTTAAATTAATAAAAATATTTTATTTAAATATAAATTATTTAAAAATAATTTAGGTACTATATAAATGTCATTTTGAGTCTTTTAAATTAATTATATCAAATGTTTAAACTCCATTTATTTTTCAAAGTGATAAAAAAGAATGCATAAAATCATATGATTGATTTTAAACTTTTTGTACAACAATAACATATCCCCTTCTATGAAAATACATGTTCAATGGGTGAATTTGATGAAAAAGCAAATTATACAAAAAATTTAAATTTTTAAAAATTTGAAGGAAAACGTTGCAAGGCAAAAGATTAGTTTTTTTAACCATTTAACAAAAACATTCACTATTACAAACCTGGGGTGCAATTTACTAGCCTAAATCACTATGGGACCTTAAAAGTGAAATAACTTCATTGCATTTTACTGATTTCACCTTGTTGAAAGTTATTTCACTATAATATCACTATGTACATATCATGTTTCATTATTAATTAAAATAATTCACTATTATAATTTATTATAGTAAATATGCTTATTTTTATGTTTTTAAAAAATTCTATCTATGTTACTTTATGATATACCCTATATTATTTTAGGCTACTTTAGTTATTTAACTTATATTTTATGCTATTATAGACTATTATAAATTATTTTATCCTAAGTATAATATTTAGAAATAATTTCAAATAAAATATAACGACCTAAGGTAAAAATAATTTGGAATATAAAATAATAAACTATGAAAAATAATTTTAAATATCCTACAATATAATAATTACCAATAGCCTATGATATTATAACATAAAATATCCAACAATAATTTATAATACAATAATCACCAATAGTTGTAATATAACATATAATAACCAACAATAACTTCTAATACAATAACCATTAATAATCACCAATAGCCACTAATATAATACCAATTAAAAATCAACAATATCCGTCAATATAATATTCACTAATAGCCATTAATATAATAATTATTAATAGCCACCAATAGCCACCAATAGCCACTAATAGAATAACCATTAATAACCACTAATATGCAATAAATAGAACCACTAATATCCATTAATAAAATAACCACCAATAGCCATTAATAGAATAACCATTAATAACCACTAATATGCAATAAATAGAACCACTAATATCCATTAATAAAATAACCACCAATAGCCACTAATACTATAACCATTAATAACCATTGATATGAAATTTTAAAAACCACAAATAACCATTAATAAAATAGCCACAATAGCCATTAATACAATAACCATTAATATAATAGCCACCAATGGCCAATAATATAATACTAATTAATAATAACCAATATTCACCAATCTAATAACCACCAATAACCACTAATATAAGAACCATTAATAAGCACCAATATTCACCAATAGAATATCCATCAATAACCATTAATAGATTAACCACTAATAGTCATTTATAGAATAACAACCAATAACCATTAATAGAATAACCACCAATAGCCATTAATAAAATAACCACCAATAGCCATTAATAAAATAACCACCAATAGCCATTAATAAAATAACCACCAATAGCCATTAATAAAATAACCACCAATAGTCGTTGATAGAATAACCACCAATAGCCGTTAATAGAATAACCATCAATAGTCGTTAATAGAATAACCACCAATAGTCACTAATAGAATAACCACCAATAGCCGTTAATAGAATAAGCACCAATAGTCACTAATAGAATAAGCACCAATAACCATTAATAGAATAAACACCAATAACCATTAATAAAAATAAGTATCAATGACCATTAATAAAATAAGTATCAATAACCATTAATAAAATAAACATTAATAACCATTAATAAAATAAGCATCAATAACCATTAATAGAATAAACACCAATAACCATTAATAGAATAAACACCAATAATCATTAATAGAATAAACACTAATAACCATTAATAAAATAAGCACCAATGACCATTAATAGAATAGCCACCAATAACCATTAATAAAATAACCACTAATATAATAGCCACCAATAACTTCTAATATAATAGCCACTAATAGCCATTAATATAATAAATAATAATAAACACCAATATCCACCAACATAATATCCATCAATAAATATCCATCAATAGCCATTAATAGAATAGCCACCAATATAATAACCACTAATAACCATTAATAAAATAGCTACCAATATAATAAGCACTAATAACCATTAATAAAATAGCCAGCAATACAATAATCACCAATAGCCTTTAATAAAATAGCCACCAATAGCCACTAATAACTATTAATAAAATAAACACTAACAGGCATTAATAATCACCAATATAATAGGTACCAATAGCCATTAATAACCACCAATAGCCCTAATAAAAGAACAACGAGTAGCCATATATTAGAAT
>Ga0209208_10006341_pt1 | contig 16311 bp, 15 predicted proteins | sample S1TSphfallax_3_FD_187694 | JGI IMG/M metagenome (GOLD analysis project Ga0209208, IMG submission 187694) | Host-associated microbial communities from peat moss isolated from Minnesota, USA - S1T2_Fd - Sphagnum fallax MG (SPAdes) (version 2) | ecosystem: Host-associated > Plants > Peat moss >...
GGCGCATGGCACGGTGTTCTGGACCGACCCCGAGGATGGCACGCAATACGAGACCGCGGTGACCGGGGGTGCTGCCAAGCTGCAATGGAAGGCCGACTGGGCGATGCGCTGGTACGCGCTGGACGTTGACTACGAAATGTCCGGCAAGGATCTGATCGATTCGGTGAAGCTCTCTTCCGCGATTGTGCGGGCGCTGGGCGCTGAGCCGCCGGTGACGCTGACCTATGAATTGTTTTTGGATGAGAACGGCCAGAAAATCTCCAAGAGCAAGGGCAATGGTCTATCGGTCGAGCAATGGCTGACCTATGCGCCGCCGGAGAGCCTCGCGCAGTTCATGTACCACGCGCCGCAGCGCGCCAAGCGGCTGTTTTTCGACGTGATCCCGCGCGCCGCGGATGACTACATCAATAACGTCGCCGCGTTGCGCGAGACCAACGACCCGCACGCCAACCCGGCCTGGCATATCCACACCAAGGGGGTGCCGGCGGATGCGGGCTCGCCGATCGGGTTCGGGATGCTGCTCAACCTCGCCTCGGTCATCAACGCCGATAGCCCTGAGATGCTCTGGGGCTTCATCCGCGCCTATATCCCCGGCGCCACGCCGGAGGCTTCGCCGTTTTTGGCGAGACTGGTGGACCACGCGATCGCCTATAACCGCGATTTTGTCGCGCCGTCCAAGCAATACCGCGCGCCCAGCGCGTTGGAGCGCACCGCGCTCAAGGACCTCGCGGCAAGGCTGGCCGGGCCGCTCGGCGACTACCCCGGCGAGACCCAGGCCGAGCGGCTGCAAAACATGGTCTATGCGGTCGGCAAGGAGAACAAGTTTACGCCGCTGAAAGCCTGGTTCGACTGCCTGTACCAGGTGCTGCTGGGGCAGACCGAGGGGCCGCGCTTTGGCGGGTTTATCGCCCTTTACGGGATCGAGCGGACGATCGCGCTGATCGAAGCGGCATTGGCGCGCGGATAGCGGATGGGGGCAGAAGAAAGCGCTTCTTTTTTGAAAAAAAGAAGCAAAAAACTTTTATTACTCTGGGTCCCCGGCGGTGCAAAATCCCGGCGCCGAGGGGACAAAAATTTTTTGGTTCTTTTTTTTAAAAAAGAACAGTCTTGGGCGAGATCCCGGCAAATTTGGCGATAAAACGCGCGCTCAAATATCTGCCCCCGGTGCTGGGCGTGCTGGTGCTGGGCGGCATTGCGATCGGCCTGCACGGCGCGCTCAAGCGCATCGGCCTTGGCGACGTGCTGGGCGCGCTGGCGGCGACACCGGGGCAAGAGATTTTCCACGCGTTTTGCCTGCTCGGTCTCTCGCTCTGCCTGATGGCGGCGTATGACCTGCCGGGCGTGTTGTTTGCGCGCAAGCTGCTGGCGTTTCCGCGGCTTGGGCTGCTGCGGGTCGGGTTTGCCTCGTTCTGCGCCTATGCGCTGAGCCATGTGCTGGGCGCGCCGGCCGTCTCGGCCGCCGCGGTCAGGCTGCGGCTTTACGCGCAATGGGGCGTGCCGCCGGCCGGGATCGCGCGGATCGTCACCATCTCGGGCAGCATGTTCACGCTGGGTCTGGCGAGCCTGCTGGGCGGCATTTTGCTGCTGCATCCGCGCGCGATCCCGCTATTCGGCCATGCCGTGCCGGGGCTGGCGTTGCGCCTGGCCGGGCTCGCTTTGGTGGCGCTGGTGCTGGTCTATGTGCTGGTGGCGCAGGCGCGCAAAAGCCTGAAAATTTTCGGGCGGGACATCGCCCTGCCCGGCCGCGCGCTGGCCGCGGCACAGGTGCTGCTGTCCTGCCTCGATACCGGGGTTGCCTGCGGCATATTATACGTGGTGCTGCCGGATACCTCGGGCCTCAGCTATGCGCGGGTGCTGGGGGTCTATCTCGCGGCGTTTGCGGGGGGGCTCTCCTCGGGCCTGCCGGGCGGTGTCGGGGTGTTTGATTCGGTGCTGCTGCTGGGCCTGGCCGGCTATATGCCCCCCGCAACCGCGCTCGGCGCCATATTATTATTCCGTGTGCTGTATTTCCTTGGGCCCGCCTGCGCCGCGGCGTTATGCTATGCCGGGCACGAGGTCTGGATCACCGCACAGGGGCGCAACGACGGCAAATGAGCCTGCAACAGACGATCTCGCCGGTCGATGGCCGCGTGTTTGCCGAGCGCCCGTTCGCGCCGCCGGCGCATATCGAGGCGGTGTTGAACCAGGCGGTGCGCGCGCAAACCGCCTGGGCCACGCGCAGCATCGAGGATCGGGCGGTGTTCGGGCAAAAATTCTGCGACGCGCTGCTGCGCCATTCGGACGAGATTGCGCTCGAGCTCGCCTGGTCGATGGGCCGGCCGGTCGCCCAGGCGCCGGGCGAATTGCGCGGCTGCGTGGAGCGCGCCCGGTTTATGATCGAGGCGGCGGAGGCCGGCCTGGCGCCGCTCGACCCCGGGCCGAAACCCGGCTTCAAGCGCTATGTGCGGCGCGTGCCGCTCGGCGTGGTGTTTGTCATCGCGCCCTGGAACTACCCATTTCTAACCGCGATCAACACCATCATGGCAGCACTCATGGCCGGGAATACGGTGGTGCTGAAACACGCGGCACAGACCCAGCTGGTGGCGGAGCGCTTCGCCCAAGCCTTTGCCGAGGCCGGGCTGCCTGAGCATGTGTTCCAATATCTGCATATCTCAGGCCGCACCGCCGAGGCGCTGGTGCGCGATCGCCGCATCGCCCATGTCGCCTTCACCGGCTCGGTCGCGGTCGGTCACGCGGTGTCGCGCGCGGCATCTGACCGTTTCATCTCCGTCGGGCTCGAGCTTGGCGGCAAGGACCCCGCCTATGTGCGGGCGGACGCGGATATCGGCTTTGCGGCCGAGAATTTGGTGGATGGCGCGTTCTTCAATTCCGGCCAGTCCTGCTGCGGGATTGAACGTATCTACGTGCATGAGCGCGTGTATGACGATTTCATCGCCAAGGCGGTTGAGGTCACCAGCGCCTACCGGCTCGGCAACCCGACCGCGCTTGAGACCAATCTCGGCCCGGTGGTCTCGGCGCGCGCGGCGGCCTTTATCCGCGCGCAGGCCGATGAGGCGGTGGCGCAGGGGGCGAGCAGCCTGCTCGATCCTGCGCATTTTGCCGCGGACGCGCCGGGCACGCCGTATATGGCGCCGCGCATTCTGGTGGACGTGACGCATAAAATGCGGGTGATGACCGAGGAAACCTTTGGCCCGGTGGTGGGCATCATGCGTGTGGCCTCGGACGAAGAGGCGGTCCGGCTGATGAATGACAGTGAATACGGCCTCACCGCCGCCTTGTTCACCACCGATGTCGCGGCCGCCGAGGCGCTCGGCGCGCGGTTGGAGACCGGCACGGTGTTCCTCAACCGCTGCGACTATCTGGACCCGGCTTTGCCCTGGACCGGGGTGAAGGATACCGGGCGGGGGCATACGCTCTCGCTCTGGGGCTATGAGCAGGTGACCCGCCCGCAATCCTTCCATCTCCGGCTGCCCTGAGACCCAGCGCCCGGCCCGGCGATCCACGGGGCAATCGGGGGCGCCGCGGATCATTTGTCGATAAATAGTTTACATTTTTGTAATTTTTTGTCAGTCATGGGGCCGCCCGCACGGCAGCCATCCGCGGGTACCCGGCGCGCTGAACATGGGTGATCATGAGATATTTGCGGAGCTTGCTGGCGCTGAAATTGGGGACCCGGGCGGTCACCTCGCTCGAATACGCCTTGATCGCGGCCTTCATCGCGCTGCTGGTGATCGAGTCGATGATCCCGCTCGGCAAGAACGTCGCCAACACATTTTCCCATATCACGTCGGAACTCTAAGGTTGGCGCGAGAAAAATCTTTGTTTTCAATGCTTAATATTCAACCAGGCCCGGCCGCCTTGGGCACGCATATCGTTCCACCATGCGTTGCGTTAAAAAATGATGGTTAATCGCGGACAAATCACGCAGATGTTACGTGTGCTGATGCCCCGGTCCGATCGAATGGTGTATCAAATTATCTTCGCCGCGCTGTCGCAATCAACCAACCCGATCTTTCAAAGGTGGCACGCCAAATTATGACACGTTTGATTAATTTTTTGTCGATGTCGCGCTGGGGTGGCGCGCTACAGACATTACGGCATAGCCGCCGCGCCGTGACCTCGATCGAATACATCATCATGGCCTCGCTGATCGCCCTGGTCATCGTCGGCTCGCTCAGATTGGTGGGCCAGAACATGCCGACCAAGGCCCTGAACACAATCTCCGACGAGCTTTAACCGCCAACAGGTTGCGGCCCGCCGCAAACCGGCCTATTGCGGTCGTCATGCCAACCGGCGCCATCCTCTCTGGGCTGCTCCTTCGACTTACCCGCCCCTGGGCGTAAAGCCGCGCGGTTCTGTCACACTGCCGGTCTCGTTCAGGGGAATGCCCCATATAACTGAACCACGGCATTGATCAGCGGAACCCAGAGCATGAGCATCAACCACCCTAATTTCGGCGCCATCGACCCGGCACGGGTCATCATCTTCGACACCACCTTGCGCGACGGCGAGCAATCGCCCGGCTTCTCGATGAATCTCGACGAAAAACTCCGCATGGCCGAAACCCTGGCCGAGCTCGGGGTGGACGTGCTGGAGGCCGGCTTCCCGATCGCCAGCACCGGCGATTTTGAGAGCGTGCAGGTCATCGCCCAGGCCGTGCGCGGCCCGGTGATCGCCGGGCTCGCCCGCTCCGGCCGGGATGATATTTTGCGCGCCGCCGAGGCGGTGAAACCGGCCGAACGCCGGCGCATCCATACCTTCATCTCAACCAGCCCCCTGCACATGAAATACAAGCTGCGGATGGAGCCCGAGGCGGTGCTCGCCGCCGTCACCGCCTCGGTCACGCTGGCCCGGAATTTTACCGACGACGTGGAATGGTCCGCCGAGGATGGCAGCCGCACGGAGATGGAATTTTTGCTGCGCTGCGTGGAAGCCGCCATCAAGGCCGGTGCCACCACCATCAACATCCCCGATACCGTCGGCTACGCGGTGCCGGAGGATATGGCGCATATCTTCTCCACCGTGCTGAACAAGGTCCCCGGCGCGGAGACCATCATCCTCTCCACCCATTGCCATAACGATCTCGGCCTCGCGGTCGCCAACACGCTCTCGGCCGTGCGCGCCGGGGCGCGGCAGATCGAATGCACGATCAACGGCATCGGCGAGCGCGCCGGCAACGCGGCACTGGAAGAGGTGGTGATGGCGATCCGCACCCGGCCGGACGCCGCCCCCTATAAGCACAATGTCGAATCCACCCGGATCCTCAAAACCTCCAAACTGCTCGCCACCATCACCGGGTTCGACGTGCAGCCCAACAAAGCCATCGTCGGGCGCAACGCCTTCGCGCATGAATCCGGCATCCACCAGGACGGCGTGCTGAAAAACGCCGCCACCTACGAAATCATGACCCCGGAAAGCGTGGGCTGGCAGAAAACCTCGCTGGTCATGGGCAAGCACTCCGGCCGCGCCGCGTTCCGCGATAAGCTCAAATCACTCGGCTACGAGATCGGCGATAACGCCCTGCAGATCGCGTTCCAGCGCTTCAAAGACCTCGCCGACCGCAAAAAGATCGTCTACGACGAAGACATCGTCGCCCTGGTGGACGACGAAGTGATGCGCGACCACCAGCGGATCAAATTCATCGACCTCGAACTCTGGGCCGGCTCCAAAGCCAAGCCCCGCGCGCTGCTCGAACTCGATATCGACGGCACCCGCCAAACCGCCGAAGCCCATGGCGACGGCCCGGTGGACGCCACCTTCAACGCCATCCAAGCCCTCTTCCCCCACACCGCCTCACTGCGCCTGTTCTCGGTCGGCGCGGTGACCGAAGGTACCGACGCGCAAGCCCGCTGCACCGTGCGCCTGGAAGAAGACGGCAAACTGGTGGACGGCCAAGGGGCCGATACCGACACCATCGTCGCCGCCGCCCGGGCCTATCTCCACGCCCTCAACAAACTCATCACCAAACGCGCCCGAACCGAGCCCGCGGCACTGTCGGCCTGAGGGGATAAGCAAGGCCAAGGGGCTCCGCCCCTTGGAACCCCGCTGGGGCCGTAAGGCCCCAGACCCCTCGAATTAAGTAAAGGTCTCAGGGAGGGTGGGTAATTCGCCCCCGGGATCTCCGCCGATAGATACGGTCCGAAACGGCGAATTACCCACCCTCCCTGAGACCTTATTAACTGGGGTTTGGGGCCTCCCGGCCCCAATGGGGGTCCAGGGGGCAAAGCCCCCTGGCCTTGCTCACCCTCAACCCGCAGCGACGAGGGCCAGGATTTGGGCTGCGTGTTGGGGGTGGCAGATCAGCAGGTCGGGGAGGTAGGGGTTGGGGTTGTTATAGGTGAGGGGGGCGCCGTTGATGCGGGAGGTGTGCAGGCCGGCGGCTTGGGCGACGGCGATGGGGGCGCAGCTATCCCATTCGTATTGGCCGCCGGAGTGTAGGTAGATATCGGCGTCCCCGCTGATGACGGCCATGGCTTTGGCGCCGGCTGAGCCCATGGGGAGCAGTTCGGCGTTGAGCGCGCGGGCCACGTGCAGGGCTTCCGCGGCGGGGCGGGTGCGGCTGACGAGCATTTTGAGGGGTGCGTTGGGGGCTGCCGGTTTGGGGGCGGGGGTGCTGGTATAGGTGGTGTTGAGGCCGGGGAGTGCCACGGCGCCAATGGCGGGGGCGCCGTTGATGGCGAGCGCCACGTGCACCGCCCAGTCGGTCCGGCCTTCGCCGTATTCGCGGGTGCCGTCCAGCGGGTCGATGATCCAGACGCGGGAGGCGGAGAGTCTGGCGGTGCTGTCTTTTTCCTCTTCCGAGAGGATGGCATCGTTTGGGCGTTGTGCGCGCAGGGCTTCGATCAGGTAGGCGTTGGCGACGCGGTCCCCGGCCTGACCGAGGGCTTTGCCCTCCAGCGTGCCGCTCGCGCGCAGGCGCAGCAGAAGCTCGCCGGCGGTTTGCGCCAGCTTAGCCGCCAGTTCCTGGTCGGTCACGGGATAAGCGCTTCGACGATGAGATCGGCCGCCTGCTCGGGTGTCAGCCTGGTGGTATCGATGCGGATTTCCGGCGCGGCAGGCGGCTCGTACGGGCTATCGATGCCGGTGAAATTTTTGAGCTGCCCGGCGCGGGCTTTTTTGTAGAGGCCTTTCACGTCGCGGGCTTCGGCGTCCGCCAAAGGTGTGTCGATGAAAATTTCGATGAATTCGCCCGGCGCCATCATGTCGCGGACCATTTGCCGCTCAGCGCGGAACGGGCTGATGAAGGCGGTGATCACGATCAGCCCGGCATCGGTCATCAGTTTTGCGACCTCGCCGACGCGGCGGATATTTTCCACCCGGTCGGCCTGGGTGAAGCCGAGGTCCTTGTTCAGCCCGTGGCGGACGTTATCGCCATCGAGCAGAAAGGTGTGGCGGTTCATCCGCACCAGTTTTTTCTCGACCAGATTGGCGATGGTGGATTTGCCGGCACCTGAGAGGCCGGTGAACCAGAGCACCGCGGGTTTTTGGTTTTTCAGGCCGGCATGGGTCTCGCGGCTGATATCCAGCGCCTGCCAATGCACGTTTTGCGAGCGGCGCAGCGAGAAATTGATCATGCCCGCCGCGATGGTGGCGTTGGTCATCTTATCGATCAGGATGAAGCCGCCGAGCGCGCGGTTGGCGCTGTAGGGCTCGAACGGGATCGGCCGGTCGGTCGAGATATTGGCGACGCCGATCGCGTTCAGCTCCAGGGTTTTGGCCGCCATATGATCAAGCGTGTTGACATTGACCTGGTATTTCGGCGGCTGGATGGTGGCGGTGACGGTGAGCGCGCCGAGTTTCAGCCAGTACGGCCGGCCGGGCAGCATCGGCTCTTCGGCCATCCAGACGATGCTGGCCTCGAACTGGTCCGCCACCTGCACCGGCGCGTCCGCCGCGGTGATGACATCGCCGCGCGAGCAATCGATCTCGGTATCGAGCGTGAGGGTGATGGATTGGCCGGCGGCGGCACTTGTCAAATCACCGTCCAGCGTGACGATGCGCGCGATCGCGGCGGTTTTGCCGGAGGGCAGCACGCGGATGGCATCCCCCGGGCGGATGGTCCCGCTCGCGACCAGGCCGGAGAAGCCGCGGAAATCGAGGTTCGGGCGGTTCACCCATTGCACCGGCATGCGAAAATCCAGGCCGGCGGCGGCCGTGGCGTCAACTTTCACACTCTCCAGATGCGCGATCAGCGGCACGCCTTCATACCACGGCGTGTTGGCGGATTTGGTGGTGATGTTATCGCCGATGAAACCCGAAATCGGCATCGGCGTGAAGGAGGTGATGCCGATGCCGGCAGCGAATTTGCCGTAATCGGCGACGATCGCGTCGTATTTCGCCTGATCATAGCCGATCAGGTCCATCTTGTTCACCGCCAGCACGATGTTCTTCACGCCGATCAGGTGTGCGAGGTAGCTGTGCCGCCGCGTTTGCGTCAGCACGCCCTTGCGCGCATCGATCAAAATCACGGCGAGGTCCGCGGTTGAGGCGCCGGTCACCATGTTGCGGGTGTATTGCTCGTGGCCTGGGGTATCGGCGACGATGAATTTGCGCTTTTCGGTGGCGAAGAAGCGGTAGGCGACATCGATGGTGATGCCCTGCTCGCGCTCGGCCGCCAGGCCATCCACCAGCAGCGCGAAATCGATGTTCTGGCCCTGCGTGCCGACGCGTTTGGAATCGGCTTCCAGCGCGGCGAGCTGATCCTCGAAAATCATTTTGGAATCGTAGAGCAGCCGGCCGATCAGGGTGGATTTCCCGTCATCGACCGAGCCGCAGGTGATGAAGCGCAGCAGGGATTTATGCTGGTGCTGGAGCAGATAGGCGTCGATATCGGCGGCGATCAGCGCGTCCGCCTGGTAGGAGGTCTCTGCCTGGTCCATCAGAAATACCCCTCCTGCTTCTTCTTCTCCATGCTCGCCGCCTGGTCATGGTCGATCGCGCGGCCCTGGCGCTCGGAGGTGGTGGTGAGCAGCATTTCCTGGATCACCTGCGGCAATGTGGTCGCGGTGCTCTCCACCGCGCCGGTGAGCGGGTAGCAGCCCAGCGTACGGAAGCGGATGGAGCGCTCGACCGGCACCTCCCCCGGGCGCAGCCGGAAGCGCTCGTCGTCCACCATCAAAATCAGCCCGTCGCGCAGCACGGTGGGCCGGGGGGCGGCGAAATACAGCGGCACGATGGGGATGTTTTCCAGATGGATATATTGCCAGATATCGAGCTCGGTCCAATTGGAAATCGGGAATACCCGGATGCTCTCGCCCTTGGCCTTGCGGGCGTTGTAGAGGTTCCACAGCTCCGGGCGCTGGTTTTTCGGGTCCCAGCGGTGATTGGCCGAGCGGAACGAGAAAATCCGCTCTTTGGCGCGGCTTTTCTCCTCATCGCGCCGGGCGCCGCCGAACGCCGCGTCGAACCCGTATTTGTCCAGCGCCTGCTTCAGCCCCTCGGTCTTCCACATATCGGTATGCAGACCGCCATGGTCGAACGGGTTGATGCCCTTGGCCAGCGCCTCCGGGTTCTGGTGCACCAGCAGCTCCATGCCGCTCTCGCGCGCCATGCGGGCGCGCATCTCGTACATCGCGCGGAACTTCCAGGTGGTGTCCACATGCAGCAGCGGAAACGGCGGCGCTGACGGGTAGAAGGCCTTGCGCGCCAGATGCAGCATCACGGCGGAGTCCTTGCCGACCGAATACAGCATGACCGGCTTCTCGGTCTCGGCCACCACCTCACGCATGATATGGATGGCCTCGGCCTCTAAACGCTGTAAATGGGTCAGGGCAATGGGCGCGGAAATGTCGTTCATGGCCGCGCTGTATGGCAGAAAAGAGTAAACTTTGTCACCACCCACCCCGCATGGGCGCCATTTGGCGGGTAAATACCGGGCGTTAAAAAATAATTTGGCGAGAAGCGGTTCTTTTTTGAAAAAAAGAACCAAAAAACTTTTGATTCCCCGGGCGCGGTGCCCTCGGCGCCGGCCGGGCTAGCCCTGCGGGAAGAGCAGCTTGACCGCGTTGTCTTTCAAAATCGCGCTCTGCACGCTCTCCTTGAACCCGGCCTCGTGGAACGCCTTGATCCAATTCTCCGGCCGGATCCACGGGAAATCCGAGCCGAACAGCATTTTATGGCCGAGCTGGGTGTTGGCGTATTTCACGATCTGGGGCGGGAAATATTTCGGGCTCCAGCCGGAGAGATCGATGTAAACATTCGGCTTGTGCAGCGCCATCGAGAGCGCCTCATCGGTCCACGGCCAGCTCGGATGCGCCAGGATGATCTTCATGTCCGGGAAATCCACCGCCACGTCATCTAACAGGATCGGCTGGCCATATTTCAGCCGGATCCCGCCGCCGCCGCGCATGCCCGAGCCCATGCCCGAATGCCCGGTATGGAAAATCGCCGGCAGGCCATATTCCGCGATCACCTCATAGATCGGCCATGCCATCCGGTCATAGGGATGGTAGCCCTGGATCGGCGGGTGGAATTTGAAGCCCTTCACGCCGTATTCGTTGATCATCCGCCGCGCCTCGATCGCGCCGCGCTTGCCCTTGTGCGGATCGATCGAGCAGAACGCCACCATCATGTCCGCGTTCTCGCGCGCGGCGATCGCCACCTCCTCGTTGGAGATGCGGGCAATGCCGGTCGCGGACTCCGAATCCACGGTGAACATCACCAGGCCGATTTTTTGCTCCCGGTAATAGGCCACCGTCTCGTCAATGCTGGGGTGCTTCGCGTTATTGCGGAAATACAGCGCCGCCGCCTTGTCGAACTCCTCCTGAATCGCGTCATGCGGGTGATGACAGGTCCGCTCGGCATGGGTGTGAATGTCAATCGCGACCAGCTCATCGAGTTTCATGGGGCTCTCCTCCGGTTTATTGTTCTTGCTCATAACCAAATTGGTCGGGGCTGTGAATAGGAAGCAAGTAGGCGCTTTTTTAAAAAAAAGCGCTCACTTACTTTGATGACACCGCTCCGGCTTAAGATCGATCAGCATCGTGCCGTCCACGCAATCCAGCCCCCGCACCAGCACAAAAGGCGGTTCGACCGCGACGAGCTGTACGCGCGAAAGCCCAAGCGGGTTTGGCCGCACCGGAGAGCGCAGGGCGAAGGTGCCGCGCGGCGCCGCGGCACCTTTCGGGCTTTGCAGCACCAAGTCCCGGCGCGAGAGGTGCAGCCAGTAGATCACATCCAGCGCGGCAAACGCCGCGAGCCCGGTGAGCGCCGGCACGAAGGGCGGAAAGATCTCGATCCGGCAGACCGGCCCGTCCGCGCTGCCCTGCTTGGGGGCGGCCGCGCGGGTGGCCCAGGGGGTGTGGATGCGCCCCACAAACACCAGCCCGGCATCTGCCGGCGGCGGCAGATCAACCGCTAGTTCGCCAGGGCGGATATCCTGCGTGCTCACCCGGCATGCACCGCGATGCTGGCGATGTCATGCACGTAGCGCCCGCCGAATTTATCGCCCGGCACCGCCAGGCGCCAATGCCCGGGCCCGAGCGGCTTGCCATCCGCCATGGTCGCCAGCAGCACGTGCTTGCCCTCAAACATCGGCGAAATCTCCCCCAGCGCGATCACCGCCACGAAACCGTCAGTGCCGGTGACGGTCACATAGCCATCAATAACGCTTTTCGGGTGCTTGGGCGTGACGGCACCGGCGGCCAGCAACACGTCCCACAGCGCCGGCCCGGTAAAACGCTCGGTCCGGCCGCCATGCGCGGTCTGAAACGCCAAGGTCTCACTGAGCACCGGCAGCCTGGCGATCGCCGCCGGGTCCAGGGGCAGGTCCGCCGCCAAAGCCGGCGGCGCCGCGAGGGCGAGCAGCAATGTCATTCCGGCGGCGCGTCGCAGCATTTTCGTGTCCTCGGACTGATTTTTTAAGGAAGCGGTCGCTTTTTTAAAAAAAAAGCTCCGCAAAAAATTTTTGTAACTCTATATCCGGGATGTTGAACCGGCCCCCGCATAAAAGTCAAAAAAGTTTTTTGCGGAGCTTTTTTTCAAAAAAGCGACCTCTTATCTCGCTTTTCTTCTACGTCCTGAACCGCATCGGGTCGATATCCTTCACAATCGCCCCGGCCGGGCCGGGGTCCTCGCCCTTGATCATCGCGCTCACCAGCGCGCCGGCGGCGGGGGCGGTTTGGATGCCGTAGCCGCCCTGGCCGACGCACCAGAAGAAGCCTTCCACCGCGTTATCCCAGCCAAAGGCGAGGCTGCGGTCCGGCGCGAAGGTGCGCAGGCCGGCCCAGCTATGCTCCACCCGCCGCACATCGATATCCAGCGCCTGCTGCATCCGGTCGATGCCAATCGCCACGTCCAGCTCGTCTGGCTGCACGTCATGCGCGTGCATCGGCGTTTCGTCGCAGGGTGTGACCATGAGTTTGCTGCGCGCCTCGGTGCGGGCGTACCAGTCATGCGCGGCGGACTGCACCAGCGGCCAGTGCTGCACGTCCCATTTGCCGGGGTCGATCACCGCGGCGGTGCGCCGGCAGGGCACCAGGCCGATCGGCGCGAGCCCGGCGATTTGCGCGACCTCATCGCCCCAGGCGCCGGCCGCGTTGACCAAAAGCGGCGCGTCGATCACCACGCCGCCGGAGGTCTCCACATGCCAGGCGGCGTTGCGCCGCTCGATCATCCCCGCCCGCGCGCGCAAAAAGAGCGCGCCGCCGGCCGCCTTGGCGCGGCGCAGGTAGAATTGGTGCAGGGCCGCGACGTCCATATCGAACGAATCATGCTCGATGCCGGCGCGCACGGCGTAATCCTCGCGGATCGCCGGGACCATGGCTTTCGCGTCCGCCAGGGACATCTCCTCGATCCCGAGCTTGAGGCCGATCAGGTTATCCAACGCCCCGGTCTGCTCGGGCGGGGCGAGATAGATGATTTTGCGCCCGAAGGCGAGCTGGTTGGTGCCGATATCGGCCGGCGGATTCTGGAAAAAATCATAAGAGAGCCCGGTCAGCACCCGCACATCCGGCGGGCCGTAATTGCGGATCCAGATCGCCGCGGAGCGCCCGGTGGTGTGGTAGCCGGCCTGCTCCTCCGCCTCCACCAGCGCCACCTTGTGCGTGGCCCCGAGCCCGGCCGCGACGGTTGCCCCCACAATGCCGGCACCGATCACGATCACATCAAAATTCTGGCTCATGGGCTGAAAAATTCCTTCAAGGCGGCCACAACCTCCGCCGGTTTATCCGCGTGCAGCCAGTGGCTGGCACCCTCGATTGTCTGCTGCACCGCAGCAGGAAACAAGCCCAAAATCGCCGGCCGCGCGCTGGGGGTCACGTAGTCAGAGAGGCCGCCGCGCAGGAACAGTGCGGGGCCGGTAAATCTTGCGCCCGCCGGCGGCGCCCAGCCCAGCAAATCGGGCATCGCGGCGGCAATCTCCGGCAGGCCGAGGCGCCAGCGCGGCTGGCCGCCGAGGACGAGGTTGTTCAAAAGAAAGGCGCGCATCGGCGCTTGCGCCACCACCGGCGCCAATGCCGCCTCCGCCGCGGCGCGGGTGAGCTCAGGCGTCAGCGCGATCCCGCGCATCGCCGCCACATAGGCGTCATAGCCATGGGTGTAGGGCACCGGCGCGATGTCCAGCACGGCCAGGCGCGCCACCATTTCCGGCCGCATCAGCGCCAGCATCATCGCGGTTTTGCCGCCGAGCGAATGCCCGGCCACATCCGCGCGCGCGACGCCCAACGCAGCACAGCTCTCGGCCACGTCCGCCGCCATGGTGGCAAAATCCATCGGCAGGCCGTGCCCGCTCTCGCCATGGTTGCGCAGATCCATCGCGATGACACGGCGCTGCGGCGCCAGCCCGCGGGCGATGACGCCCAGATTCTTTGCCGCCCCGAACAGCCCGTGCAACAAAATCAACGGCGCGCCCTCGCCGGATTGCACGTTATGCAGGATCATGAGGCTTTATCCGCCCCGGTAGGAAGAAAGAAAAGAGGGCGCTTTTTGAAAAAAGCGCCGCCAAAAACTTTTTTTGACTCTAGGCCATAGCCGCGCCACCCGCACCGCCCCAACGAAACGAAAAGTTTTTTTGCGGAGCTTTTTTTTCAAAAAAAGCGACCGCTTGCTTTATACCCGTCCCATGATTCTACCCCTGGTTGTCATCGGCACGTTCTGCGCCCTGGGATTGGCCGTGCGCTACCCGCGCGCCACCTGCGTGCTGTGGATTTTGGTACTGGAGACCTCGCCGGATGCCTGGCTGGACGCGATGGTTGGCGGGCATGAGATCATCATTGGCTGGATGAAGGGGTTTGGCCTGGCGCTGGTGCTCATCCTCGGGCTGCGCCAGGGCTGGCGGGCGGACCGCTATAATCCGGGCTTTGCGTTTGTGGCGATGTTTCTGGTGGGGCTGATGCATGGGTTGTATCCGGGGCTGACGCTGCTCGCGAGCATCCGCTCGCTGATCGGCTCGGCCGGGCCGTTTTTGTTCAGTTTTGTGCGGCTGCAGCCGTTTTACACCCGCGCGGTGATTGCCGCGATGCTCTGGGGGCCGCTGTTTACCGTCGCATTCGGGGGTGTGCTGGCGCTTACCGGGTTCGATCATATGTTCGATACCGAGCAGGGCGCGCTGCGGCTCGGCGCTTCGGGTGAGCCGCCGTTTCTGGCCGGGTTTGCGCTGGTCGGCGTGTATGCCGGGCTGATGGAGTATCTCGCCAGCCGCCGGGCGGCGGTGGGCTGGCTCACTTTGCTCAACCTGACCATCATACTGCTCACCGGCGCGCGGGCGCCGCTCGTGCTGGCGAGTTTCGTGACCTTGAGCTTCCTGATCGCGCAGCGCCGGGTCGCGGTCCTCGCCGCGACGGGCGCCGCGCTCAGCCTCGGCGCGATGTTTTTGAGCGCGCTCAGTTTTTTGCGGGTCGTCAACATGGCCGAGCTCGGGGAGACCACCAATCTCTCCAACCGGGATCTGGTCTGGCCGGTGTTCGCGCAGGCTTTTGCCGCCTCGCCGGTCACCGGCTGGGGGGTTGGGGCCGGCAAGGTGATCATCCCGATGAGCTCCGAACTCGCCGGGCTGATCCATACCAACGCCGCGCATGATGAATATCTGCGCATCGGCGCGGAGGGCGGGGTGCTGGGGCTGGCGTTGCTGATGGGCCTGATTTTTCTCTGGGTCAAACGCGGCTCGGCATTGCTGCCGCCGGCGCAATGCTGGCTGATGCGGTTGATTTTTCTAGGTTTCGCCATCCATTCGGCGACCGACAACACCCTGATCGCCACCACCAGCAGCGCCTTCTTCCTGTGGGTCAGCGTGGTCTTCGCAGAGGGGAGGCAACGCGATACACGCAACGCATGATCACCCGCCGCGTTGCCCTCGCCCTCCCCGCCGCCCTGGCCGCCCTGCCCGCCTGGGGTGATCCCGCAAAACCGCTGGCGATCGTGATGAACTCGGGCGAAGCCTCCTGCTCGGTGATCGACATGACCAGCCGCCAGGTCATCAACACGCTGCCGACCTACCGCGAGCCCTCGCATTGGTGCCTGACACCGGACCGGCGCACGCTGATGGTGTGCGACGCGAGCGGCAATGCGCTGTTCATGTTCGACCCGCTGACCGCCGCCCCGCTTGGCCACCGGCGCATGGCGGACCCCTACCAGCTCGCCTACACGCCGGACCGCAAATACCTCGTCGTCAACGCGCTGCGGATCAACCATGTGGACGTGTATGACGGCACCAGCCTGGCCCTGGTCCACCGATTCTCCCCCGGCTCGATGCCGAGCCATCTGGATTTCTCGCCCGATAGCCGGTGGAGTTTCAACTCCTGCCAGGGCACCGACACGCTGACCTCGTTCGACCTCACCACCATGACCACGCGCTGGACCGTGCGCGTCGGCCCGACCCCGGCCGGCGTGCTCTGGCATAATGGCGAGGTTCTGGTCTGCATCATGGGCCGGGCTGAGGTTGTGGCGGTGGACCCGCTCACCGGTGCGATCACACGCCGCATCAAAACCGGCGCCGGCGCGCACAACATCTTCCTCACCGATGACCGGCAGACGCTCTACGTCTCCAACCGGCTCGGCGGCTCGCTCACCGCGCTGGACGCGAATACGCTCGCCCCTTTGCGCACCTACACCCTCCCCGGCGGCCCGGACGATATCGGCATCGCGCCGGACGGCAAAATCTGGGTCGCGCTGCGCTTTGCCGAGGCTGTCGCGGTGCTGGACCCGCAAACCGGAGATTATGAGAGCATCACCGTCGGCCGCTCGCCGCATGGGATTTTTTTGAGCACCGAGCTGGCCAAGCCGGGCAAGCTGACAGCGGAGGTCCTTTAGGAGCAAGCAGTCGCTTTTTTGAAAAAAAGCTCCGCAAAAAACTTTTCTGACTCTGGGACAACGCCG
>Ga0209208_10006342_pt1 | contig 16310 bp, 8 predicted proteins | sample S1TSphfallax_3_FD_187694 | JGI IMG/M metagenome (GOLD analysis project Ga0209208, IMG submission 187694) | Host-associated microbial communities from peat moss isolated from Minnesota, USA - S1T2_Fd - Sphagnum fallax MG (SPAdes) (version 2) | ecosystem: Host-associated > Plants > Peat moss >...
ACCCTAAACCCTAAAGTCTTAGAGCAGGTTCAAACAATATCAGAGGATGAAACTATGCAACATGGGTTAGGTGATTTGAATCCAGATCATAACAAAAACTACCAAAGTGTAATAGAGATGAGCAATGCAACAAGCAACTCATCACATAATCGCCCGGCCCAGGGTTTAGACGCTAAACCCTAAACCCTAAAATCTTAGAACAGGTTCAAACAGTATCGGAGGATGAAACTATGCAACATGGGTTAGGTGATTTGAATCCAAAATGCATTTGATTTTGTTTTGCAACTGGAGCCTAAAGAGTATACATCTAAATCTTCAGCTGTCAACCACAAATTGACTCCCGATTCAAACCAGATTTGGTAACCTGCGAATCCTACTGGGGATGCAAAGTCTCTTCTCTCTGAGCAGAATCAAGAAACTGGGCATCGTATCCAATATTGAGTCTTAAGAATTGAACTAGTTTGTGGGGAGCCAGCAGGTTTCCTCCATTGTCCACATCACTTGTATAGGAATAAAACTAGTTTTGAAAATCAAGTTTAGGGTTTAGGGTTTAGGGTCATTGCCTTGATTTAAATTTCATGTGACCTTTACTGTTGTTTTCATCCTTGACCCATTTTTTTTTCATATCCCTTTTCTATCAAAATATGCATATGCAGTAGTGATGCATTTTTCACAACACGAATAACAAGGATCAATGGTTTAGGGTTCTTAAAATGACATTTGCTGTTGCTTCATTGTTAATGCATGCTTTCAAATGGCCTTTTCTATCAAGATCTGCACGTGTAGCAAAACAAATTTTCACAACGAGAATAACAAGGATCACAGGTTTAGGGTTTAGGGTTCATGGACTTTGAGCTTTGCAGCCAAGTTTCCTATCTGCAAACTTACATCCACAGGCATGGGAGGGATGATGGAGGGAAAGGGTGAAGAGATTACTTATTTATATATTTACAGTGGCAAGCATAAACCCAAGAAATTAAAGTATCCATGTTCTTGGCACGGCAGCACAATTGAAAGTATCATCACCTTGAGAAAGAATCAAAGAGATGGAGATCATGCTGCTTCATATGAGTCCTGTCCGAGCATCAGCTTGAATTCTCCTCTCCAACCCTAGTATGCAAATCAGCTTTTCTTGATTAGCCAAATATGATTTGAAAGAAATACCTCAGATGTTGTCAGGATTCAGATGAACATTCTGCAACTTGCCGCTTGCACATCTCTCTCTCTCTCTCTCTCTGTGAGAATCGACAATTTGATTTCTTCCACATGAAAGTAAGCACTACTGATTTGTCACTACAATAACAGTAATGGAATTGAAGTGACCAAATGTAGAAAGTCACTGGCAGGCGTTATTATATAAAAATAATCTAAGGAAGAAAACCTCTGTGGGAAGCAGTAGGAGTAAGGTCTGCAAGAGCTTGAAGGTGGAAAAAAACCTGAGGAGTGGAGAATACCAAACTTAAGGAAATTTGCCAAGCTCAGAGAAAAGACACTCCCCCTGTATTTGACAATTGTGTTTTTGGCACAGATGGGAGTACTTAATGGGGACTTTAAAAAATAAACCACCAACAATAATCTCAAGAGAAAATTGAGATAAGCAACAAAACTGATGATGGGTTTTACAGTTGACAGTCTAAGCTGTGCTCTGGAGAAAAACCACATGCTTCTCTACCATCCATGACTCTGGCTGGCTCCCCCAAGCTTATTGAATGTGAAATTAGTTTACCAAACTCAGACAGAAAAAACCCCTCCAGTTATACAGCTCTCAAACTAAACTAGGGTTGTCAAAATTGACATGACATGGCCATTTTGCATTGGGTGTCATGTTGACATGCGTATTGATGTGTCAATTGCATTCATAAGGACTAACAAATGAAGAAATTTAATTACACCAGAGCTCCCTCCCATTATGTAAAACAATCAAAAATAGATTCATTCATCATAGAATTGGTGAACAAAAACAAATTTGATCATCACAAAATTAGCAACCAAATGTTTAACTTTCTTGTCACTCAATTGGGTGATTGAAAATTTTCAATCGCCACAATCGACAACCGAATTTTTTCAGTCCACCTAAAACAAAATTTCAAGCTGCCTGAAATATTTTAAACATAAATCAATAATGGCCATTAATCCAACAACTAATTTTTTTGTTGCTGCCCAACAAAATTTGAGTTATGCCTGCAAAATTTGATTGCCAACCTAGGCGACTGAAAATTTTAGTTGTAGACTATGGTGACCGAAAGTTGGCAGAAATTTGTCCAAGAAATTTCAATCGATGCCCAAATGACTTCAGGTAGTGCCCAAAAACTTGTTGTTAGGTAAAAGGTGTAATTTAATTACTTCTAACATATGGTACTATTTATTAAAAAATATATGTATAATTAATATAGATTATGTAATAATTAAGATTTTATAATAAATATATGTTGGTTTAAATATGTGTATATTTAGAAATTTAGATAATAATGAGGTGAGAAACAATAGGTCAAACAATCATCTAGTACACTTCAAAATATGTCTTGTTTGATGCACATGGTTTAAAACTCCAACACATAGTGACCCCTATAAAATCATGCAAGTTCAATGAATTTTTTTAAAAACTTTGAGATCACAAACTTGAAAGAACAAAAAGATTATTCATAATGATTAATAATTTCAATGTGAAAACCATAAATAGTTTCAACATCAAACTTACTTTAAACTTACATCAACATGATATATATGTATAAAATAGGTTCTAGGACTTGTAGCCAAAATGTAAAAGGATTTTAACAAACTATATTTCCATATATTGTCTATAACTAAAACATAACTAAATCTTCTTATCAATGATTGTTATTTGAACAACACCAGAAATTTGAAAATAATAATAATAAAAAACTGATGTCATTATTATGATATCACCAGTTTTCATTTTTTTTAATAATTAAAAATTTTCATTTCTAAATTTTTAGACATAAAATTTAACAAAAATAAATAAAACAAATATTAAATCATGGTAACGATAAATAATAATAATATACCCAAACAATTTTTAAAAAAGCAAATATAGCTAGAATTTATGTTTTTCATACATCAAGAAATCAAATGGAGAAATAATTTAAGAATTGTTTTTTTGGAGGTTTTGTTATTGCAGCATTGTGAACATTTGTATTTAAAAAACTTGTCCAATGATGAATGAATTAGGGATTTTTTTTTTAATTATGTAAATGTACAAGTTTCAACATTAAAAAAATTAAATATAAAGGTTTACATGGACACTAAACTTTGTATATATTAACATTTCGACTTAATTTTTAATTCAAATATAAATGTGAAACATAACAAGTTTTTATGCATCCATTTTTAGAAATTATGGTGAGTGTAAAATGCAATTAGACAATAATGGATTTGACACATTCAAAATGAATTATTCAACTCATGTGCAAATGTTGATACTTCTATAAATGTGAGGTTTTTATAAATTATTGCATATGTTTTATTAATTATGATAAGTGTAAAATGCAACTCATGAATAATGGTTTCAATATGATAAAAGTGTACAATTCAACTCATGTACCAAGTTGATAGTTGAAGAGATGTCAAAAATCCACTAACCATTATAGTGCAATGTGTAAATAAAGTTAAATGTTACCTTAATTCCCACATCCACAATTTGAAATGATTAAAAAATAAAATAAGGTGATTTCTTATGTAAGTGCAAAGTGTAGCTAATGAATAAAATTCTCCACTTGTTATCAAACCTTGATTCAACCTATGCTAGATGTTAATAATTGAAAAGTTGTTCGAAAAATGATTAAACAATATCATGACTATTGCAAAGAGTCTAAGGTTGAAATATTTTCCATGTTAATTTTTTTTCCATTATTATAAAATCCAATACATAAGAAAAAAATCAATGCTAATGAACTAGGTAATCGTTATTTTCATTATGAAAATTTATGCACAAAGAATTAGAAAAAAAATTCACTTACTATTTGTGCATGATGATAAGAAATCAAATAATGGTCAAATTAGATAAGTAGTTGCAATGGGTGGTAGTGAAAAAACCCAAGATTTTTTCTTGTGCTTGTTAAACAAATATTATAAGTGTTGATAAGGGATTTCCTAAAAGAATTAGTTAGGTCATATTAAATGAACATTTTGAAATCACTAATCCCATTTTCTTTGTATTCAATTCCATGCAATTTTGAAATTTTCATGGGTGGTCAACAACAATGAAAAATTAATCCTACAACTTATTGATCTCACGAGTTTTGAAAGCCTCGAAGGAGAGGGGTTCAAAGAAGGTACAATTTTTATTACCATGTTATCCTTATTAGTACATTATTGTACTACTACTATGTTGTTTTTGTTGGAACCACCTTCACCAATAGAAATCAATGGTGAACAAGAGTATGAAGTGAAGGAGATCCTTGATTCTAAATTGTCCATTCAACAACTACAATACCTCGTCCATTGGCAAGGTTATGACATTAACGAATGCACTTGGGAACCATCTAAACATTTATCAAACACCATGGAAAACATGAAAAAAATTCATTGACGTTATGCAAACAAACCCAAGGTCATTCCTTGTGGAGCACATTAAAAGGGGAGGTGATGTCATGAGTGGCATTGCTAACTAGTAGCATCATTGCCAACATCATCATCAACATCACTACCAACATAATTGTCAACATCATTGTTACCATCATTGCTAACATCACACTCTTAATTCACTATCAATTCATTCTTAGTTAACTAAACTATTAGTTAAATGTTAGTTAACTTTTTGTTAACTATCAATTTAGTTCATTCTTAGTTAGTTATTAGTTCACTTTTAATTCATTTTCAATTCAATCATGGGTCACATGGGTAGATATGGGCCATGTGTGGGTAGTCATGGGCCACACATGGGGATAAAGCTTCCAAGAAGGCTTCCTTGAATTACGTCCCCAAGCAGTATAAATAGAGGTAGGACCTTCAATTAAATTTAATATATTCAACATTAATTTTGGGTACCTTTTTTTATCATATATATATATATTTTTTGGTTTCATTCTTGCAATAAAATCTTGTTGTTTTACACATGTCATGTTTTTGTTTTTGTTTTTCTTGTTTTGTGATTTGGATTTGAAATTTAGGCATGCCTTTGTTTCATCTTGGTTTAGAAAATCATGTAGACTTGGTTGTTTTTTTAACCACTATAGACGTGTAACTATTGTTGAAACATTCCAATGTAAATTGCGAAGGTTGGAATCCATCAAAGGTAATCAAATTGAATAGAAATAACACAAAACAAACATCCATGGATAAAGCTTCATAATGATGCATTACAAGTGGGTTCTGAGTTGCTTGGGACATGATGGACTTTAATTTTAAAATATTGTCCAATTTTTACAAAAGCAAACATGTGTGCATGCAATATTTAAAATAGGTGGAAAATCATTATAAATAAAGTAGATATTATGGATGAATAGTTGGATAAATAGTAATTTTATTTTTACAATGATATTTCAATTTGCTTGAATTTGGTCCTACGAAGATTGGTTGGAAAAACAAAATTTGATTTTTGGTACATTATTTTGGTGTCAATTTTTTAATTTTGTTAATAAACCATCATGTTGTTGAGTTCTATCAATTGAAAAAAGGTGAGATTGTAAAAATAATCAATCCAACGATCAATTTTACTTCATAATAAATGAATGTTTCCTAACAATGTTCATCAAGGAACATGCTATGACATCATGTCCACAATAATCTTCCCACATTATATCCCCAAAAATTGCACCATCAAGAAATGAACAACTTGGATAATGTTATGCACTAACCACTAGTGTGTTTGGAATTCAATTTGAAGATGTCCATATCTAACCACCAATAAATCCAACCATTGAGGATGGCAAATCAATCCTCTTGACTTGTGTTTAAGGAAGACAATTTAAAAAAAAAATCCAAGTGTGACATGTTTAGGTCATGGATAGATGATGTAAATGATAGTTGATGAATGTGTAGTGGAGATAACGAGGATCAATGATATAAATGTTAATTGACACATAATTCCTTTAGAAAATGTAGCTCCACACTCAGAGCTTGTTGGTTCTATAAAAGGTATGGAGGATGTGATTGCATTATTTAATGGTTATTCTAAACTTGATAGGAACAACCTAATAAAACTTATCTACAAAACTATAGGAACATAATGAACATACAAGGAATTAATGTATGTAAGATAAGTTCTATTAAGTCGTGTTGTCATTAAAACATAATAAATTAGGAGGAAAATAATTCCCATTGACATCATTTTTGTTAAATATAGCATAATGGGTTGTTGTGCAGGACACCACCTTCTTCAATTCTAAGGTAGTGGGTGCACTTACAAGTAAACTAGGGTTCAATTGTCAACTTGTGTCATGCATCATTGGCAACTACCTCAACATCATGTTCCACAATGCACTTTAGGTGCAACATTTTTTTAATTCCTTGAAACATCTACCCAAGGTATCATTATGGTTCACTTAAACATTTGTAGAAAAAATCCTTTTCTTTTTATTCCTTGTTAAAATTATCATATTGTTCTAAATTAGTTAGTATTTTTATTTTATTTTTGTTTCCAATCAAGGAAAATGTAGGGAGTTGAAACATTTTTGTATGTGATGACACATTCATGGCCATTAAACATATTCACATTCGCCATCTACAACACCACGTGGTACTTCATGCGCATTTATGGCAAGTCGATGAACATGGTTTTGAAAATTTTCACACTGCATGCCAAATTGTAATTTTCTCACACCTTTTTTAACACATGTTTTCATCAAATTTTTAGTCAAATGGAATTTTTTTTCTATTAATTCAATCACATTTGGTTATACTACAAGTATTAAAATAAAATTGTTAAAGCCGCATAAGATTCAATGGCATTAGCTAATGAGGTTGTAAAGGAAGTGTTGTTGATGGTAAGGTGGTGGTGTGCACCTTTGGAACCAAAAAAAAACTTACTAGGTCCTTGTCCATTTAGGTTTTTCCTGATATCTTTCCATGTGCACTCCAATCTTTCTACCAAAAGTGGCATTTCTAAATTCTCTTTGCAATGGCTTTTAACTCCAGGGATGTGCATGTGTGTATCAATCGAACTTAAAAAAATTCATTGATAAATGTGGTGTAAAGTAGAGTTGATTTTTTTTGTCATGGGATGTGGGGTATAACAAATATAATAAGTGTGTTGAATAGGTTCAAGGGACATCATGAACTTTTGATAAAGTGTGCCACATGGGTTCTAGAGTTATGACTCCAACATGTTGTAGAATGCCACACAAGTTATGCCTTTTTCTTGTTTTGATATTTCCTTCAAATTCTTTTTTTAAAAATTACAATTATATATGATACTTGTAAATTTCAAATTGATTTTTGTGGTTGGGAAGGAACACGTGTAGTGACAAGCTAATTAACAATTAAACCAAGTTGTTGTTACAATCAAAGTTGTTTACAATGCCTATGCTAATGAACAAATTATTGAGGTTAATAAATGCAAAATAAAGGCTTAACAAGCAGTGTTTTGATTAGATTGCAAATTGTGATTAGTGGCTTGAATATAGTCGTGCCATGATAATCTTTTGGTATAAGTATTGAATATGTTAGGTGTGTGATAAAGAGAAAGAGATTGTGTGTGTGTAAGTGAATGTTGAAATTGCGAAATCTAGGTTACATATGTCCCATGTTTGGAGTTTTTGCACCTAGCTCTTAGTTCTAGTTGTTTGCACATTAAAAAATTGCCCTGGTTTAGGTACAAAATTGTTTTGATGTTAAAGTACAATCTTTTTTGTTGTAGGTTGGTCATATGTAATGTCATGAGTTGCCTTGCAAATCGGTATGTCACAATAGGAATGTACAAGGATATTTAGAGAAAGCCAACATCACTAACCTTATTATTTTATTACCTACTTACCTACCTAGGTTAAGGGTAGGTAAGCTAGAAGGTAGGAATGAATATATTTTAATTTTATTGCGGGTTTAACCTTTAAGGTTAAGCCTTTTTTATTATTCACCCCGAATGAATTTTTTAAAAAATATGAAAATGTAATTTACAAAACACCTTCCTTATATATTCCACAACATGAAAATGAAAGGCAAAACATATGGGATGAAATTTCTAGTAGCAACTTAATTTATAACTTAGAAAGTCTATTATTATTAACTCGTTAATTAATTATCATTGTTATCTAAGTAATTAACTTGTAACTATTAGTAGTTGTCATATATTAAATATAGTACCTAGTTAGTAGATAGACCCACCTACCTATTCACTTTAGCCTATTTAGCCAACCTACAATATATAATATAATGTAAACTTTACATGCCTTAAATACATTATAAATACAAGATTTCTTCTAATGATTGTTTCATGTTATTTGTTTTTTCTTCACTAACATTGGTCTTGGTGTCAAAGCACATTGGGAGGGGGGGTCAAACTTAGGGAAAATTTGGTCTAATATTATACATATTATACAAGTTTTCCAAAATGTGGCACATTTTAAATTTTCATTTAAAAATATTTGGGCTTTATAATTTTGACATTAAATTTATATTGTATTATATATATATTTAAAACATGAATGAATTTAATAATTCAAATTCAAATAGTCATGTGTATATTTATGATATACATATTATAATATATAGAACTTATATTTCATTTCAATTTGTGCTAGTATTTGGTTTATTTTCTTTGATGTGGTTGAAATTCAAAAACACCACATCAAAGAAAATAATATTATGACAACATTTTATGTTCCCCTTTATGTGCTTACCCTTGTATTCATTGGTGTTGACCTTTTATTCGTTAACTTGTGAATGCCCTTTTATTCCTAAAGTTTGTGGGACCCAAATTTTATGTCTTACTTTTGCATATAAGTTTAAACTTCATGGGGGACTTTTGACTAATATCATGGAGGACTCATAGGTCATTCATATTTAGGTCCCATTAATTTCAACTTGTCATGAAAATTGGGGACTAATTCAAACTTGTTAAATGAAATAAATGCCTAATCACACTTGATGGCAAGTGCATAATAACTTCATGTTAAGATACATGTGTTTTATCACCAATTCATACAATAAGTGCTAGTTAACACAAAAGTGACATGGTTGTTTATGTGGTAGTTCATGTTAGTGACATGATAATTCAATGTTATAAAATTGTTAACATAACATACAATCTAAGAAAAATGAAAATTTTGAACTTTTTTTTGTCAATTTTACATAACAATCCCTTGAGGGGTTCTTTTAACTCAAGGTTTGTGTAACACAAAATGAAGTCCCCTCTTCCTTATTCAAAACTTGTGTTCCTTATTGATGTTCCAAACAAGGACTCCACCAATCTTTCCATGTTCCATTTTCTTCGCTTTTTTTCCACCAATTTGCTTACATGTGAAACTTCTTGAAAAATACAAACTATGTTACCAAATATGTGTTTAAAGTTGTTGATCATGTGATGGGCTAATTCAACATCACCTTCTTCGCATTCTATGAAGAAAGTAGAGCATTAGAATTTTTACAAATGGAAAAAGAAAGCAATTTGGCTTTGATTGTGAAAAAAGAAAATAACATATCAAAACTTCATAAAATGAAATGATAACACCAAAACACAACCAAGAGAAGGAAAGCAAAGGAAATTGGGGTAACTATGAAAAAATGAAAGCAAAAAAGATCAAAAGTGAAAAGAAGTAGAACACTACAATATAGTTGAAAACACATGAAATGAAATCAAATGAAAACTTACTTGTGTTGATGATGATAATGAAAAGCCGAAGATGACAATGCCATTACAAACACAAAAGTAAAAGCTTGTCAATTAGTATGCTAGAAAGGAAAAGGAGAGCTCTAACATTTTTAAAAGAAAAAAAGGTGATAATGCATAATGTGTGTTTTTTGGCAATTTTGTGGTATAACCAAAGTGACAATGACCCATAAGAAGATATAACTAAATATGAAAGCAACAATTTAAAAACATTTATTTATATTTTTGGCTACCTACTTGAACAATGTATAAATATATCGCAATATCTAAATTTTGGTCAAATTTTGGCTATTGAAAATCTTTAATAAACATGCTTTTGGCACTTTAAAATTGGAATCTAATATTTTTGTTATATATAGCCATAAAGAAAATGTTGGTATTATTATTCCTACTACACATCTTGCAAAAATTGTTAGGACAATGTGAATGGTGATTAAAAGGTGTTAGATTGTTAGCATAAAAATAGCCATCACTAGCTAGTTAACATCCCATGTATGAATGGGCATTCAAAATGTTACATAACTTTATGGTTGATGTTAGGCATAGATGTGACATGTGTCCATTACAAAATGTTAACTTGATGTTTGGGGACTTTAACACTAGACCTCTTAACAAAGGGTATGAAAACACTTTAAAAAGGCTACCCAAGTTGGGTTTAGAGTTTATGACATTTATGATTTCTTAGGCTAAAAGAATCAAAAGGCAAACAAACATGAAAATTTAGAGAATGAAGTCAATTATGGGGTTTTTAGTATAGGAAAAGATCCTAGGGATTGAAAATTAGGTAGGTTCCACTAATGGGACCTTCACCTACGTTTTCTTTAGTTGCTTCTTTTTTTCCTTTTTTTTTGCCCTAAACCTTGCGGAGCAAACAAAGTTGTTGATGTTGGCAAGAAACTTTGTTTGTGCTCCTTTTTTTTGCATCTTCTTTCTCTCCATTGATTGCCCTAAAGCTTGTGTAGTACACAAGGCAGGTTGTCATTTCAAGCTTTGTGTGTGCTACTTTGTTTTGCAGCTTCTTTCTCTCCATTTGCATATTACACAAGGTAATCATGATCAAGTTTTGTGAGCAATGTATCACCTTCATTTTTGTGAGGTTTGTAGGTTAAATTTGTTTCATAATAGAGAACATAGCTAGAACATTGCGGAGCTTCTTCTTCCTCGCATAGCACATGCGATTCTTTCTTTCTTCATTTTCTTTTTCCTTCTTTACATTCATTGACTTTTTTTCCTCATGATCCGTGTTGCTTGTCGTGTTTTTCTTCATGATCCGTGTTGCTTGTCGTGTTTTTCCTCACATAGCAACTTGTTCCGAGTTCCTCACATAGCAACTTGTTCTGAGTTCCTCACACACAACTAAAGTGATGACAATGACATCTTTTGGGATGAAGTGGTTGGTATTTTCAAGCATCCTGAGCATCAATAGCACTTGGCAGCAATTTTTGGTGTTAGAGTTGTTGAGGCGAGACCAGTTGAGGTTAACAATGTCCGTAAAAACATCCGGGCTTGTACCACCTGGGATCAGATATGAACTGTCAAGCCCGGATGTTGTATAATCATTTGTAGAACTGTCCCATCACCATTAACTTCATATCTGATCCCAGGTGGGTACTTACGGTAGCTGACATTTAGGTGACACTTAAAAGCGGGAACATCCGTCGACTCCAGCAACAGATTAATTTCTCATGCCGGTTCTTGCAGTTGCATCTTGTGTTTATGATCTTAGAATAATTTTTATAATAGCATCTTGAGTTTCTTGCAACAACATCTTGAGTTTCAGATCCCATGGCAGTTAATCTTGCAACAACATTTTAAATTTTTGATCTCAGGATTTGGTTCCTGCAATAGCTTATGGTCTAGCGACACCATAAGCGGAGGCATCAGCGACTCCAGCAACATTTTTGAGCTATTTTTGGCACACCGGAAGTAGTAGCATTTTTAGTTGTTTTCCTTTGTGTTTAATTTCTACATATGCACTTTGGTCTTCCATATTTTCACTGGATTTTGATCTTCATTGGCATTTTTTTAGTTCATTGGTTTAGTCATCCAACTTGATTCGTTTTGGACCTTTGAGACAGTTTCAGAGCTTCCTCATTTGAACTTCATTTTGAGCTTTTCCATTTGTCATTTTTTTGGTAATGAATGCAAATTGCATTTTAATTTTTTTTCAAAATTTGATTATTATTTGAATCTTTCAAAACCCTGTTACAAAGGTGTAAAACTTAATTAATTAATTGAAAATTATGAGATTGAGGTTTAAAGAAAAAAAAACAGTAAAAGTAAAATGAAGAAAAGATAAGCAAAAGATAAGTAAAAAAAATGAACACTTCAAAAAAGCATTAAAGAAAAAGTATGAAGTGTAACTTCCCAAAATGTGGAAGGCCCACTGCCAACCAGAATTTGGAAGTTACACCTCCAAAATTCGGGCAAGTTACTAGGGTAGACCGGCCAGTGATCAAACACTTAAGCACTCAGGGCAAGTCAGATCCAAGGGGAGGGCTTCATTTGAACCCCTCCTATTGGTGCATTAAAAAATCATCCAAAACATAATAGAATTGAGAAAATTCCAGCCCTTCAAAGTAGAGGGGTCAAGAACTTAAAAATAAAACCACTGAACGTTACAAAGGCCAGTTCCTAAACACCCAAAAAAATCTTTGTATGTTACTCTATTGCTATTAGAGTTCAAAGATGATTTGTAGAACTTCAGGTGGCGCTCTTATAACACTTTAAATCGTTTAGAATAAATAAGAAATAAAAAACGTTATGAGGTTTGAAAGTAAGAGGGGTCAAAATGAAGAAAAATAAAATAAAAGAGTTTTGCAATTCGAAAAAATGTATTTTCTTTACAGCTTTTTTTTGGGCTGGTCCCCTGGCTTTGCAATTCAAACATGATTTGTAAGGCTTGAGAAGGTGCTCCTACAACATTTTAAATCACTCAAAATGGAGAAGAATTGAGAAAATGTTCAGTCATAAGCAGGTGATCCATGATAGGTTGATTTACCCTACCCAAAAATACAAACAGAAAGTCTCACTGGTGGTTCTTTACATCACCAGAAGTCAAAAAAATTTGCCAGATCATTGCATTTGGTTCCTCCAGTCAGTAGCCAGAAATATTGAAAGAGGATTAAGTTTTGTGCTTCATATGTGGTTTGTAACCAGATTTGGCTAAATTATAGCCAAATTTGCAAATTTGGCCAGGGATGATTGCCATGTTATCTGTATCTCCCAATCACGAATGTAGATTCTTGAGAACACTTCAAATACATTCATGTTACCTTACCAATGAGTTAAAGTCTCATTTTAGGGGCTGATAGCTTATCATTGAGCTTTTCATGCAAAAATCTACATTTTTTGAAATTTTAATATTAAATATGCATTAACTTAATATGTAGTCACATTCTCTTAACATTGACAGCCACGTAAATTTTAGTGTTAAACTAACATTGCAAGTCTGAATTCATTGTTTGTCATGCACCCCTTACCATTGACGTACGGTTGATTCACAACAAAATAGCCACAGGTTTTTACATGTAGGAAAAAACCCTAGCAAGGCGGGGGCGTTCCCAAAGTAAGGGCCTAGTAGAAGGTGATAGCTGAATCCAACCTTGCATTTTGGGAATTCTTTTTCACCCACGAGCTTTAACATGAGTAGAGAATGAGCCCTTGGAAGGGGAGGGCTCTGAAACGTATGGTAGGTGTAGTAGTTTCCCTCCCACTCTTAAGAAGTGTGCATAAAATCCCTCGTCCTTTCTATAAGGGACACTATTTATCTATCTCCAATTTCACTTTATGCTTATGTATAGGGTAAGGAAAGCTTTTGAGGCTCTTCTTAAACTTAAGGGCTCAGCTGAGGGCAATAGCTCGACGTGAGGCCTGAGAATATCAATCTTGGCTTGGCCCCAGAATCCAAGAAGAGCCTCAAAGTGGTTCCTTCCTCAAGGTCAAGAACTTTTTAAATTTCGGGAATCCTACATGGGAATCCTAAAAGGTACCTTACACTTTCTATAAGATCCATGAAATTTGAAACATGAAATTCTCCCAATGAAGGTATGTTCAGAGTTCAATAACAAAGACAAATATTTGAAAGTTCTTTACAAATCCATGAACTGCAATTACATACATTAATTATATACCTTGATAGCTTGGACACTACTTATATTCCAGGTTTTTTTGCAGAGTTTTGAGGATTGTGAATTGGAGTATGTGTAGGCTCAACCGTGTGCAGCTAGTTAGTGGTAATGGGGGAGGATCATTAGTGGTACTAGGTCAGAGTCACTCTCACTCACATGAGGATAGTCCATGACTTTTGGTGGTACTTACAAGGTGGTGGCGATTGCACAACCAGGAGCTTGTACTGGTCGCAAGACTTAAAATGCTCTCAGTCCTAAGGAGTAGTTCCAGGAGGAGTAAGTTACTTGCAGGAGCTGTTGAGGAGCCAGCTAATGTGCTGTCATATATAAAACCAATTCTCTGCACCCAAGTGGAAGTTCTCTTATGATTTGGTAAGATACTCGCCATTGTCCCTCTCATATTTCTAGTGTCTGACCAATCTATGTTACGAGCTTGGACCAATCATGGAGGACATTGAAGCCACATCAACATGATGTAGTATGAATTCCACCCAATTAGTAAATGCAACAACTTCAACAAAACAAAGTACTTGAACATGCATTGCTCTAAGTGCAAAGGGACCAACAAAAATACAAGAGACATTCTGCTGTTGCTATTGTTGGATCTCAGAATCTGTTGTTGGATGATTGATAAGCTTTGTGGGAGGCGCCTCTGATCATAAAAGGAAGCTGTGCACCATTTACAACAACATTGCTGCACACAAGCAAGAGGGCTTTAGGGTTTAGAGTTTCCACTCTCTGGGTGAGTAATGGGGCATATTCCAGATAATTGAACTTGCAAGCTCAACCTGAAGCTTCTGGGACTTGTCGAGCTTCTTCTTTGTGCAAGAGATTTTCAGGGAAATTTTGAGCTTGAGCACTCAGCAAGCAAACTTACCATCTTCCAAGGAACATGTATCCCAATCCAAATCCCACAAGTTCTTTTGCAAGTTGTTATAGCAAGTCCTTGCTCCAATCATTTGTTCCCACCCGATAATTACTTCTCCCAGTACATATTATGTTCAACTTCCAGAATTATGGGTCACTTACTTCCAACTCAGCTACACATGAAAAGGTTTATAAGTTGTTTTCATGAATTATGAATTTGTAGTGTACACCTCTCTCATGGTGTCCATGAATTTAATCTGGAACACAGGTGCAGCTCTTGACATGAGAGCAACATATAACATGATGAAGCAGCTCAAGCTGAGCTGTGTAGCAGCCACAAGTGACATGGCCTACAATTGTCAACATCACCTTACAGCAGCATCCTTGTCATCCCAGAGAATCCCAACCTTGGAGTCGTGAATTTGACAAGAAAGCACGATTAAAGTATAGAGGCAAAAACAGTTTGCAATGTGGCATTCTCTTTACTTGGTGCTTTCAGCAAAATAGTACGTAGTCCACAACTTAGGCATGTAGTGAGAATGATCACTCTCTAAATGATCCTCTCTCTTGAGAGAGATGAATTTTACTACATGTTAAGTAAGATGCTTAAAACTTATTAATCATTAATTCATCCAGGATTGTGAATGAGTGGAATGTTGTTCACATTTATCATTGAAGAGCCTTGTGGGGCTTCGCTGAAGATACCCTAAATTAGTAACAAATTACCATGCTGAAATAATCTCTCGTATGTGTAACAATGCTAGAGGCAACATACTCAATCTCAGTAGTGGATGAAACAACGTTGATCTGTTTGTGAGTCGCCTTAGAGTATTGGACAACCATCAAAAGAAACAACAATGCGAGTTTTAATTTCATATCAATTAAATCCCATACAAAATTTCATCAGAGTATGCTTGAAGGAGATTGGTTGCCACTCCTCTTGAATAGCACAAATCCTAATAATTAGTTCCACACAAATACTTGAAGATACATCAAGTCAGTATGTATTGAAGAGGTGACACCTTCATTATAAACTTTGCAACAATGTGCATTTCATATGGTATATTTATGAAGTCATGTGACTTACAAAATCTATCATTTACAAGAACAATGATAATTATTCTAGTAGACATCTTATTGCATAGACACAAGGGTCAACACTCATAGGCTAAAGCTCACAAGTCAGTTCACAAAATCAATGGGATCATGTAATCTGTTCCATTTTTTGCTTCCTTGTTTGAACCCATGCAAATTCTTATGTAAATATATGTATTTATTAATGGAAAACAACCCTTCAAGCTGACACATGTAATTATCTTCAGTTAAATCAACATAAAGTTCAAGGTTGTCTTTATATCAAATTGAGTGATGTCAAAACCCTCAATAGCTGCTATTACCAAAACATTTCATATAGAGTTTGTAGTTCATCATCATTGGTGAAAAAGTATCCTCATATTTGACATCATATGCTTGCAAATAGCCTTTTAGCTACAACTCTAGCCTTTGTACTTAGAAATCATTCTCTGAAC
>Ga0209208_10006343_pt1 | contig 16309 bp, 14 predicted proteins | sample S1TSphfallax_3_FD_187694 | JGI IMG/M metagenome (GOLD analysis project Ga0209208, IMG submission 187694) | Host-associated microbial communities from peat moss isolated from Minnesota, USA - S1T2_Fd - Sphagnum fallax MG (SPAdes) (version 2) | ecosystem: Host-associated > Plants > Peat moss >...
ATAACCAAAAATCAATGTCTGGAAGGAATAACACCTGAACATTGTCAGACAGAAAGACTTACAGTTTGAGGTTGTGAATTATACCAGATCCAAAAGCTGGAGATGGAGTCGAGGCACCCAAGCCCCCAGAGGAGGCTCCAAATGGTGTGGGTTATGTCACCCCAAACACATTGGTTGTAGTCCCACTTCCAAAGAAGGAAGTTCCAGATTGAAAAGCTAGAAATGGAGTCGCGGCACCCAAGCTCCCCAAGGAGGCTCCAAATGTTGTAGGTTGTGTCACCCCAAACACACAAGTGGCAGTCGCACTTCCAAAGAGGGAAGTTCCAAATCCAAAAGCTGGAGATGGAGTTGAGGCACCCAAGCCCCCCAAGGAGGCTCCAAATGTTGTGGGCTATGTCACCCCAAACACATCAGTTGCTGTCCCACTTCTAAAGGGGAAATTTTCTTGTCTGGCCTTCATGTTAACAAATAGGAAATCTACTCAAGTGCAAACATAGAACTTTATTGAAAGGAAACTATAACATGATGCTCACAACACAAAACATAACATCAAGAACTCCTCAAAGTTCTTGTCACATGAAATACACAATCTTGTGTATTGAAGAAAAGAAAAACAAATCATCAACACCAAGGTATTTAATCACAAGACCAAACCACAAATAACAAACTAATATAAATAAAGAAAATAATTCAACTTTATTAAAATAACCTAGTTACTTTCGTACTCCAGTAACTAATGAAACCTAACTAATTGAGCTTGAATTCTCAACATTCCCCCTCAAGCTTGAATCCACTTCTAATACACCAAACATTTTTCGAAACTTCTTTAGCTTGTCTATACCTAAAGCCTTTGTGAAAATGTCAACAACTTGATCTTCAATGCTGACATGAATAAGGTCAATTTCTTTTGCTATAACTTTTTCTCTAATAAAATGGTAGTGCACCTCAATGTGTTTTGTCCTAGCATGATAAATCGGGTTGTTAGCAAGTAGTATGCTACTGATGTTATCACAATAAATGACAACAAGAGCATCCACCGATTGTCCCATATCTAAAAGTAGTTTATGTAACCAAACTACTTCACATGTAGCAATTGTTGCGCCTCTATATTCTGCCTCCTTGCTTGATAATGCAATTGTTAGTTGTTTTTTACTACTCCAACTAACAACACCACTTCCAAAAGAAAACATGAAACCACTGGTTGATCTTTTATCTTAAACATTACCAACTCAATCAACATCCGTGTATCCATGTACTTGTAATTGGCTCTTCGCTTCATAAAAAATTCCACACTTCAAAGTATGTTTTATGTACCTCAAGATGTGCCTCACTGCATCCAAATGTGGTTTTCGTGGTGTTTGCATGAATTGACTCACCACTCCAACTACATAACTCAAATCTGGCCTTGTGATGGTCATGTAGATCAAACTCCGCACTATGTGTCTGTACATAGTGGTATCCTCCACAAGGTCTCCTTCATATGCATTTAACTTCTTATTTTGTTCCAATGGAATTGAAATGGGTTTGCAACCCGTCATCCCATATTCGGACAATTTGTTCAAGGCATATTGCCTTTGTAGTAATCATATCCCTTTGGGGGATTGGATTACTTCAATGCCAAGGAAGTAACGTAACTCTCCCAAATCTTTCATCTCAAACTTTTGCTTCAAAAGCTTATTTAAATCAAAGATGTTTGCATCGTTATCTCTTATGATAATCAAATCATCAACATTAATGATTATGACAACAATCCCATGATTTGTTTTTTTCACATATAGTGAAAAGTTTGCATTGGATGTTTGAAATCCACTTGTGACAAAATACTAACCTATCTTGTCTGACCAATCTCTAGGTGTTTACTTCAAGCCATACAAAGTTTTCTTCAACCTACAAACCAAATTAGGATGTGTTTGGTCCACATAACTTAGTGGTTGTTCCATATACACTTCTTCCTATAAATCTCCATGAAGAAAAACATTCTTTACATCCATTTGATGTAAAGACCATCTTTTTGCTGCTGCCATAGCAATAATTACTCTTACAGTTATCATTTTCACAACTGGACTATAGGTCTCCTCATAGTCTATGCCATAAATTTGGGCATAACCTTTAGCAACCAATCTTGCTTTGTATCTACTCACAGATCCATCTACCTTGTGCTTAACTTTATACACCCATTTGCACCAATTGCTTTCTTGTCCTTTGGTAAAACTACCAACTCCCAAGTAACATTAGCATCCAACACCGTCATCTTTTCATCCATGGCATTATCCCATTTAGGGTTTTCGACCGCTTGTTCAAAACAAATGGGTTCAACCTCTTGTATGATTTTCACCATTTATGCGTAATGATGAGCTACAAAGTCATCATATGTGAATCTTTGTACAGGGTATTTGACTTGTGTGGATCTTCGTACTCCATTGTTGTTGTCGGATGTTTTCAAAGCTTTCTTGGTCATCTGAGCTCCAGGAGTAGTAACTGAAAAGATTATTGATTCTTCACCCACATTTTTTTCTGAATCACTTGATTCATCATCTACATGAGGATTTGTAGATGATGTTTGAAAACTACCATCTATAATGTTTGAAGATCTTAATCTTCCTTTCCATGGAATGTTACTAGACCCACTAATTAAAGACTCTTGTGGTCCACTAATTAATTATGATTATCGTTCCACATTTGATGGAACATCACCATTTCTAGCCTCTCCATCTTCTATTATCTTCAGTGGTGGGTACCAGTTAACCATCTCATCAAACATAACATCTCTACTCACTTGCAACTTTTGAGTGGAAGGGTTGAAGCATCTATATCTTTTTTGTTTTAAAGAATATCCAATGAAGATACACTTCTTAGCTTTTGGATCTAGTTTTGATCTTTTCTCATCAAGAACATGCACATATGCAATGCAACCAAACACTATAAAGTGTGAGACATTTGGTTTCTTGCTTGTGATTTTTTCTTCAAATGTCATGCCATGAATTATTGTTGTGGGTGTTTGATTCATGATATAGACTACAGTTGCTACCGCTTCAACCCAAAAGTAATTTGGCAAATTTTTTTCATTCAACATGGCACGTGTTATTTCTACAATGTGCTTGTTTTTCCTTTCAATAACTCCATTCTATTGTGGGGAGTAATTACATGAATACTTCCTTTGAATTCCATGTTCTTTCAAATATTCACTGAATTCATTTGAAAAGTATCCTCCCCCTCCATCGGACCTTAAGCACTTGATGCTCACACCCTTCTCCTTCTCCACCATTACTTTGAAATTCAAGAAATGTTGAAACACTTCACCTTTATGTTTCATGAAGTAGACCCACACCTTCCTTGTGTGGTCATCAATGAAACTCACATAGTACTTGCATCCTCCAATGGATTTTGTTTTTGTGGTCCACACATCTGAGTGGATCATTTCCAAAGGTTTGGAACTTACATGAGTTGTTTGAACTAAAAATGGATGCCTAGTTTGCTTCCCTAATTGGCATGTTTCACAAACATCTAACATCACCTCTTTTGTTCCAAATTTGGGAAAACCTCCAACAAGATTTTGTTTTTCCATTAGCTTACGACGTTGAAGATTAAAATGGCCAAACGCTTGTGCCAAGTTGCAATGTCTCCAGCTCCTTTTCCATGTGTGAATAACATGGAATTCACCTCATGCATGTTCACATCTAAGGTGAACATTCGTCCATTCCTTTCTCCTTTAGCAATCAATTTGCCTTGGTTCTTCATGTCTTCCACAAAACATCCATTTAGGTTGAATGTCACTTGTAAACCTTATTCCACCATCTAGCCTATAGAGACTAGATTTTTTGTTATGGTTAGAACATGAAATACATCTTTCAAGTACTTTGTTTGCCCATCTTGCATGGACAATGGCACCTTCCCAATTTGTGTGATGGGATGTGCAGGGTCATCACCAGTTTCCACAAAACATGGTGTCTTCAAATCTGTTATGTTTTTAAACCATTATCCATGACTAGTCATGTGATTTGAAGCTCCAAAATCCACATACTAAACATTGTTATCTAATACTCCTCCTATCATTGAATTTGCCATGTGTTACATCACAAACAGTTGTTCATCACCTTGATTGTTAGTTGATGAATAATTCCCTTATTGCAGAATTCTATTTCATGCATCACACTCCTTTTGATGACAATTCTTTGCCATGTGCCCAAGTTTCCTGCAATAATAGCAATTTGAGTCGTTATTTGGTTGTTGACCTCAATGACTTCCACCATGACCTCCACGACTTCCTCTTCCTCTAAAATTTCCTCGTCCACCTCCATGAGACTAAACTTCATGTTGATGATGTCCACCATGCGAACTTCCATGTCAACCTTGAAATGAAGTTTTAACACCTCTACCTCTATTAAAATTTGAATAGAAAGCATTTTATTGTGATCCTCCATTGGATGAAGTACCAACAACTCTCATCTCTTCACTTTTAAGTAGGGTTATTAGGTCTTGGAAATCGGGAAATGTTTCTCAAACTGCAATTGAAGTATGAAATTGGCTATAGTTTTTTTCCAAGAACATTCAAGGTCACAGCCATTAAATCTTCATCATCTATAGGGGCTCCTATAAATGCAAAAGCATCTACAAGGTTTTTTGCCTTTGTAGAATAGTCATTAATGTTCATCTTGTTTTTTTGTAAATTATGCAACTCTTGCTTAAGCTGCATTTTGCAGGCTTATGTATTGGTGCTATACATCTTCACCAATGTATCCCAAGCTATACGAAATTTTATAATATACATAGGTTTTACGTATATGTACGTAATTCATATAATATCTTGTATGGTATTAAATACATGATTACATACCAAACTTTTGTATGAAGGTCTTGATGATGTATTTGTGCTTTCCAATTTTCAAACTTCTTCCTTCAAGTACTCCTAAGTTGTATTTGTTCCACTTCAAAAATTTGTTTTAACGTCTTCTCAATGTAAACTTTTGTCACAATAACTTTGCAAAGCTACACCGCTCACATGTGACCTTGAATCCTTTTGAATTTTTTCTGAAACATGTAAAGCTATGTCTATTACTGTCCCTCAAAGTTTCAGCTCATTTAACTTCATAAAATGAAAGATCTTGCTACTTCTTTGAAGTCACCTCAAACTGGAACCTGAACACAAAATGACTTACAACTCGCTCTTAACAACTTCAAACTCCTTGAGATTTTGAGAGACACATAAGATATATGTCTTCTATATCTGTTCAAAATTTTAACTCTATTGGTGATGACCACAAAGAGTTATCACTCTCAAAAGAAACCGATTTCAAAACTAAGGCTGAAATTTTAAATACTTGAATCTCTTTCAATACGTATCCAAATGATTTGAATTTTTTCTCACATATATAATCCTTTATGATCTATAAGATCCCAAATTTGCAGATCCAAAAAAGCTCAAACAAACGAAATATGATCAAAAAACTAGATCTGACACAAAATCTTCAGAAACTCATAACTTTCACAAAACACATCCTTTTCTTTTGAAATTTGAAAATAGAAGCGTGTTATAGTCTTCTACAATCTCTCCAAGTTTGATTCTAAGATTTTTTCACACTAGATCTAGATCTAGATTTAAAGATCTGACTTCCACAACCTTTGATATGTGGATCTCCTCTCACCTCTTTTCTTTTCTTTTTTTTTCTTTCTCTTCACTTCTTTCCTTTCCCCATTTCTCTTTTGCATTTAATAAACTCCTATGATATTACTAGAAACTCTCAAGCTCTAGATCTCTTTCAACCTTTTCATCAAACAACCTAAGCTCTGATATAATGTTAATAAATAGGAGATCTACTCAAGTGCAAACATAAAAATTTATTGAAAGGAAATTATAATGCGATGCTCACAACACAAAACATAACATCAAGAACTCCTCAAGGTTCTTGTCACATGAAATACACAAACTTGTGTATTGAAAAAATAAATTAAAAAAATCATCAACACCAAGGTATTTAACTACAAGACCAAACCACAAATAACAAACTAATATAAGTAAAGAAAGTAATTCAACCTTGTGAAAGTAAAATAGTTATTTTCCTATCATAGTAATTCATGAAACTTAACTAGTTGAGCTTGAATTCTCAACACTTCACACATTGAAGGCCTTGCAAAAGTCTTCGCACCAAATGGAGTGCTTGACTGATTCATTCCGAGTGGGTTTGTAGTAGTGCCAATCAGATTTGAGGCTACAGATGTTGCCCCAACTGGAAAGCTGCTTGACGGTGCTCCAAAGACTGAAAGACAGACAAATAGAAACAAATATTAGGTCATGTTTATTCAGCTAACATCCCCGATAATGCCTAACAAAAAAATGTAATTGGAGAAGGTCACTACAAACCCTAGAGTCAAAATACCTTCCTTTACATTGAACAACCTCTTTTCAAGCAAAACAATTGCCAAGAGCATAATATCCAAACATGTACAAATACCTTTTTTATATCTTACTACATCTTGGAAGCAGAGGTAGAGGATGTAAACCAAGATAAATCTAACACTGCAACAACCTATGATCTTGAAGGAGGGAAGACTTGCATCTAACACATATCATACTTGTGTGATGAACAAATCATCTCATAATTCATGCACTAGCAAGGTCCATTCACAACCATCTATTGGTGGAAATATCGAACAAAAAGATTATCAACATCATTGACAAATATGACAATTTCTATTATCCAGATAATCAATCAGATGCATTGGCCAATGATGGATGCATGCATGGGTGCACAAAAAGTTTAACATAACAAATAGAATATGTATATGCAGCTCGATTGACCAGAGAAGACAGACACCACCTATAAAGTAGCAAAAGGAAGAACAAGAGCAAGAGAATTAGGACATCACACTACAAATCAAGCATAAGAATAAAAAGCATCTAGAGAATATATAACACTAGCATTTACATAGTGTAGATTGGGACAACGAGTACTTACGAATGACGGGTGATTCAAACATCACAGCCCACTAATGTAACGTAGTAATGTAAAGAAGGTTTCAATTGTCTCTCTTTTCACCTCAAAAACAAAAATCGTTTCAGAAAGGCTGTTATTCTATTACTCTTTACTTTGATAATAAAAATGATCTCAAAATTCAGCGTACGCAATGGCAAAGAACTAAAAACAAAACTTGGAAAGATATGCAAACAATAATGAACAATCTTTTCAATCGTTCAAGGGAACAAAAACTGCACAACAAACTAATCTTTCATTCGAAAGAACACAATACGAAAACAAAAAGATATGCAACAGATCGATGATCCACAAAACTAAATAGGCTTCCACAAGTCAGTCCTCTCTCGCTTGTCGTGTCCCGTAATCAAACACGCACAAGTCCAACCAAGCGATGAAACAATCGAGGGAAAGAAAGAAAACAAAGATTACAAAAAATGAAGAGGAAGATAATTACACCTGATCAGGCAGCCACTAGAGATGAGTGCGTTCGCGTCACGTAAAAAGAACGTAGGATGCACGTAGAAATGGAGCTCAACCATGGCATCGATGCGACAAGTGAAGGGAAGAATTAGGGCAAATGCCGACACACAATAGAACGCCTTGTTACGCAAACTTGTTATTCTAGGTGACTTGTAATTGAAGGGTGTGTCATTCCCAAATGTTAATTACATCTCGTAATGTCATCTATGTTTGTCACATATTGTCCTTAGTAAATTAGCACATATAATAAATTTGGACTCTGCACGCTTCGCCCTACTAGTGATAATGATTAAATTATTTTGTGTGGACATAATGTTTTAAAAATTAATTTTGACTTTTCAAAAGATAAAATTCTGTAAATTTTACTATGTAATATTTTGTTCCATTAAAAAATTAGATTTTTTATTTAATAGGCAATATATCAATGAAAGTTTGATTTATTAAAAAAGTTCACAATAACATACAAACATGAAAAAAAAGAGGAAAAAAAAATCATTGAAATAATGTAAGATAAACAACAAGATACAAAAAGAAAAAAACATTGTAAAAGTGCAAGACAGAAAATAAAATATAAATAAATAAGATTCTGAAATATAATTTGATCTATGATGAAATATAATTTGAAATAACTTTGAAATTGTCATAATAACTATCACTAAAATACCTATCCTACATAAACTAGTTCCAATGAAACATTGCCACTGAAATTAGGGTAGAGTTTAAAAGTACAAGTGCTAATTCCATCTCGTAATGTTACTTATTTTTTTCACCTTGTTGGATTAGTGTACTTTGTCCTTCTAGGTGATTATAATTGAAGGGTGTTTTATTCCAAATGTTAATTACACCTCATAACGTGATTTGTTTCTCTCGCTTGTTGTCCAAGGTCCTTAGTAAATTAGGACATGTATTATAACAAATTAGGTGTTAGGGTCTATATTACAAGTGCTAATTACATCTCCTAATTTCATTTATTTCTCTCACTTTGTTGGGCTACCTAGTGTATTCTAATAAATTAGTGTAGGAACAAATTGGGCTTGGGTCTAAATTACAAAGTGTTAATTTTATTTCCTAATGTAATGTATTTTTCTCTCACCTGTTAGATTAGTCTATTCTAACAAATTAGTGTGGGAAAAAATTGGATTAAGGTCTAATTACATATCATAATGTTATATATTTGTCACCTCTTATGTTCGCCCATGTTTTTTTCCATGTGGGGGGAGGGTAATGGGTGTTGGATTTATTTTGTTCTCATCATGTTCCCAATGGGTTCCTAACATGTTCCCCCAATTCCCAATTTGCTTCTTAACAGCTCCTCATTTTACCCCATATCCTTTGCCCTTTAGTTTTACTCTTGTAACAACCAACCCAAATGATTAAATTATAACATATATATTTAATGATTGCCTAAAGCTTGATTTTTTATTTTTTGTGATGGACTAATCTGTTTATTGTTTATAATTTTGCGTCCGTTTGGGACCAAAGAGTCCATTAGACAAAAGGCAGATCATGGAAAACAGATTGTCCTCTAATATTAAAGGCATGTCACAAACTTGGCCAGTGCAACCATGTTTGTAATCTGCATGAGCTTAGCAAGAGCGTTAGTGTGAGTGAAGGCAAGGCTGAACAAAAGTGTTCTCTAATTTTCTGTGTATTTGGACAAACAAGAAATAAGTGTTCTTCATCCTCTACCTTCCCCAAGTTGCAACCTTAACAAAGCTTCTCTACATATGACACACTTTTTCACGCACCTAACACTACTTCAAACTACATATTACCACACCGAAACCAGGCCAAAGCTAAGATGTAAATCACAAATGGACAAAAAATTAAACCTCAGAGGTCTCACAACAAATTAATATGAGTCACAATATACTACTACATCTCGTAAGAACATCTCCACCCCATACCCACAAACACCCCTTATTATTAAATCTTGCAGCACGATAGTGCAATCCTACTATGTTCTCCAGTATTAATGGTCCATTTTGGAGCGATCATTTTAACCCCTTTCAAAACTTTTTTCTATTATGAATTTGGAGAGTGACTACTACTCGTCCACATGTAAAGACATAAATGATCTTTCAGTGTTTAAAGGGACTTCTCTGACATTTGTGGGTGGGGCAATGATCATTAAAATAAAGGAGTTTTTTATGAAATGCTATTAGTGCCATCTATCTAGTTGTGACCCTGCACATGGTGGAAACACACATGAGGTGTCTAAAAGGCCTATGTGTGGGTCCACATTATCCATGGAGGGGCCCACACTTAGATTTGTCTAAGGTGAAATCCATGTGGCCCACATTATCCAGAGGCCCACCTTTTGGTGTACCTAGGTACACAGTTCACAAGGGGAGGTCTCAGACAAGTTGGGTCTGGAACCGCCCATGGTTAGCATAAGTCTTGAATTTCAAAGAACCCCTCTTTGGTAGGGCCTTTCTTGGTGTGTGAAGAATTGGATAAATTTTCTCTTAAACAACCCAAAACAAAATGGGAGAAAGAGGATGCATGGAACAAATTCTTGAATTATTTTCTATTCTTTTAGTGTAATTTGCAAAGACACCTTAGATAGTAGAATTGAACTACACAAGGTGGACCTTCAAGTTAAGAGACACCTAAGGTGGACCTCATTGGGACACACCTTTAGTGCATTAGGTGCCTTCATATGGACCCACCTTGTGCTTGAAGAAGTTAGGTTACAGCTCAACAAGTTGAAGGGACCCACACTTGGGTTGGCTCTTGCACAAGCCCCCTTATTTCAATCATCTTGTGTTTTATGTTAGGTAGAACTCCACAAGTGGGAGCTTCTTGAAGTGTGGGGCCCATGTACACAAGCCCCTCATTCAAGCCACTATTTGTAAAACCTTGAATATAAGGTGTCAAATTCGTCTTTATGTCCTAACAAGTTGTACAAGGTGCAATCTTAAGGAACATGTTCCCTTCAACTCACAAAGGCCCTTGCCCTCATGCCTTTGTGTGGTAGGTCATGCCCTAAGGTGAAGGTGTTACCAGAATAAGGGGCTTGTGTGAGGTGAGGTCGAACGTAACCTCAATTCTGATAATACCTTGCCCGGAGGGCCTTATCACACATAAAGTTTCATCTTTTTTTTTCTTAAAAAATTCGTGATACTACTCGGTACTAACTTCTTTTTTTTAATGAAAAGTTACCTCACTCTAGAAATTTTCGAAAACTCAAAGCAAATGAATTATTGTCATTTATAAGGAGCCTTGCCACAACACTAGAAAAATAGCACCAAAGCTTTACAATACACATCAAGCCATTAGTACGCAAAATTTTCCTTGCAAGGTGCCATATTTACAACTCGCAACTGGTTACCTTGCCCAAGAGTTCACTATATTAGCTAATGTTGAGCTTGTCCCATTTGACCTTAGAGAGGCCATCCTCTAAATTAAAGATATTGTAGATGCAACAAATCATCAGCATTTTTTGGGCCAAATATTTATTTATTTAAAAAAATGAGGTTTGACAATTTTGAATTTCATTTTTCATACTTTCAGCAATTGAAAAATAAGTATGCAAAATAGTCTTGAGTTGTGTATTTTCAATAGTAACCAATTGATGAAACAATAAACAAATTTTCACAAGTTGAGAGTTCACTTCTCAACAATTTAAACAAATATCAATAGCATTTTCTTTTTTTTCCAACAAGACCTTTTTGAGAATTATTTTAAATTCAAAATCAATCATTAGGTGTTGTATGTTAATGTGTAATTATGGATTTTTAATTGAATTACAAGTGTTAATTACATTATTAATCACATTTTTTTATCATTTGTCACATATGTCATTAATAATTTAGTTAAGTCCTGGTTTGAATCTTTGTCTATTTGACTTTACACATCCATGGCATTATGTTAATGGTGGTAGTATTTTCATATATGCACATATTTCGAGGTGTGTGGCATAAGTTTTGAGCTAATGGTAAGTTAATTGGACCAATGGATACACATGGAATTTTTTTGTTCATTTTGTGGTGTCAAATTCATTTGTGTAAACTTTTAGAATTTCATGGTAATAGTTTTCATGGTGACAATTTTCATGGTATCTTTTTTCAAGATTACATGTGCAAATTTTGAATTTTCTATGGTTATAGGTATCAATTTTATAAATCATAAGTGTCATTTTTCATGATTATAAGTTCCATTTTCATGGTAGCAAGCATATTATTTCATGGTGACATGTTATCGCAAAATGTGTAACCCACAAGTCAAAAGAGGGAATAACACCATTTGCACACAAGTATAATTTCTTGGTAGCTCATTTCATGATGTAAAATCCACTAATTGAAAATTTCAAATTTTCATGGTAATAGTTTTCATGGTTCAAATTTTCATGGATATTATTTTGAGATCACATGTGGAAATTTTCAATTTTCAATGGTTGATGATACCATTTTTCTTGGCTAAAAGTGTCATTTTTCATGGTGACATGATACTACAAAATTTGCAACTCATAAATGAAAGGAGGGTATAATACAATTTGCACAAGCATAATTTCATGGTTAATTAGTTAATTCATGGTGTTCAATGTTGATGTAAATTTTCAAATCTTCATGGTATGAATTTTCATGGTTATAATTTTCATAGTAAAGGCTTTTGAAGTCACATAAACAAGTCATTAATTTTTAGTGGTTACAAGTTCTTTTTTCATAATTATAAGTTTTGCATTTCATGGTTACATATGAAAAATTTCAAAGTGACATGTTAACATGAAATTTGCAACCCACAAGTCAAACAATAGAATGGCACCATTTGCACAAGCCTAATTCATGATTATTGAATTCATAATATCAAATTTTTTGATTTAAAATATTAAAGCTTCATTGAAGTAGTTTTCATGGTTACAATTTTCATGGTAAAATTTTAGAGGTCACATGTGTAAGTTTTCTATTTTTTATTTTAACAATTTTTTTTCATGGCTATAAGTTCTTTTTTATATGGTAGGAGGTGCAATTTCTCAAGGTGAGATGTTACCATGAAATTTGTAGCCCACAAGGCAAATCACAAAACAATACCATTTTGCACAAGCCTAGTTTCATGGTTGAGTGTTTACAATTGACAATACCAACTGGTTATTTAGGTAGTTTTACATTACCTTAAAAAAAACATTTGTGCACAAAATCACTATGGGCACCTTCAAAAATTTGGCACAATACCACACAATAAATTATTTTCTTGAACCAAAAGGTTTTTACTTGAATTGGATAAAAACCCTCATTCTTTGTGTTTCTTTTAGGCATTGGGGACATATGTGTTTTTAAATAAAAAGGTTAAGGCTTCAAATTCAATGGTGGAAGATGTGGCTTTGTGATAATCATGAGTATTTTACCTCAAATAATGGGTTTTGTGTTTGTGTTTTAGGAATTTATAGTTATATAGTATAGTTGTTTGAACGTGGTTAGCTATGATTTGCATACAATACATCAAATGAATGTATTTCAAAAGGCCTTAACAAGAAGTGTACATAATATTCATGTTAACATAGATTAATAGAGCCTTATAATGAACAACATTATTTTTTTGCATTCTATAGTAGTGATTGTACTATGATGACCCCAAAAGTGATCTTCTTGAGCTTGAATCAATAGTCTTATTATTGTCACCTTGTGGATGTTGCCTCCATCCAAATACATCTCCAAGTTAGCTTGGAACCCATATTGACCTTGCATTGCTAAGAGACATTCATGGGTGAGTGCCAAATGAAGTTCAAACTTTTTATCCAAGTCTTCAAAAGCCAATTCTCCAATTTTGTAAGTTTTATCTTGTATGCCAATCACTTCCTACAACCAAAGTCATAAACATATAGACAATGATTATGTCATTAATTTACAACTTTACAACCACATTATTTAGACAATCATCAACGTTGATTTCAATCCATTATTCTAAAGATCCAATGTATCCATTGGTAATGGTAAGGTTGTAATAAATGTTAAATGTCAAATTGATATCATTCGCTATTGACATAGTTGTTTTTGGACTAGTTGGCACATAATAAAGTGATTTCATTGTCTTATGGAGGAAAAAAAATATAGTGCTAATTCCATTTTTCTTTCATGATTTTATTTAAAATTTTACATATTTAACATATAGTGAATTCCATATAAATTCAAGTAATGGATGTTGCAAATAAAAAGGCTTTGAATGCATACCTAAGTGATATTGTGAAATCAGTCAATAAATCATCTTCACATACTTGATTTTGAATACCTACATCTTCAATCTCTAATGCCATAATTCGATGAACCTTAATTATTACACTATCCAAAGGTGGCAATATTTATTTACATATATACACAATATGAACAATGTTCATGCAAGTATGTGCATAACATAAGATAAAACTTCACGTCCAATCTAGAGATTGTAACACATGTGCACACGATGATTATACCAAATCATATGCCTAAAAGTTGCACAACTTGTGTGTAGTACTTGTTTAAGTTATCTTTCATGACGTTGAAAGACTTGTGCAAGAACATAAGATGGAATAAACCTTCCATTTTTCGTAATTTTGTGGACCTTATGTACATTCCATGTAGTAACCATCCACATCTCTTTGGAATGTTGGTATGAACACATCATGAAGAAATGCCTTGTGAAATTCATCAACAATGATTAAAGTCCTATTGTCATACATCAAAATGAATATGTGTTTATAATTAAAAGGGTACTTGTGACCATATATATTTGTTGCCAAAAAATTTCAATTATTTACATGCATACAAAAAAAATTGAATTATGTACTAACATCGTGCACATCCTAATATGGAGATTGATGTCCAACATGTTAAAACAACCAAACTTGCAAATTCATAAATCATCAAAATTTGAGTAAAAGAAAATTGCAACCTTCAAACGATCATATATTTAACAACAAAACAACATGAGATTACAACTTTGAATTTAATTCAAAATGAAACAAAATAATAATGGATATGTATTATCAATTATGAAATGCATGCCAATTATTTGAACCATTATTTCCCCTACAAAGGTTAGATTAACAAAATCATGAATCAATTGTCCCTAAGTTTATTGTTTTTTAACGAATGATAAAAAAAAAAAATATAACAAACACAACACAATTTCAAAAATCAACAATATTTGCACCTAGTTGTGCACTAATGAACTTGTTAAGAAAGGTTTGTACACATTAGGTTTAGCATGTTCCATGTTTTCTGGCACAAATGAATGTTCAACAACACAATCCAATTGAACTCTTATTGGATGTCCATACTTGGCTACTACTATTAAATACCCAATAATTTTATTTTATTTCTTATAAACAAAAACAACAACCCATAGCAAGAAATGTGACCCCCATCAATGACCCCATGCAAGCAAATGTGCCATGGGGTGAATTTATCATATGTTGCCAAACAAAATGACAAAAAATGTTATTTCAATTAGATAGACTTTCAGCATAATTTATTATTAAACCCCATATGAAAATGGCATTTGTTGAAATCATTGACTTTTATAACAAAGTACAACAATCAACATGCACATCCAAATGTTGGTTATAGTTGCAAAACTAGAGAGAACATGCCTCAATACATACATGAAATCTTCTCCTAGATGTTAGTAACAATAAAAAAATTTAATTTCACAATGTGTCTAAGAAATTGCAAGTTTGGATCAATTTGAATCTTAAATTCATAAATCATAGGCAAAATTAGAAAGCATAAATCTCCACACATAATTTATTAAATATTTGTTGATTTATAGAAAAGGAAACTAATCAACATCTATTAGTAAAATGAATTTTTGTTATCCTTGAATAGTTTTATTTTTTGGATAAATTGCAACATGTGCATAACAATCCTAAGCCTTAATTAATAATTGGATTTCAAGTGTCTAAATCTTTTGATTGAAAATGAAAATGTAAAACAAAAATACTAGAGTTTGATTGAAAAATGAAGCAACATGAACATTCATGAGATTAAGGTTGTGTTTTGCGCTTACAATCCATGTGCTACATGTGCATTAGTTATGTAATAAAATATTACCTTTAATACAATTGACCAATATGTCAACACCTCATATTTTATGGTTGTAATTCATGTAAGGCATCTATCGTTGTTGACCTTGGAAACCTCAACACAATTAGCCAAAAAACTACTTGAATAAAATTTGATCCCCCAATTAAAACCACCTCTTTACAAAGGCACAAGTGTAGAACTAATATTTTTAAGTTAGGGATAGGTATGTGATGGTAAACTCCTTGCCACCCATGCTTTTAAAGAAGCTTTGACAAGTTGTTGCGCACAATGTCCAAGTTTGTTACTATGTGTGAATTTTTTCCCCTAATGTTGAGTCGACATTCCACACTTGCTAAGATATTGAGTTCCACTTCATTTGACAACAACAATTTGTTTTTTTTTCCATGTGATCTTGACCCATCAAACAAATCGTCGTCCAATTGGGAATTTGTTATTTCTTAATCATCCAACAAGGAAATACATTAGAAAAAAAAACTAGGCTTCATCTTATAGTGCTTCAAAACATATTGATGAGATTATGAATCTATAGCACAACAATGATTAGTGTTGGAACCAAATCTCCATTTAAAACCATAATGTATACAAATATTGTGAATTTAACTATAATTAAAATTAGTGGCAATTTCACTACAATGACAAATTGATAGTTTGTGACAAGTATAAGATCAATACTAAAACAATAATGGATCTTTAATAAGACATAATAAAGCCAAACCAAGTACATAGTAACCCCTCTAGTTGAATTACTTGTTATCCAACATGAAAAGTATAAATTAACAATCATCCAATAATTTATACTAAAAGATGACAAAGATCCACTTCTAGAAACCTCTT
>Ga0209208_10006344_pt1 | contig 16306 bp, 11 predicted proteins | sample S1TSphfallax_3_FD_187694 | JGI IMG/M metagenome (GOLD analysis project Ga0209208, IMG submission 187694) | Host-associated microbial communities from peat moss isolated from Minnesota, USA - S1T2_Fd - Sphagnum fallax MG (SPAdes) (version 2) | ecosystem: Host-associated > Plants > Peat moss >...
AGGATGAATTAGTTTCCCCTTTCATTAACATTTTAAAAATTGGGAACATGAATGAAACCATTGGGAAAAATCAGCTTGCGATGAATTTACATTTTTATTATTATGTATACTGTAAAATAAGTTAGATTATCTCTTAAAATGTTAATAGTTGTTAGGTCTATTTCTCCCTTTTAATTGATTGATTCTCATGTTGAATCACCCCTTCAACACAGGTGCCAATTCTGTACCCAAATCAGCAGACCTTGCTGCCAATTCTGCAGACATAATCAGCAGATCTTGCCTATTCTGTTAGACATAACAGTTGTGTGGTTAGGGTTTGGCCAATTCTGGCTCGGAGCTCAGCCACAACCAAACTTACTCTCTGCATTGAAGCACATTCTATGCATCTTGAAGCATATTCTGCACATCTTGAAGTAATTTTGTGCAGGAATTTGATTGGAACTTGGCAAGGAATAATAATTAACTTACTACTTTGCTAAGGCACCCAAGCTTCAGCAATTTTTTCCTTTTACTTTTGGTTATTAGTGTGTAATAATTTTATTATATCAACATTATGGAAATTTTCCTAATTTCTAATTAAATCCAAGAAAAAATGGTGCTGGAATTCTAAACAATTTGAACCTCTTTATGAATTTATATAAGTACAGAAAATTCTTATGAATCCAATGAAACTTACATATTCAAGTTAAAAAAATATATCTTCAAATCCATGGGGGCTCTTTACATAAGCGAAACCCTAAAGTCACATGTCACTCATTATTCAAACCAACTCACGTATCCATTATTAACAATGTCTAGGTCCTTTACCAACATCAAGCTTGATCATAGCCATCACTTGATCAAATTAATCCTTGCTTTGTAGGTCAGTAATTTTGAACTAAAACCACATAAACTAGGTTTGTATATCATCTAATATATACGTCACTTGTAATTGCAAGGTCTTTGAAAGGACAAGTAACCCAATAAGCAAGTCCTCGTTGTAACCCATTAGCCATAACATAAGGTTGCCCAAGAAGACCTCCCAACTCATGGCCATCACCTTTACAAATACAGTCATTTGCTCCAAGAAATGCTCGAAATATAGCATTGAACATAGGGACTAATGCCATAGTGAGGATTATGCTAAAGAAAACCAATCCTATTACCTCTTCTTTAGAGAGGTTCAATGATCTCACCATGTTAGGAGGAGAAGGAGGTTGACTTTCAATTTGTAATCCAGTGTCAAGTTCAATAGTATTAAGTGTGTCACTTACTTCATTCATATTGTAAAGAGGGTTGCTTGCACACATTGATTTGTTAGTTAAATCCATCCCACATATTGTGCATGTAGTCTTGAGCTCATATGAACATGTACTAGAAATGTCACTATTATCAGTTGCCACTCTTGATTTGCAATATCCTTCATAGTTTTGAGGCATTTTGAATATTTTTGGACAAGTTTGAGTTGATGTTGTCTTGGTGTTTCCACGACAGACATAGTTATTTCCAAACCTTTGAGGGTAAAAACATTGTGATGACACACGAATATTGCAATTGCACCTTCGTGTTTGAAATTCACAATCTTGCCTTTGCACGATGCATGTTTTGTTGCATGGAGACTTCAATAATGCCATTGGTGTTTTATGGTGAAGTTTTCGATTCTTCATCTTTTTTTTCATGAATTGAGTGTAATCTGGTGTAGCGTAGTTGGGGTTGTTGGCAGCACATCGTTGATTCTTACAAAATTGTACACAAGGTTTTCCATCAAAACCTAATGCATTACAAATTTTACAATTCGATGTGTAAAAGGTGGTTGGATGACAAGTCTTACATGTTGGTTTTTTATATAGTAATGGCCTCGGCATTGCCAGATTCATATCATCTTTCAATTATAGTGCCACTGCCAAGATAAGACAATTCAAATGCCAACACTTTTCTACCACCCATGTTCCCTAGAAGTGATAATGAAATTATGAAAACAAACCCAAAAAAAGATTCCAACCAAAATTAGTTGTTGATTTGTGTTAAAATTTAATGCAGGGACACTTTGTTTTGTTATTGGGTATATTACCCCGTTACAAAATGATGTAATATTTGAAGCTAAATTTTTCTAATAAAAGATTGTTGGCAACAACAATATTGTGTGGGCATATTATCATTCCAATAACATTAAGACTTTTGAACTAGATGGACTTTGATGAATATTAGGAGAAGGATTGAGAATTGATTATGAATTTTCCAATATGCAACTTTCGTTATCAACAATTAGGTCACTTTGTAATCCTCCCATTTGTTACATGACCAAGATTTTGATGATAATCAAGCAGCTTTCTTGGCCTTCAACAAACATGAAACATGTGCAATCTTATTTTTCAAATTGCAATTATGATAGACATGATTTCAAATTTTACAAAAGATGAACCTAATTCTTGAAAGACTAGTTAAAATTTTCAAACATTCACACAATCTATTGATAATTGACAACTAGTTGAGTATACAACACAAGTAAATAGAACATGTTTTGAAAATTCAATGAACTAAAGTCTAAAACATAAAACCCATAAGAATTAATGATTATGGAGAAAAGATGGCCCGCAACTTGTTTCTTGTCATTTAGGGCAAGAAAGACAATTACATGGCCATGTTTTAAGGAGATATTGGGAGACACCTACATTTTTTAAATACTTAATATATGATAACAATAGGGTATTATGAAATAAATAATTTCATGCAATTGCAAAACTTTGGTAATAATGTGATCATATAGGACTTGTTTTCTAATTATATCTATTGCTTGTTGTAAGAGGCTTTTAAATTGGGTTTCCTCATCAAATGAACCATTGAATGTTATTTCATAAAATTATTATATTTTAACATAACTCACTTTGACAAATGAAAATAATTACTCATTTGAACATTTAAAAATATTATTTCACAATTTGCATTGGATTAGTGAACAATTCTAGGCCAATACAATACATGGTGCGAAATTGTGAACTTATACATTTAAAACCATTTTAATCTGGACATGGGTTTTTAAGACATGCTTTCCCTTTCATTTACACCTTGGTGGTAATTCCAACATGTGCAAAACATTCTACTAAGTGTTCAAAAATTTGAAAGCAAAATAATGGGAGTATTTTATTTCATGTTTCTTTTTCCTTTTTTTTAATGTTATTTTTTTGGGATTTTTTTTGAGAATTTTTGATAGGCTATGATGAGTAATATCTAAATAGAGAGTTGAACCTACAACATGTTGCATAATATTCACTAAATTTAATAGTAACCATGCAAGTTCAAGATTCTTTTTCTCGGTATTGTTTATAAATTTCAACTATTCCCCCAATATATTCAAGTGCCACCCACATATGGTATGCAAGGAGGGAAGAAAGTTAATATGATATTAAATTTTTTTAAAATGAAAAACTAAATACAGGGAAATAGAGTGATAATGTGAATATTTTTCAATAATAAGAATCTGAAAGAGGAAAATAATGTGCAGGGTTGTAGGGTAATGCCCTGCTGTGTAATGCCCTATCAGGGAGAAGTGTTCATGTAGCAGTCCTGACTGAGCATTGTTCAAGTCTGAAATTAAGTCACCATTTTCTGTGAGCATTGTTCAAGTCTGGATTAAGTCACCATTTTCTGTTTCTGCTGTATGCAATTCGCATGATCAGGAGGATTTGAACATGGGTGTATATAAATCAGGTGGGTGTATCATGATGAGTGGGAGATGATGATAAGTCTAGAGGATTGCTGAATGCGAAGATGTGTTGAAATGTTGTTGCACATGAATGTTTTCTTCTGTGGGAAAATTGGTCAGACGCCAGAAAAGTCTTGCTGCAAGGGATTTTTGACATGAGGATGAGAAAGGGTTCTCAAAGAGTTATGTACTACTGTGGGAGAGAAATCTGTTGGTGTGGAGAAAATCTGTGGTATTGAGAATGTTGAGTTAGACTCTGCAGATTGAAATTGAATTGGAGGACACTCGGGTGTTGGGAAGCACAATTCATGGGATAAGTGGGATATATGTAAGTGTGAGTGTGAATGCCAACACTTTTTTGTTTCCCATGATGCTCAATGAGAGGTTCCAGAGGGATCTGATCCCACCATATCCCACACCATAGAATTTACATTTCAGAGTTAGAAGCAATAAGTTGTATCTTGATAAGTACATCATTGTGAAATTGAAGCAGCCAGTACCTGCATTCTGGTGTGAGTCAGAACTCTGTTGTGAAGGGATTAAAGTATTGTGTGTTAAAAATCTCAATTCATACTTACTGTGGGCAGAGTCATGAGTTCTTTATGATCCACATTTAGCCAAATCATATATGTAGCAAAATCAATGATTCGTCAAGCCTTCCTTTGTTTAGAAGGTAGATGTGCACGTAGTATATTTTCATGTGAATTTGGACATCTCTAACATGCGTATTATAGTCATTTAATAATATGTATATGTCCAACTAGAATTGTCAAAGTTTACCCCCAAAAAAAAGATTGCAGAGAAATTCTAATAAATTACCCACAGTTTCAGGCACACAATTATGTAAAAATCTGCATTTGTGAGTCTTATTGCATTTCTGGAAGCACCAGAAAATGGTTCCAGGCCCAGTCATGATTCAAGTACACAGATGTACTGTAGCCCTAAGCAAGTTCATCAAGCTTTGGCAGGGAATACCGTCCTGCTTTCAAAGCCCTATTTGCAGTAGATGTGCTACTGCTTTCATAGTTGTGCAACGAATCCAGAAGAGATATAGCAACACTAATTGAACCAAATTACAAGCAACTGGCTGATAACATATATGTTGAACCATGATGATCGCAATTAAGATACAAACCAAATATTTACATCTCTGCTTTTGACAATCAAGTGGTGATTCAACCTTTGTGTCCTGACATCTATGGCACTGTTGCGCTACAGAAGTCCAATTCTACCCTGAATCAAACTGAACAGGATAAGAATCTCCAATTTTTTTTAGGTAGTCAGCAAATTGAATTAAGAAAATGGTGAGCTAGCGGAGCACCATTAGCTTACTGCAGAAACAATGGCTACAAATAAATGGTGGTTGGATTCTAACGAGTGGTTACTTACCTCAGCTACCAGCTGATTGTTCAATGTAAATTAGGGCATAGAACTGCAAGCACTACAATACAACACAATCTGCCATTGCAGGTTTTATCAATATCATCATCATCATCATTATCATCAAAGCATTCTAACCTTTCGCTGCTACAACTAGGCAGCTACTGCCTCCTTTTCTTCGGTAACATATGTGGGGTTTGTGCACACAAGGTTGCGGTCACCAAAGACATTATCTACCCGCCCTGTTGTTGGCCAGAATTTTGATGCACGAACCCAAGGTGCTGGGAAGGCTGCAGACTCCCTTGTGTATGGTTTTGTCCACTCATCTGCTATGACAATCGATGCAGGATGCGGGGCCCCCTATGGCAACACAAACATAACATGTAAATTTTAAGAAGACTACATCTGCAGCAAATCTATGTACAAGCCAATAAAGGAAAGACAAGTACAACAGCTTGATTGAACCAGGTTTGTCTGTGAAGAAACACCTTCAGAACATTGTCACGAGAGTTTGCGGAACCCTCTTCAATAGCCTGAATTTCACCCCGAATGGCAATCAGAGCATCACAGAAACGATCCAGCTCCGCCTGGACTCCAAAATACAAACAGGTGTAAGCAACAGTTGCCCCAAATTCAATACATCTACAGTTGTCTGCTAGAAACAAACAATAACCAGCAGATTCCAAGATAGACAAAGTAAATACCTTGCTCTCACTTTCAGTGGGCTCTATCATGAGTGTGCCACTCACAGGCCAGGACATGGTTGGAGCATGATAACCATAGTCCATAAGCCTCTTGGCCACATCTTCTGCTTCAATACCAGCACTCTCCTGCAAAATAACTTCTAAAACTATTAACTAACTGCACAATTGCAACTGGATCATTTATTCCAAATTGAGTATGAAAAAAGAAACTCATGTCAAGGACTGGATGGTCTCTGCCAAGATCAATGCATGCACATATCTGGATTGCAAAGAACCTTGAATCCTCGCATGTCAATGATGAACTCATGTGCACATGTTCCATTCACACCGCGGAACAGTACTGGGTAATGATTCTGTCACAGAAGCAAACATATTGTCAAGGTTCCAGTTTCTAGTTGCCATAAGAGACAAGAAGTCATCTACAAGGTAACAACTTTCCAGTTCCCCAGGGAATTGTCCAATTCTAACCCTGGACCAAACCAGATCTTAGTTCATCTGACAACAACTGACCTCAAGGCGTTTAGCCATGTAGTTTGCATTGAGAATGGCAATTCTCGAGGCATCTGTCAGGCCCTGGGATCCCATCATAGAGATATATGAGTAGGAAATTGGCAATATGAGGGCTGAACCCCAAGGAGCTGCAGATATAACACCAAGAGGCTGAGCATTCTCCGGTGCTGGAATGCCTCCTGTTGGAACCTGCCAGCATCATACACCCAGACAGTGTGAAAATCACACACATTGTCTAATAATACGGTTCCAACGTTCAACACAACAACGTCAGATATATGTGCCAATCCAAATGTACCTGGACAAATTCAAGGTTTCAAAAAGGTGCAATCTGCAATACAAACATGCAGAATGCCTGAGAAAAGGACAGATGGAGAATGCTGAGACCAAGATTACACACCACAGGATGGGATGGCAAGAATGGAGCAAGGTGCTTCTTTACACCAATAGGACCCATGCCAGGACCACCACCTCCATGGGGGATGCAAAAGGTCTTATGCAAATTCAGATGGCAGACATCTGCACCAATGTGTCCTGGACTTGTCAAGCCAACCTGCCAGAGCACAGATACATCAGTTCGGGGGTTGACAGCAGTCTAAAACACAATGATTATTTTTGAGTGCAGAGAGTTGATAAATCCAAGCTCCAAGATGAACTCTGAGAATATAAGTTACTGCAACATGCTAGATGAATGAACCCTAGATCCTTTACCTGTGCGTTCATGTTGGCACCATCCATGTAGACCTGTCCTCCATACTTATGTATGATGTTGCATATGTCATCAATGCCCTCCTCATACACACCATGTGTAGAAGGATAAGTCACCTGCCAAATGAACATGAAAGCCAGAAGAGAGTAACTATAAGTTTCATCCCAGGCACAAATGGCAAACTAAGAACTTCAGGCCATTCAAAACAATGTCCAAAATTTCACACATGATCATTGACATGACAACCTAGCAAAGTTAACATGTAATTGTAATTAGTATAGCAAGTTCCCTGTGATGATTGAAGGATGCTTTACTCCCCTTCCTCAACAAACAGCCTATTGCAACTAACCAAACACCACCTACAATGTGCTATTACCATGAGAGCAGCAAGATTATCTTTGTGTTTTTCTGCTGCTTGCTGCAGCTCAGCAATGTCAACATTGCCGTGAGCATCTGTTCCAATGGTAACAATACTCATCCCACACATCGCAGCACTGGCAGGGTTGGTTCCATGAGCTGATGTGGGGATAATGCACACATTCCGATGGTTATCACCTCGTGCCTGGAACAATGACACCCAAATTAGGTGAGAATCTCCCTGCCTACATATGTAATAAGATTAACACAGTATTTTACTGTTGATGGAACAGAACCTCTATCCACCATGCTTCCTCAAGAACAAACATCATCTGTTGGGTATGACTAACCTGGTGGTAAGCACGGATAACCATGAGCCCTGCATATTCACCAGCAGCACCAGCATTGGGCTGGAAAGACATTGAATCAAATCCTGTAATCTCACATAGCTGCTCACCTAACTCTTGAAACATTTCCTGCCAATACCAAGGGGAGTATTGCATTAGATCTTTCATTGAAGGTTCAGTGAACACAGACCACCTGGATACAACTTGTCCCTTTGATTGTTGTTCTCCACACATGCAACTAGAATCAAAGTTTGGCAAGACAAATAGAAAATGACAGGACAAGTACAGAATAGATAATACACACCTGGTAACCTGTTGTCTGGTCCAACGGTGCAAATGGATGGATGTTGGCAAGTTCAGGCCAAGTGATTGGTATCATTTCAGTCGTGGCATTCAGTTTCATGGTGCATGATCCCAGTGGGATCATGCTGTGCACCAAGGACAAGTCTTTAGCCTGCAATCTGTGCAGGTAGCGTAGCAACTCATGCTCTGACTGATACCTGAATTCAAAGGGTGGTCTTTGTTAGCTCACATACCTAGGACAGCATCTAGACCAATCAGCACATCAAAGAATGCAAGGTTGTGTCTCAAAAGCTCTGGCTTAGTCACCTCCCAATGCAAAAGTCTCAGTACCACTCACATGTTAAAGACTGGATGTGTCAGATAAGGACTGTCACGTTCTAGGGATTTTGGAAGATGTGTCTGAACCTCTGGGGCAAGCTCCTTTGCCGAAAACCCCACCTGGAACAACTCCAAAAAACAGTGTCAATCACATGAATCACAAATTCATGAACAAGCGAGTGTCCCAGGATGAACATGCTGATTCAAGGAGCAATGCACATTGACCCACACCAAAACATTGGTTCATTTTCTTGAAGCAGATTCACTTACAGGTTTGTCCCCTCCAAATATCTGAAACAGTTGGTCTATGTCTCCAAGAGTTGTGGTCTCATCAAAAGCTAAGGTTATCTGCATCATGTCACATATCATGTTGCCAGTCATTGAGCAATACTATGTAGACACATTCACACAAATTTGTGACAGGCACTGTGTGTAGGCAAATAGGTTGCTAAACAAGAATCAAGCCAGACATTTGATTCCAAAGGCTAGATATAATAAAACAAGCCACCAAACTTGGATCAAACCCTGTCATCACCTTACTGGTGTTGATCCCTTGCACATAAGAAATGAAAATGTGAGTAGAACTTTCACAGCATTTGTCCTCGCAATGAATACTCACTCAATACAGTATCAAGGCAATAAAGGGAATGACAAACAAAATTCGAGTTACTGACCGTGTTATTGTTGACCACGCGCAAGTTAATGCCTTTCTCAGCTGCAGAGTCTGCAACCTTCTGGGCTGATCCATCAGCAAGTGTCAACTTGACAGTGTCGAAAAAGGGTTCTGAACCAACACTAATATTTGGAAGCTTAGCAACACCAGTTGCAAAGACAGCTGCCAGACCATGAACACGGTCTGCTATTGTCTTGAGGCCAGCAGGCCCATGATAAACTGCATACATTGCTGCCATGTTCGCAAGCAATGCCTGAATCCAAGACACCAAAAACATAAGCCAGACAACAACATCCATGAGAAGAAGAAGAGATTCAAAGAATCAAGTGTTCACATCTATGAGATTGCACAAAAAAAAACCCGATAGCACTTTGAAGGTAAAAAACCTTTGTGTGTGAACTCCAGACAAACCGGGAGAAACATGACAACAGTGGGCGCTGTCATACCTTGTGTGGGTCTCATTCACAAAGCATAAGACCATCATCTTCATCACAAAATGGCAATCTGGTTTCTCTCTTCCGTCTTTGTCTCTCTATTGGGATATCAGTCTTGAGGGTGTCTTATTATCGTACCTGCGCAGTGCATATGTTGCTCGTAGCCTTGTCACGTCGAATGTGCTGTTCCCTGGTCTGCATGGCCATGCGCAGACAGGGCTTTCCAGTAGCATCCACACTGACACCAATGATGCGTCCCGGCATCAAACGCTTGTACTCCTGCGAAGTGGCAAGAAAAGCGGCATGAGGACCGCCATAGCCCATGGGAACTCCGAACCGCTGCGCAGATCCGACAACCATATCGGCTCCCAGCTCTCCAGGTGGGCGCAAGACGGTGAGAGACAGCAAGTCGGTAGACATCACCACCTTCACTCCTTGTGAGTGCGCCATCTTCACAAAATCAGAGTAATCGATGATCTGCCCGTCCGCAGCGGGATACTGCACCAGGACCCCGCAAACATCCTTCTTGCTGTAATCGAAGTCCTTGTAGTTAGCCACCACTACATTGAGTCCGAGACCATCCGCACGCGTCCTGCAAACCTCAATTGTCTGCGGGAAACAGTTATCCGCCACAAAGAACGTCTTCTTGCGTCCGCGCGCAATGTTACTACACATAGTCATGGCTTCCGCGGCGGCGGTGGCCTCGTCCAACAAGGAAGCATTGGACATCGGCATAGCCGTCAGGTCGGTGATCATGGTTTGGAAGTTGAGCAAAGACTCCAAGCGACCTTGTGCGATCTCTGCCTGGTAAGGCGTATATTGCGTATACCAGCCAGGATTCTCAAGAATGTTGCGCAAGATGACAGGCGGCACAAGCGTGTCGTAATAGCCCATACCGATGTAGGATTTGTGCACCTTGTTCTTGGACGCCAAGCTATGGAAGTGCGCCAACATCTGACTCTCCGTCAAACCTTCGTGATACTTGCCAAGCTGCAACGGCGATCGTCGTATGGACTTCGGCACCGTCGCATCGATGAGCGCGTCCAAGGACTCGAATCCGCATGTCTGCGCCATGCCAAGCTGCTCCACTGAAGTAGGCCCATTGTGCCGTCGCTGGAAAGTATCACTTGGCTGCAAAGCGTCGATGGAGATCCCCCGTACTCCAGTAGAAGCAAAAGATCTCACAACACTACTCCCAGGAGGAGGACTGGTACGAAAACGCTGGCTAAAACCAGGAAGAACACTTGCAAGTCCATGATTACTCCGAACAACAGAGCTCCCTACAACAGATTCCTGCAAAACAACCGCAGAAGAAACAGAAGAAGAAGAAGAAGAAGAAGCCAGAGAAGAAGATGAAGAAGAAAACGCCGGTGCAATACTGCTGCTACTCCGCGAGCGCTGCTGCAACAAGCGCTTCGCGAGATAGATCCTCGCACGGTCCATTGCACAAATGGCAAAGAACTCGCGAAGGAAGAAACCGCAGGAAGACGAAAGCGCAGCGGCAGCAGCGGCAGCAGCGGCAGCAGCGAGAGAGAGAGAGAGAGGAGAAGGGGAGTTTCAAAGCCTGCGCGAGAGAGAGAGAGAGACAAGAGGACAGGCTTTTGGCTGGCTCTCTTGTTTGTGTGCACTTTCTGTGTGTGTGGTGTAAAATTCAGATTCATAACTGGGGAACATTTTCCAATTGTTTTCAAATATTTTAGGGTTTCTTTTTCTTTTGGGGTGTAGCCTAATTTTGTTTGTTTTTGTTTGTTTGGACTTCATTTTATTTGACTAGCTACAACTCTGTTTAGGATGAAGCCCTAGGGTGGGGGCATTCTCAAAATAAAGCTCTAAGGTGAGGGCATTCTCAAAATAAAGCCCTAGGGTGTTGGGCATGCTCAAATTAAAGCCCTAGGGGGTGAGGGCATTCACAAAATAATGGGGCCTACAAGGAGGCCATAGCTAAGCCTCGACCACATTTTGGCAATTGTGTGTGTTTGTGTGTGTGTGTGTGTGGGTGTGGGGTCTAAAATTTATATTCATAAGTGATGAAATTTTTCTATTTTTTTATTTTTTTTTTGGGTTTCTTTCTTTTTTGGGTGCAATTTTGTTGTTGTTGTTTTTTTTCCTTCAGATTGAATTTCAAATTTTTTTTGACTAGGTGGTATTATGTCTAAGGGTGAGAGCGGTCTCAAAATTAGGGGCCTAGGACAATGAGGCCAACATCACATTTTGGCAATTGTATATGTGTATGGTCTAAATTTCAGATTCAAAAGTGCCAAAACTTTTCACAATATTTTAAGGTTTCTTTCTTGTGGGGGTATGCAATTTTGTTGGATTTCATTTTGTTAGTATTAATTGTGTGTAGGGTAAAGCCCTCGAGTGAGAGCATTCTCAAAATAACGGGCCTAGGTCAAAGCCATAGCCCAGCCCACATTTAGGGAAAGTTCCTTGCCTCGGGCCTTTAGCTATCATAATGCACGAGCCAAAGGTTTATCATGAACTTAAACAAATGTTGATCATGAGGCCAAGGTTATGTATGAACCTATACAAATTTAGATCACGGTGTAGGTGGGGCTGTTCCTACACCTACTCTACAAAGGGAAAGAGATATTACATCTACAAGTAGCCATAATTTCCATCTCACAAGTAGCCATAATTTCTCTCCTATTCTTAAGGAGTAGCCATAATATCCTTCTTTCTTGGAGGTATAATTATGGATAGAAGGTACCCTACAAATACTCTAGGCAATTTCAGAGCGCTTTATGGAACAATGTAGCCTAGTCTTCATTTGGTCCCACAGCTTGAGTAATGTATTTCCATGGGGTGTTAATGGGAACCATGAAATCATTTTTGAGGAACTTGGGAACATCTATCTATTATGGAAGGTAATTTGTTTGTTTTGTCACATTGAGAGATCTTGCAAACCATGGTGCCCCTCACCCCAGTCTTAGCATCATTGAAAAGCCCTTGATTGGGTGGGGAAGGCGGGGGGGAGTGGGGGCACACCATGATAATTTCCTAATGTTTAGACCTATTTTGCAAAATTTATTGAACATTAAACAAATTTTTCAAGTGAAATTCAGTAAAATCAAAACTAAAAGTTATAAAGAAATTGGGGGACACTTTTGATATTGTTGGAAAGTGCTCAATGGTTAGAATTTATGGGTGAGGTGATTCACACCCGAGGTGTGAAAGATATAAAATTTTGAGTTATCTTTGTCATCGAAAATTCCAAAAACAATTACAAAATTAAAAAATTAGGGTTCACAATTTGGCCAAGAGCACATGCCACAAGTTTTTCTTTTTAATAGGATTTCATTTTTGGTCCATGTTTTCAATGATATTTGGATTTTGGACTAATTCAATTTTTTGTGTCCACATTTGGAGGAATGTTCCCCAAGTGTTGCTAATGTAAAACTCCAAGTTCTTTTCTTGGGAACTTCAGCAGGGAATATTTGCTGTAGATTTTTTTGTTTTTTTTTTTAAAATCAATTTTGTCCATATTTTGAGGAATGTTCACCAACTGTTAATGTAACCAAGCCATGAGTTCATTTTTTGGGAACTTCACCAAACAATTTCCTGTAGTTTGTTCATTTTGTTCACAATTTCAGTGCTATATTTAGCAGTGTGTTAGTGTGAAGCATGAGTTCATTCATTTTTTGTTAGAACTTCACCAAAAATAAGTTTTCCTACACATTTCATTTGGTCGACATTTTCAGTAATGTTCACAAGGTATGATAAACAATTGGTTTTTTGGGGAACTTCATGGAACATTTCCTATTTTTAAGAGTTGTTGGATTGAACTTGCCATCTGTCCCAAGCCATGATAACACGATGATCTTGCTCACTCATTTTGGCAAGATTCAAACATCTCCCCCCCCCCTCTTTTCAAAAGAAAAAGTTTGATCTTTTTCCAGTTCTTTTGTTTCCAGGATGAATCTAAAGAGATGAGACATTCCAGGTTTTGGGTCATTTTTCTTGTTTTGAGGGAGAGAGGAGGAGGAGGAGGAGGAGGTGGGAGTCACCAAAGCAAAGTTCAAACCTCAAAGGGGTTTTTGGTTGTTATCTTCTCACCTCACAATCGATAACATTTTCGAGTGGTGATGTTTGAGAACGTGAGTGCATGAATGGTGAGGATATATTATTATGGATGGGATAAATTCCTCGAGAGGGGAAGATGGGCCTCGGTACGTATGGTTGGTTGGTCGTAGCTTTAATCCGTTTCTTTGTCTGCATGCATGAACAGGAATGAGTGGTCGGAGAACTGACTCAATGCTTGGACCGTTCTCATGCCCACATATTCAGATAAAAAAGTATCAGGAAATAAATTCTATTGGATAGATACATCTCCATATCTTCTTGTACCACAGATACATTCAATTAAAGTGTAAAGCTTGAGGATGAGGCCAACTACTGGAAGCCTGAAGGAGGGCCAGGTGATTGCCGAGTGCTTCTGGCCCATGCCGGCTTGATTTCTGTAAATGCCCTCATCCACAGGCGTTCATCCACGTCAAGATGCTGCCAAATTTATTTTTTCTTTCTCTTTCTATGGTCAAGATTTGTCGAAAATGAAAGAACCTGCTTAGAATGTAAATGTTCTCACCATAGTATGGAAGGACCCACTTCAAAAATGAAATAATCCCTCCCTAAGGACATAAGAAATCATGGTTTAGAATATAGCCTTTGAATACACTAGGAAATTTTGTAAAGGAAAGTGAAATAACCCCTCCCTTAGGACCCAAGAAATTATGGTTTAGAACATGGCCTTTGAATACACTAAGAAATTTTGTGGATATCTTTATGTGCAAGGGACACCCCAAGGTGAGGATATTCCCAAAGTAAGGGGCCTAGGATCATGTGGTAGTCTAGTGTGGTCCCACATTTTGAGAATGTCCCCACAATAGAGCATTACCCACCATAAAGCATGAGGTGATCATAAATTTAAACATAGGCAAATCACCATACAATAGTAGTGGGAGGGCTATCCCCTAGTAATTAGGAGTGGGAAGGAACTTAAGCCTATAAACAAGTGTAATGTCCCGCCCCCCCCCTGCCCCCCCTCCTGAATAATAGGCATAAGATCCCTCCCTCCTCTTTTCTAAGACCAACATTCAAGGATTTAGGAAGACCTCTAAATCTACTTAAGAAATTTCTCCAAGTGCTTTAGGTAGTTTCAAAAGGAGGAGGGGCAAGGAAGGGTTCATCGGTTACATAGATACATTAACCTTTTATAAAAAGAACTCAAAAAGGACCAATCATCCCACCTTTATGCTAAAGGGTGACATGTGTAACATGCAAAGTCACAAAACAAACACACTTAAAAAAGACATGGTTGTGATTGTAGGGAGCAACCAATTTATGTGGCAGCACAGCATTGGACATTAGCTCAAGAATTATCTCCATTACCCTAAGGTCAGTTTTGCCATTTAAATAATTCTCAAAATAGTGAAACCAAATTTTGTGACAACATGAAGTTGAGATTTTGGAAATCATTATATGACAATATCATAAGTAGATCAAGGAAAATTAACAATTTAGTGGCCTCTCACTTGTTAGCCAGTTCGTTTGGCTAGATTTTTTTTAGTGTAAATAGAGAACACCTTAAATCCAGGAATATAGCCTCCTTGAAAAGAGGAAGCAGGTTGTACCTATTTAAAGGTGTGTTCACACTTGGTGTTAGAGACTCTAGTATTGAGTCCCCTAACATCATGCTACTCATTTAGGACTCCATCTTACTTACTATGAAAATTTTATGTTAAGCTAACATTCACTTAATATTAAGCTATCACCTATTTAACATTGTGTGCCACCTAGGATGTCACCTAGATTTTCATTTAACACTGACTTAACATCAAGTGTGAATGCACCATAATAGGCATAAGGTGCCTCCCACTCTTGCAAAGTAGGTGTAAGATGCCTATGTAAATTTTTTATTTTTTTAAAAGCTGACTCCAAACTCTAGGTTTCTTAGCTTGTGCTTTCTATTGGGAAGGCCTTGTTGCTAGGACATTATGTCTTGACATTTTTTTAATGGAAAAATATCACCAAAAATTGAAATTAAAAATTAAAATTAAAATAACTGATTTTGGAGGTTTTTGGTCACCAGAAGTGATGGAAAAAAAAAGGGAAAATCGTTCAATTTAAATATTTGGTTTCATTGTGTAGCCAAAATATAGAAAGATGATTTTATTTATTTATTTATTTAAATATATATATAACCATATTTGGTGAAATTTTCCTAGGGATGATCGTCACTTTTTTTTTCCAACTTCCTATGGAAGATCGTCACTTTGACTACAAACAAAAATTCCTTGAAAAAACACCATTACGCCCCCAAACTTTGGCCTCTATCCTTGGCTATCAAAACATAATGCCCTAACCGCAAGGCTTTACCCTACACATAAAATACCTTGGTTGCTCACTTGCCAAGGTGAACCATCCTTAGATTTAGTCAATCATCCAAGCAAACACCTTCCAAAAATTAACTACACCTAGTAACCATGGTATTGACATTATAAGTTCAACATTAGTCACACCTACTAAATTACTTGGGCACTTAGTACAAACTCACAAGGAGCTCAAATTACCTTGGTTCTTTGTTGTTGTTGCATCTCTATCATAGATTTGAACTATTACAATACACCTTGTTTGTAATCACACCATTGGTGGCCAATATTTTTGTTACATTAACAAATTGTGGTTTAAACATATATAGTCACATTCCATATAAACCTTAACAAGATTGTGATTATAGGCAAAAAAAAAAAAACCTTGCATAACAACTTTTTTATGTTAGAATAAAGGTGCCAATTGTTTAAATTTCCTACATGGGTAAGCTTTACTATGTATTATTAGACTTGAAGAAGGTTGTGATTTTTGCTTGTTTTAATGTGACAATTTATATTGA